>Ga0210033_1000498_pt1 | contig 37033 bp, 6 predicted proteins | sample CryGeymeta201501_FD_185465 | JGI IMG/M metagenome (GOLD analysis project Ga0210033, IMG submission 185465) | Groundwater microbial communities from Crystal Geyser aquifers in Utah, USA - Crystal Geyser metaG 2015-01 (SPAdes) (version 2) | ecosystem: Environmental > Aquatic > Deep subsurface >... | reverse complement strand
TGGTCGCATTGAGCATCAGACTGCCGGCAATCACATCAACATTCAGATCGCCGCCATCCACAATATTATTACCGGAAACAAGACTTACCGAGGCCGTACCGGCGTTCAGGCCGCCAAGGGTAATATTAAGCCCTGCTTTATAACGTATATTCTGACCAACTGTGCTACTCGATGAACCGTCGGCCATGGTGACCGAACCCGTGGTCGCCTCCACATCAATCGTGCCTGTACCGGTAGTCAGTAAATTTCCAACCGCAGCCTGACTTACATTGCCGGCAGCAAGCAGGGTGATATGCCCGGTACCCGCATTAACCGCCGCATTGATAGCGATATTCCCGGTTGTAGTTTGCAGTAAAACATTCCCGACCGATAAAACGCCCTGATTATTCAGGTTCCCACCATCATTTACCGTAATCGTAGCAGCAGAACGAATCATCACTGTCCCGCTTGAGATCACATCACTGCTGCCAGCATCTGTAACTTGTGCCGTTGTCGCATCCACCGCTACCCGATTGATGCTTGGTGATAACACCTCGCTAATCGCCATAGCAATACCATTATCAAGAAATATTGAGCCCGTATTACTGCTCAAATTCGATACCGATGACTCAATGGCGTTTAATGTGCTTCCCACTCCCGTTGCTGCTGTCACCAGAAGCGAGGCTGCGATCAGATCGGTCTGTGTATCACCGCCATCAACAATGGATGGCGCAACCAGACTGACTGTTGCCGCAGAATCAATGGAAGCCAATGTTAATATGGTAGTTGCCGCATAGCGAATATTTCCGGTTGCTTTAGATACGGCGCCATCGATCATCGTCACTGCACCAAGCAGAGCCTCGACATCAATGGTTGCACCAGCCTGAATGCCACCGGTGGCAGCCTGGTTAACAGCACCTGGAGAAAGAACCGTAACATTGCCATTGGTTGTGTTCAGTGCAGCATTAAGCGCAATGTCCGCCACAGCCCCCGTAGTAGCCGATTTAATTAAAATATTACCGACCGTACCACTGGTAACAATACTGCCATTCACGTTAATTGCGCCATTGAGGGTGGTGATAATCACCGAGCCATCGATTCCAGCTCCCTGGATACCAGCCACAGCGATATCCAGTGCATCAGTATCGAGCACGAACATGCCACCACTTGTACTGATACCACCACTGAGTGATGCCACCGTCGTGTTGATATTATCCAAACTCGTTCCCACACCAGTGGCACCACGAAGAATGGCAGCCGCAGCTGCTGCCAACAGATTTGATGCCTCGCCAGTCAGATTATCGACAATAGATCCGGCACTGCTGATCACTGATACTGAAGCTCCATCAGCAGCAAGCGTACTGAGTAAAATATTACCCACCGCTGTATAGCTGATGGTCCCCGTACCCCCGCCCGTTGATGTGGTGGTTGTTCCATCAGCCATCGTAATGGCCGCTCCGGCATTCAGCGTAATTGCCCCACCCAGGGTTGATATGGTCGCATTCTGGTTGATGTCACCATTGGTGGATGTTAGCGCAACATTACCGGCCCCCAGCGAACTTACGACAGCAGCGATGGTCATCAATGCATCTGAATTAAGGGTAACCGCTCCCGATGCAGCAGTGATAACATTATTTACCGTCAGGGTCCCTCCTACGCCATTGGCCGAAATAGTGATATTTCCCGTGCCAACAGTGGTGACACCAGTGCCCGCGAGATCCACCAAAAGATTACCCGCCTCACTACTCAGAACAATATTACCGGCACCTACTGCTAATGTTTGTGAGACATTGATCACCGTAACGCCGGCAGAGGCAGCAACAGCATTAATGATCATGTCACCACTGCCAACATTGGTTGCCTGCAATTGCGTCGTGCTGATCCAAGGCAGGTTAACACCAAGTGTAGCGGTCGCAGTAAGATTGGCCGACTTCAACACCTCATTACTGACACCATCGGCCACATTATTCAGTTGGGTGATTTTTCCACTCGCTGAATAAAGCGTTAAATTACCGCCAGCGGTCGTTTCATTAGAGATAGTGATATCATTAACCGCATCCAGCACCATATTAAGCGAGGATTGCAGCGTAAAGCCGGCATTCGTGTAATCAGTAATCTCAATCGTGCCACCATAAATATTTACGTTATCGAGGAAAGTGGCCTGGAACGCACCAATCGAACCGATCCTGATCGCTCCGGCTACAGCCAGTGCATGCCCGGTAATCGGATCCTGATGACCAATCACAATAGAGCTAAAACCTGCCGCAAGGGTCAACATCTCAGTAGCAGTCAGATTCAATACATTTACAGTGGTACCAGCCTGAGGAGAGGCAATTTCTGTGGCAATCCCCAGCGTCGAAGACCGAAGCGTTAGTGTACCAGTGCCTGACACGGTGGACTGACCGCCACGAAAATCAATTTCATCCGCTTCAATCAGAATGTTAGCGCCATTAAAAGTACTAAGTCCCTGCTGAAAAATCACCTGACTGGCGCCATTAATAGTTAAACTACCACTGGACATGGTCACAGCCTGATTGAAGGTGACAATTCCAGTAGCATTGATAATCAGATTACCATTCATAGTGACCGTACTGACAAATGTTACATCGGTAGCCTGGGTTATGGTCAAAGCTGTTAATGGATTGGCCGGATCGATTCCATTGCCGGTTCCCACGGGGCCGGCAATGATAATGTTATTGCCCACGCCACTGGCTGAGAGTGTTAAACTATCCGGTGTAGCATCAAGCAAGCCATTCAACGCGTGGGAATTGGTGCTGCCAAGCTGAATACCACCATTTGTAGCCGTAATGCTAACGGCGCCGTTGATCACCGAAGAGTCCGCAATATTAAAAGCCGCGAGCGTTGATACCCCGGCCCAAGTTGTGGTGTGACCAGAGCCGTAGATCGTCAGGGTAGAGTTGGCGGAACCGGTGATTCCACCATTAATGAATATCTCGCCACCATTTTGTGGCGTCTGCAAAATCAAATTACCAGCAATATTCACCGGGTTGCTGTTCTGAGCAGGATCTCCCACCTGAATCACATTGGCAGATTGGCTACCACCAACCAGCAAGGAACCGCTACTGCCCTGCAACTGTGCGCCACTTACATTGAGTGAGCCGGATGGAAGGGAAGAAGCAGCAACATCGCCAAGAATAATTTGTTGATTGTTTGTGGCCGGGGTGACGGTTTGAGTTAAGTTCGTTTGGGCGACATTCGTTACCACACCAACATTGGTAACAGCTCGCAAACTTCTCAAGGCATCAACCGTTACATTGTATGGTGCGGTGTTACTCTGCTGCAGTTGCGATGTTTGTGTGATAACAGGTGAATTATTCTGAGGGGTATTAACACCCTTACTAAGCGGGAATGGAACAACACCAAGCAACGGGTCTGCAGAAAGCAGGATCCGCGGTTCCAGCGCATCAATATCGAAACTCCTGCGCTGCTTGCGTGATTTGCTAGCAGACTTTTTCTTGTTGAACCATTTCCTAAGCATCACTCCCTCCTAAAACAATCCAACATCCAAACCCTGAAATCCAACACCCAAACCCTGAACGAACAGTAGTACAGATTTGTCCGGTTGTCACAAAAATTTCACAAAGAAATTCCTACAAGACAAGATCCTCCAGCCAATAATCAAACGCGCGTCCATCATCATCAGGATCAGCCACAATGCAGCGTTCATCCAGGGTGAAAACATCAAATAACTGGAGCATGTGCTGCTGTGAAAAATGATCGACAAACGTATGATCAACTTTCAAGTAAGAATGAGAATTTCCACTCTCATCGGCCGCAAAAACATTCAGGTTTTTAGCGTCAAACAGCACTGCATTATCTACCAGCGCCTTTAATTGCCGTTGAATTAGCAGTGGATCCACAAATACTTTGCTGTTATCGGTTGCCACGGATATGTCGGTGTTATTTATCATGGCCTGATTGTTTGCATTGAGCTTAACCTCATCCAGCCACACCCGGCTTGCCAATACCCTGTTTACATTTGTAACTACATTACTTACCACCGTAGTAGCCGCAGGTTTATTGATAAACACAGCGCCACTACCGGCGGATGCACTGAGCACAGAAACCGAGACGGTAAGAGGCGCAACGGCACTGCCGATAGCATTTGCAGCCCGGACATTCAGCCCTGTGGCGGTTACATTTATTCCAGCGGCAGCCGGTAGAACTGAATTAGCCGCATACAGGTTGACGTTACCCGTCAATGAGTTAATCGTCGCAACGCTTAAGTCAGCACCATTGGCGACATAGCTGATGTTGCTACCTGCCGACGCTGTTGCCCTGGCCGACATAACAATACTGCCTGCTGCTTCAAGGTCGAGCGTACCCTGTCCCGTGGTTACAAGCGCTCCGGTAGCACCCTGTTGAATGGAGGCAGCGCTTAACACACTCACATTACCCGCACCGCCATCGACACGACCAGTCAGAACAATATCACCCCCGCTATTAAGCAACAGATCACCGGTACCGGATGCCTGAACAGCAATACCGTCCAGATTTAAACCATCATTCAGCGTCAAAGCGCCTGCGGCACTGAGCTTGACGGTACCACTACTGACAATGTCACTCTGAGCCAGATCAGTAACCAGTGATATGGTCATGTTCTGTGCAACCCGATTGACCGCAATATCGGCAACGCCATCGATGATAAGGGCATCAGCCTCCAGCAGGTAAATCCCTCCCGAGCCGGACAGGGCTGTCAGACTACCCACATCCAACTCCAGGGCATTCAAAGCAGAACCAATGGCGGTCTGGGCTTGAATACGTAAGTTCGCCGCCTGCAAGTCCGAACGAAGATCGCCCGCATCGATAATGTTACCGCCAGCTAGCAGACTGATGCTTCCCGTTCCGGCGCTCAGGCCGGTTAATACGATATCGGTACCCGCCTGATAACGAATATTTTGATTAGCCGTAGTGCTGCTGGCTCCATCTACCATCTCTATGCGGCTCCCCGCCTGCAGATCAATGGTTCCGTTCATGGATGTTACAATTGATCCCATGACTGACTGATGGATTAATCCTCCTGCCTGTACGGAAACATGACCGGCTGCACTTTGCAGCAAGGCATTGATAATCACATCCCCGTTAAGCGCATTGAGCAACAGGTGCCCCGTTCCCACCGATTGAATGGCAACACCATCTCCATCCAGCCCATCCAGCAATGAGATGCTACCGCTGCTATTGAGGATGACACCGCCAAAACTGACCACATCACTCTGCGCCGCATCCGTCAGCGCCGAGATGCTACCATCTATGGCAACCCGATTGATCGTCAATGCAGCAATACCATCGATATTCAGCGACCCGGCTGCATTGATAAACAGCCCGCCCTGACCAACGTTTGAAGTGATCTTGCTAACCTGAATATCCAGTGCATTCATCGCTTGCCCTGCGCCATTCATGGCATTAAGGCGAAGGTTGGCTGCAACAATATCCATATTAAGGTCTCCGGCATCAACAATCGACCCTCCGGCAATCAAACTAACCGATGAAGCACTCAATCCACCCAGTGCCATATCAAGGCGTGAGGCATATCGAATAGCTCCATTCAAAGTCGTGCTGATTGCCCCATCGGCCATCAGGATGGCACCGGTTCGTGCCTCAACATCAATACTGCCTCCGGCATTGACAATAAGATCACCCGCTGCCGATTGCGTCACACTGCCGGCTGCAATCAGACTAAGATTAGCCGAACCGGCATTGATTGCAGCATTAACGATAATATCTCCGATAGATGTTTGAAGAAGCAGATTACCGCCCCCACCAGCCTGAATAGCTGTGGCATTGACTGAATTGACAGTAAGGGTTCCCCCGGTATTGATTACCACAGCGCCATTGCCACCAATAACAAGATCCTGCTGAAGCTGATCGACGATCAGGCTGGCGATGCCGTTAGAGGCAAGGCGGTTCACACTCAACGGGGCAATTGCGCCGATGGTCAAAGCGTCGCTCTCTGCAATAAACAAACCACCATTTACAGTAACAGCGCTGATGTTTACAACACTGGTTTCAATCCGGTTGTTTGCCATTCCAATATCTGCAACAGCATTCATACGAAGATCATTAGCGATAACATCAACATTCAGATCACCACCATCTACCAGCGCTCCACCGGAGTGAATACTCACTGCTGCTACACCGGCATGAAGAGCTGCCAAAGTGATCGTACCCGTAGCATAGTAACGTATATTCTGATTTACGGTCGAAGTGATTGCACCATCAGCCATGGTAATCACACCAGCCAATGCCTCAACATCGATGGTTCCTAAGCCACTGGTGCGTAATGAACCTGCCGCTGATTGCTGCACATTGGCTGCGGCAAGTAGTGTCATGTGTCCGGCACCGGCATCAACAGTGCTGTTGATGAGAACATCACCCGATGTTGCACTAAGAAGTACACCACCTGTCCCTGCCGCTAGCACGCCCGAAAGATTCTGATCACCATCATTCACGGTGAGCGTACCACCAGCACTGAGCACAATAGCGCCATTGGCACTGGTAACCAGATCACTCTGATTTACATCACCCACCAACGTAATAAAGCCATCCGTCCCCACACGATTGATATTGATGGCTCCAGTGGATGTCACGGTCAACGCACTGCTATTGCTGACAAAGATACCCCCACTGCCAGCCTTGGCGCTGATATTCATGATGCTGGTATCCAGATGATTGATGGATTGACCTGCACCGGCAACCGCATCGACACGCAACGAAGAGGCAATCACATCCACCTGGATATCACCTCCATCAATAACAGAAGCTCCGGCAACAATACTGATTGCGGCAGTTCCGGCATGCAGTGCAGCAACCATGACATCACCTGCCGCAGCATAGCGGATATTCTGATTCAAAGTGGTTGATGTTGCCCCATCAGCCATACTGATCGATCCGGTCATCGCCTGCAGATCAATGGTACCGGCCGAGCTGATATCACCTGTGGCCGCCTGCAAAATGTTTCCGGCAGCAATAACACTGATATTACCCAGACCACCATCCAAAGAGCTGTTAACCACCACATCGCCAAGCGTGGCATGAAGCAGCACATTTCCAGTGCCCATAGCCCGAACAGCAGACTGATTCGTATCGCCATCATTCACAGAAATGGTTCCGGCAGCAGTGACAACGATTGAACCATTGCCACCACTGCTCATATCAGCCTGACTGTTGATGAGCAGGGTTGAGGTGGCGTCGGCAAGCACACGTTTTACAGTATTGCTTACCAGAGTAAGGTTCAACGCTGTTGCATTATCGATAAACTGGCCACCGGCAACACTGGAAACGCTTAGGCTGCCTACACTCGTTTCAAGCACATCAGAGCTGCTACCCACAGCACCACCGGCACTGATCAACAATCCCGAACCGATCACATCCACAGCCACATCGGTATCGATGATGCTATTTACCGCCTGCAACATCACACGACCTGCGCCCGCATTGACCAGCCCCAACATCAGATTATCACCCGATACATAGCGCACATCTGCATTAGCGGTGGCGGATGCAGCACCGAACATCAAAATACTGCCGCCAGCCTGCAGATCAATCGTTCCCGTTCCACTCGTTGCAATTGAACCACCATTGCCCTGACTGATGACCGTGGAAGCCAACAGGCTGACATTGCCTGAACCGGCATCAAGCAAGGCATCCAGCGTCACGCCACCGGTCGTGGCATTAAGCAACAACGAACCGCTACCCTGCGCACGAATTGCCACACCATCGCCATTGAGACCATCGGTAATATTGATACTACCCGCAGCAGTGAGGACAAGCGCGCCATTTGCCGCCACCGTCAGATCACTTAACACGCTGCTTTGCAATAGCCCCTGCCCATCCACAGCAACACGATCAACGTAGACAACGACGCCACCTACAGTGAGTGCATTACTCTCGGCAATAAACAGACCACCGGCCCCGGCGGATGCACTGATCGTATCGACTGCAGTATCCACAGCATCCAGTGCCGAGCCTATCGCACCACCGGCCTGAATACTCAATCCCGAGGCGCGTACATCCACGGCCAGATCACCGTCCACAATACTGCCGCCAGCTACCAGACCAACATGACCCGTAACAGCGTTCAATTCACCCAACTGCAAATCAAGTGCTGCGGTATAACGGATATCGCCACCTGTGGTAGTAGCCACAGCGCCATTTGCCATCGAAATAGCACCACTCAGTGCAGCCACATCAATCGTACCTGCCCCAGTAGTACTGATAACTGCAGCAGCGCTCTGTGATACCCCTCCGGCAGCAACAAGACTGATACTGCCAGCGCCACCATCGAGTGCAGTGTTCACCACGATTCCACCAGCTCCGGCATTCAGCAGCACATTACCCACACCTTGCGCCTGAATACCAAGCAGATTTGCATCACCATCGTTGACGATAATGCTGCCCCCTGCATTGACCACAATCGCCCCATTGGCACTGGCCAGGAGATCGCTTTGTGCCACATCCGTCACCAATGTCGCCACCGCACCAACACGTTGCACACTCATGGCTGCAATGGTGGTAACAGTCAGCGTATCCGCTTCATTGATAAACAGCCCGCCACTACCGACCGAGGCGCTGATGTTGACCACGCTGGTATCCAAACCATTCAGGCCTGATCCAGCCCCCATACCCGCCTGGATACGCAGATTGCCGGCAACGATATCTGTCAGCAGATCGCCACTGTCCAAAATCCGTCCGGCTGCCAGCAAGCTGACCGTTGCCGTTCCTGCATTCACACCGCTCAGGCTGATATCTGTTCCCGCCTGATAGCGGATATTCTTATTCGTCGCTGTAGTCGCGGCACCATTGAGCATAGTGATAGCACCTGCGACAGCTTGCAGATCAACAGTTCCACCCGCCCGCAGCTGTGCTGAGGCCGCCTGCGTCACATTGCCGGCAGCAATCATGCTCATATTGCCAGCCCCCGCATCGACTGCGCTGTTGAGCAACAGATCACCCTTAAGTGATTGCAGCAGCAGATCACCCGAACCAGTAGCCTGCACCGCAATACCATTCGTATTACCATCATTGACGCTCATTGAACCAGCCGCAACAATCATCATTGCGCCATTGGCGCTGGTAATGACATCACTTTGCAACAAATCGGTGATCACGCTCGCAACTCCGTTGGAGCCAACCCGATTAATGCTGATGGCGGCAACAGATGTCAGCGACAATGCATCCGCTTCACTGATAAACAGGCCTCCGCTTCCAGCAACCGCAGTCAGATTAACCACCTGCGTCTCCAGCGCATTGCCAGCCTGACCGGCACCGACAGCTGCATTGATGCGCAAATCACCGGCTACCACATCCACATTGAGATCTCCGCCATCAACAATACTGTTTCCAGCTATCAAACTTACCGCACCGATGCCTGCATCAATGCCGGCCAGCATAATAGTCCCAAGAGCGCTGTAGCGAATATTCTGGTTCAGCGTATTTGCCGTAGCGCCATCAGCCATGGTGATGGAACCCGCAATAGCCTGCAAATCGATTGTTCCAATGCCGCTGGTATTGATATCACCCGCTGCTGTCTGCGTAATATTGCCAGCTGCAACTATACTCACATGGCCACTGCCTCCATCGACAAGACTATTCAGCACGATATCGCCAACGCCGGTATTAAGCAGCAAACCGCCTGTTCCGGCAGCCTGAATAGCAAATCCGTTCAGATCGCCATCGTTAAGCGTCATCGTGCCCGCAGCATTGAGAATAACAGCGCCATTGTTACGACTGACGATGTCGCTCTGTGTCAGGTCAGTGATCGTTGCCACCGTACCATCCGCAGCAACCCGGTTCACGCTGATGGCCGCAATACGACCAACGCTCAGCGCATCACTCTCATTCAGATAGAGTCCGCCGCCGCCTACGGAAGCACTGAGGTTGGCAACCGAAATCTCCATGGCATTAGCGGATTGGCCTGCACCTGCGGCAGCAATCAGGCGCAGATCAGCAGCGATCACGTCCACATTGAGATCGCCGCCATCAAGCACATTATTTCCGGCGATTAAACTTACTGCAGCACTGCCCGCATCAAGTCCACCCAATGTAATATCGGTTGCTGCGCGATAACGAATCACCTGATTGACAGCCGATGTGGTTGCCCCGTCAGCCATCGTAATCGCTCCGCTCATCGCTTGCAGATCGATAGTTCCCACAGCACTCAGGCTACCTGCTGCGGCCTGAACAATATTGTTGGCTGCAAAAAGACTGAGTGAACCGCCACCGGCTACAGCCGATTGAAGCAGCAGATCTCCTGCACGGACATCAAGCAGCACATTCCCGGTAGCCGATAGACCGAAGCCGTTTCCGTTAAGCCCTTCATTAATCGTCATCGCACCTGCTGTAGTCACAGCTACCGCACCGCCCACCGTCAAATCACTCTGCGCGGCTGTGCTCAGCACCGTTGCCAGACCATCCATAGTCACCCGATTAATGCTTATTGCCGCAACATTATCGACCACCAGCGCAGCGCGTTCATTCAGGAAGAGTCCACCACTGGTAACGCTCGCCGCCAGCGTAGTCACACTGCTGTCGAGCGCATTCGCCGCCTGCCCCACACCTGCACCGGCATTAATCAATAGCGAGCCGGCAAGGATATCAAGATTCAGATCACCACCATCAATCACCTGACCTCCGGCCAGCAGACTGATTGAAGCGACACCCGCATCCAGGCCGGTCAGGGTCAAGTCTGTCCCCGCACTATACTGGATATTCTGATTGACCGTGGTTGTCTTCGCCCCGGCAGCCATCACTATTGCCCCGGTTGAAGCACTCACGTCAATCGTTCCTGCTGAAGTGGTAATCAATGCCAATTGATTAACAGAACCGGAAGCCAGCAGACTGATATGACCTGAGCCACCATCAATACCACTATTAATGATCAGATCGCCCGCCAGCGTTTGCAACAGTAAATTACCACTGCCGATCGCCTGCACAGCCAAACCGTTGCCATTGCCTCCTTCTTGCAGGGTCATGTTTCCAGCGGCCCGAATAGCCACACTGCCGTTGCCACCGGCCAGCACATCACTTTGCGCTGCATCTGTCAGCGCCGTTACACCACCATTGACCGTTACACGATTAACAGTAACCGCTGCCACCTGGCCAAGCTGAATCGCACTGCTATCACTAATGAAAATTCCACCGGATGTCGCCTGGGCAGTAAGTATGCCCACATTGGTCTCCAATGGGTTCAATGCACTGGCAACGGCAAGAACGGGACTGATCCGCAATGCAAGGGCCGTTACGTCGATATTGCTGGCACCTGCATCCAGCAAGCGATTACCAATGAGACTGACGGATCCGCCGACTGCACTTAGTCCGCTGATGGTCAGATCGAGCGCCGCATTATAGCGAATATTTGCCGCATTACTGACAGCCGTTGCACCATCGCTCATCAGCAGTGCCGCTGCAGCTTGCAGATCAATGCTGCCACCTGCCAACAGATGGCTGGAAGCCGCCTGAGTCAGTGCACCGGCTGATATTGCACTGATATTGCCCCGTGTCGTCGATACAGCCGCATTCAATGCCAGTGCGACCTGAGTAAATGGACTTTGCGACTGTAATAAAATATTACCAATAGCTGCTGAACTCTGAATAGCTCCATTGATAGTCAATGCACCGTCAATGGTCGTCACAACCACGTTGCCATCACTACCGGCTGTGCTGATACCCGTACCGGCCACCATCAGTGCATCCGCTTCCTGCAGATAAAATCCGCCGACCGTGGTTACTGCACCGGAAATTGAGGCTACCTGCAAATTGATGTTGTCCGCTACATTGCCCACACCATTGGCAGCAGAGAGTGACGCAACTGTTGTTCCACCTAGGATATTGGCTGTCTCACCGGTTAAACCGTCTGAAATTGCACCTGAAGTAGCGTTAAGAGTGACTGATCCGCCAGTTTCGATCTTACTGATCAGCATATCCGCCACAGCCTGATAGCTTATGCTACCGCTCACCCCGCTTGAGCGGGTAAGTACGCCATCAGCCATGCTGATACGGCCACCAGCAGTAACATTGATCGCGCTGCCAATAGAACTGATAAGCATATTCTGCGTAAAATCGGCAGTTGCTGTCAGGCTAATAGCACCGGCATTGGCCAGCACCTGCTGATTGATCAGTAATGCTCCACCTGAGTTCAGCGTAATCGAGCCCGTACCTGAAGTAATCACACCGCTTCCAGCAACCGAGATATCGGCCAATGCACTGCTTATGATGATATTACCACTACCGCCGACAAGCGTTTGCGCAACATTCATCAGCGTCACTGCCGTGGTCGCAGCAGCCATATGAATACTGATGTCCCCACTACCCAGATTGGTTGCCGCTATTGTGCCCGTATCCAGCGCCCCCAGTTGCAGGCCATTGAGTGTTGTTGCGTTTAATTGTACCGCCTTAAGGGTCTCACCGCTCAGTCCGTCAATCAGATTATCGAACTGTGCCACAGAACCGGTTGCGGAGTAGAGCGACAGGTTACCTGCAACCTCTGTTGTATTGTAGATAGAGATCGTACTGATCGCATCCAGAGTCAGATTACCGGCCGCCTTTAAAGTATAAGAACTAAAACTATAGTCTTGTATGGCAATGGTTCGACCATAAACCGTGGTGTCATTATTGAAGGTGGTCTGGAAAGCCCCGACCGATCCAATAAGAACAGCCCCTGCAAGTGCACTGGCGTGGCCGGTTCCGGTTGTAGCATGGCCAATTGTGAACGAGCTAAAACCCTGCCTCAGCGCTAACAAATCATTAGTCGTCAGATTCAGTGCACTGGCAGTTGAACCCGTCTGCAGTGAGCCAACCTCGGTGGTAATGCCGGGCAGTGCCGTGCGCAGAGTCAGGTTGCCCGTGCCGGCAATCGAACCCTGACCGCCAAGGAAATCAATTTCATTGCCCTCAATCAGAATATTGCCATTAACATTTGCACCCTGCTTGAATGTCACACTGCCAGGACCGTTGATGATCAGGCTGCCATTACTGATATTCAGCGAACCGTTAAATACCACATTACCGGTTGCATTGATAATGATATCACCGGAGGTCGCCACATCCCCGTCAAAGGTGACATTGGTTGCGCCGTTAATGGTCAGACCATCCAGTGGATTCACCCCGCCAACAGCGGCGGAAATTTTCACATCCGAATGATTGGAGACCAGCGTTAACGTATCCGGTATAGCATCACCGTTACCGTTGAGCAGATGCGCTGGCGAATTGCCAAGGCTGATACCGCCGACACTACCGATACCGCCAGTACTGGCGGTCAACGTGATGGCTCCATCAATGATCACCGAGTCATTAATGGTAATATTCGTTGCCATGCTTACATTGGCGCTGAAGGTGGTTGTATGGCCGGAACCATCCACCGTCAGTGCCGCATTATCCGTACCGATCAAATCGCTGTTTATGAAAATTGCACCACCGAGCATTGGCGATTGCAACAGCAATGGATCAAGGATGAACACCTGCGAGCCCGGCAGAGCCAGATCACCAATCTGGATGATATGGCTACCCTGATTACTACCCACCACAATTGTATTGAATCCGTTCGCCAGATTGGCCAGATCTGCATTGTAAAGGGAATAGTAGCCGCTGTAACCAGCCTGATTTAACACATTACCCAACACGATGGACTGTGTCGGATCAATAGGAGAGAGATAAATATTAGCGCCGATGCTCTGCACCAATGCAGTAATATTAGCATCACTGCCAATCAGAATAATGGGTTGCCCGTTCCCTTGCACTGCACTGGTCACCGATTGCGTGCCGGTCAGGTTTTTAATGGTCATATTGTTACCGGCATTCAAGCCAGCGGCATTAAATGCCACATTACCGGCAATCAGAATCGAAACCGGTTTTGAGGTAGTGCTGGCGGCGCTTAATGCGGTGCCATCGACAAAGAACGAAAGCGGTGTCAACTCCAACTGCTGGCGCACTGTCGCCGCCGTTGCCGTTTCACCCACAATAATATCGGTGCTTAATCTTCCTCCGATATTATTGTTGGCATACATGCTGATCGCACCCTGCGTCGTCTGGATATAGATCCCGCCAGCCGGGCGCAGAATGGTACCATTGGCAAGGTGACTAGCCTCCTCATAGGGCAGCATATTGGCCACACTGATCTCACCGGTAGCCACATTTACGGCGTACTTGCCACGACTCATCACCCAATCAATTTCGGCGTTATATGCTGTAGCTGCTGCGTTTTTCAGCCAGAACACCGCAGCCCGATCCTTCACAATCGCGCCCTGCGATGCCAGAAGGTCAATATTACCCGCGCCCAGTACCTCCAGCCCGGCAGCAAATACCATATTGGCTGCATCCGTCGTTAACGCGATACCGCCACCGCTCGTCTTGATTGCTCCATCCAGGCGCATGGCGCTGTTCAGCCCCTGCGCATGTAAAGTAACCTGTCCTGTAGTGGCACGAATGCCCGGTGCTGCCAGAGTGATAGCACCATTGAGAGTGGAAACACTGGTCGCACCTGCTCCGGACTGGGTGATGATATCAATCAGCAGATTGTCGAATTCGATAATCCCGATCCCGCCTGCTGCACTGTTACTTAACGTCAGCGAGGCCACATTCGTCTCAATCGCCCCCGTACCACCAATGCCATTGGCGGCAGAGAGAATCAATTTCGCCGTAGTCGCAGTAATATCAACAGGTGCCGTAATATCACCGGCATCCATAATCGCACCTGCCGTACTGGTAATCAGAAAATCTGCGCCATTGGTGGTTGTCAGTTTGCCAAGGGTGATATTACCTGTCGCATCCAGTTTTATCAGGCCGCTACCCGCATTAATCAGCGTACCATCTGCCATCGTCAATGCTCCGGCCAGTGCATTGAGCACGACATCTCCCGTCGTCGAGGTGATATCGCCAAGGGCAGTGAGCGTAATTGCATTGGCATTCATCGTTACATGACCAGTTACTGTTGTGAGAGCGCCATTTAGCGTAATCGAGGTCGTAGCCTGCAGATCGATAACAGCGGCACCGCTGGTAGCCACAGTGGCATTGGAGGTTAAATTACCTGCGGCCACAATCGTTACATTGGCGCCGGGGTTAGTTGCTCCGGCTTTGAGTGTTACACTGTTAAGCGTAACATCGTTCAATTCGCTGATATTCACATCACCGAGTGCAGTAATATCAAGCGTGCTTGCATCCAGTTTTGCTGTGACATAGCCCTTCGTCGCTGACAGGCTGGTCACACCAATGGATCCAATGGCTGCGTTGGACAGCTGAGGTTGCACGCCTGTGATGGCATTTGGTGTGCCCACCTGGCGAATATCAATATTACCGGACTGGGCAGTCATCGTGGTCGAAGTGGCTGTCCCGAGCGTTGAATCCACCACAATACCACCATTCGCAAGATCATTTGAATTGAGTATGACAGTACCGCCACCCATAGAAAGTTGACCGATATTAAGCATACCGACCGTCTGATTTACGGTGAGGTTGCTACTGGCACCGTTCATTGTGATATCAACAAATCCCTCTTTGGTATTAGTGATAGTAGTGAGACCATTACCGGTCACACTATTCTTGCCTCCATTGATGGTCACTGCGGTCGATCCGGTTCCGGTAATGACAACATTATTGCCCGTACCCATATCTACGCTCTGGGCAACGGTCGAACCGCTACTATCAAATTTATCATTCCCCGAGCCGGTATTGTAGGTACCGGCAACATTGGCAATAATTTGATCGTTCCCGATGCCAGTGTTCACCGTACTGTTTGTACCGCCATTGAGCGTGATGATGTCATCGCCGCCACCACTGTTAATGATTAACCCGTTTGTACCGGCATTGCTTGCCAACGTGATTCTATCATTTCCAGCTGATCCGGTGATGGTATTAATCCCGGCAAGGCTCATCGTACGTCCGGACCCGTCATTCATCGTAAGGACATTGTTGGCGATGCTATAATCACCGCCATCCCTCAGCGTCAAAACAGTGCCAGCAACATCGGCAAATGCCGGTGGCCCGCCCCAGTTCCAGTTCTGAGTGGTAGACAACACAAGACCATGAAAATCGACATAGAGAGCCACACTCGCACCAGTGCTATAATTCACCGAAATCGTCGCACCAAAGGCTATGGATGTGCTAAAGGTCGTGCTGAATGCAGGTATAATCGTCACCCCAGCCACCTTGACTGCCGGAGTACCGACCCTCACCCAAACACTGAATGAACCGGAAGCGCTGGCGGCAAAGCCTGTATTACTGATAGTTACAGATAAACTGGCACTAAGATCAAAGCCACCGGCAAGAAGACCGAGATCGAGAGAAAAGCCAACATTAAAACCGACCGTGCCGGTAATGGAGAAGTTGCCATCCGATCTGAAATAACCGGTCATATTGAGCGTCAATACGCTGAAAAAGTCGAGTTTTGCCTGATCAACCCGAACCTCAAAGACGCCGCCGACCACCCCGATAGAACCGCCAAAGGTTGCCAGATCATAACCTATCACCTTCAGCGAACCAGTGCCTGCGCTTCGGGTTATTGTGCCCGTCGCAGCATTTACGGTCAGGTTCGATGCACTGGTACCCAACAATACCTTGTAGGTGTTGGCTGCTACACCAAGATGAGCCGTGGCTAGACTGGTATTAATCTGCACCTCTGCCGTACCGGAAGCTGCCACAGGCCCGATTCCGATACCCACCGATGCGGAAAGGTCCAGAGCAAAGGCTGTTTCGTTTGGACTGGAGAAGAACTCGATGCCACCGCCAATTGCGATCGCACCAAGCGGGCCGATATCCAGCGATAAATCGGCCAGCGCCTTGAATGTTGTGCTTGTACCCACCTTGGCGAGCGTAATATCAATGGTCCCCTTCAGGGTGGTGAAACCGGCAACGGTGATATTCGCCGAGCCGGCAATATGCAACGATGTTGCCGGTAATGAGACCTGAACATAACCACCGGTAGTTTTATCCAGTGCACGCACATTCTGCGGAGCAGAAGTGGTGTTAAACTGGAGCAAGAAGCTACCGTCAACAGAGAAGAAACCGGCATCAATCAGAGTCGCACCCGTGGCAGCGCCCATTTCAAGGCTACCATAGACACCCACCGTTCCGGGAGTCGTATTAATACCAAGCGTACCTGTGACTGCCAACGGATTGATCACGGGCATCGCCACAGTAGCAAACACATTTATTTCTGAATAGGCATTGGACAGAAGCACGGTAAAATCACCATTCATAGTCAACAAACCATTCATCACATTCAGACTGCCAACCGCTTCCATATACACATATTGCGACACAACCTGAGTTGCTCCGGGCGGTTGTGCCGGAACAGTCACTGTAGAATAATTAATACTCGGCAAAGCCTGAAACTCTGCTGGCACGTTATAGACGAAATCCTTGCCTGTGGTATTCATCATGATCACAAACGATGCATTCAGCGATAACGCAGTGCCGATGTTCACGGCTCTGGTAGCATTGAGTTTAAGCGCAAGACCTGAAGAGCCAATCGACATTACACCGCTGACCGCCATCGACATCTGAATCGCCGCAGGACCAAACGAACCCTGTCCATCCATAAACACGGTTAAACCTGTTGGATCCAACTTGAATTCAAATGCGCCGCTAACTGAAGCCATACTGAATGCATTAAATTGCACAACCCCTTTTACATTGAGCAGTTGCGTGCTGTAGGTCAGGGTGATCCCACCGATCACACCGGCCGGAGTAAGGCCCGTTTCAATAAAATAGCCAACATTGGTGGTAACGCCACCATCCAGTGAATAGGTTGACTTACTGAAATCGACCGCATTCAATCCTGCCGTCACCCCCAGACCGGCATTCAGATCCAGTGCCAGACTGGTGGCAGATAAGGTGATGCCGGTCAGGCCCACCAGACTGGCCGAGCTAAGATCAACAGATGCAGCCATGAACGCATCACCGGTGGCCAGCGATTGCATAAAGATGGCGCCAAGATTGAGGTTCTGGATGGCAACGCCCACCGCGCTGGCATTCGGGGTATCCAGAGCAGAAATAACGCCATCGGCATTGGTATCCTGCCAGTAGTTACCGACACCCATAAAGCCATAGGCATTGGTAATGGCCAGACTTAGTGTCGTCACCGTGCGCGTTGAACCATCGGTCAACGTCACCAGCTCACCACCTCGTTTGGTGAAAGACATGCCAGCGTAGAGCTGCAGCATCCCGGCAACATTGATCTCGGCATAACCAACCTTGGCCTGAATAATCTCCTGCGCAAAATCCAGATAGATCGGTGGCGTGGTTGTACCGGTTGGCACAGCCAGACCAGCAGGTACGGCCGCCGTCGTTGCCGTCGCCGCCTGTGCGGGAAAGCTGGTAGCATAATTGATATTCGGCAGATTCAAAAAGAGGGCGGCCACCGCACCGGCGGGATTGGCCAGCAACTGCGAATAGCCGGTGTTGATATTCACCGTCAAGTTAGTCGCGGTCATGCTGAGCAGCGGATCCATGCCAACCAGTCCCACCATGCCAGCATTAGCCTGCAGGGAGATAAATTTCGGCAAAATATTGCTTACACCGGGAATGGCTGACAACGCGCCCAGATTGGGCGTCAGAATGGCGCCGGCAAAACTCACATTATCAATTGCCAACCCTATTGCATCGGGATTGACCGCATCGGCAACGGTAATCCGTCCATCACCATTGGTATCCGAGCGATAGGGGCCACCAATACCGGCAAAGCCCATCAGATTACTGCCGCCAATGGTCATGATATCCATCGCCATCGATGTCGCCCCGTTATTTATGGGCAGCACTGCATCAAATACGGTTTGTGCGCTAGCGGGCAGCGCATTCCTGAACAGGGTAAAGGGGGCGTTCAGTTCTCCCAGATTCACATTCACCGTCTGCGTTGCCCCCATGGTGAAGGCCAGTGAGCCAGAAAGACTCAAAAATTCTGAGACAGAAATCTCAGCGTAATCAACCGATGCCCGAATCCATTTACTGGAGTAGTCCAGATAGATCGGCGCTCCTCCTGTATCGACAGCCAATCCTGCCGGTACAGGTGCCGCCGCTGGAATATTTGACGCAAAATTGAGCCATGGATCAAGACCGGTCACTGACGAGGAGCCCTGATTCAATTCAACCAGAATACCCTCGACCTTAATGCTCATCAGATCATTCAAACCAACAATACCGGCCGTTGCAGCCCCCACCTTCAACGCCTGAAAACGCAGGTTGAGCTGATCGATCCCGGTAATATTGTTTGCGGTGGGTTTGAGCATGGCAAAGGCAACATTCACATTGCTCAGATAAAGTCCCAATGCATCCCCTGCCGCACCACTGCCGTAATAGGGACCATTCAGGCCGACAAAGAGGTTCACATTTGTCGCACCAACGGTCATCGCACCTAGCTCCACCGTGGTAAGCGTATTCAATGCACTTTGCGCAGCCGCCGGCAATGCATTGATCACCGATGCAGGCACTGAATTCAGACTGCTGCTAACTTGATAGGCTTTTGCATTTCCCTTCGAAAACGCAAAATTGCCGGAAAGATAGACAAAATTACTGATCTGCAGTTCAGCATTGCTGAGCTGCAGCTTCATGAACTCACCCTTGAAATTCAACGTAACAGGAATTCCGCCCGTTGGAAGATCGACACCATTGGCATTGGTAGCCAGAAAATCAACCGTCGGCTTTACGACTGCACCGGCGATATTCCATGTTGATCCGGTATTCATTTCAAAGGAGATATTCTGTGCCGATGCCTTCAGAAACGAGATACCGACCAGCCCAAGCGAATCGGCCGTCACCTTAAGCGCCGTCATCGATGGCAACCCGGCTACACTGATCGCCGGATCAGTAAAATTATCCTTGCTGATTTTGTAGTTGGCAAGGCCGAATGTTCCATTGCGCAGCTCAAAACCCATCGCATCCGTAGCCAGCGTATCGGGTTGATAGGTGATGCCATTAATCGTAATTGCGGCAGTGGAGAAGTTGTAGACGCCATCACCGTTGCTATCCTGAAAATAGGGGCCAAGACCGACAAAAACATTGATGTTGCTGCCTGCCAGCACCACCGATTTCATCTTAACATTGCTTAACACCGAAGGATCAGCCGCCATAGCCAAAATACCCGCCTGGGATGAGCCGGCCAGGGCAGCCACCGCCTTCTGATCATTGGCTGACAGCTTGCCGTAATAGTTGATATTCAGCGGGTTATTACTGATGCCTGTATCGATGCTTAATGCCGTTGCAGATTGCATGGTGAAGGCAAAACTGCCGCTAATGTGCAGATAATTATCGTAGGCTAACAGGGCATTGGCGACACTCACCTGCAGCAGTGCACCGCTTGCACCGTTAATATCAAAGGTGAATCCCGCCCCCGGATTGGTAATCGCCACCCCATTCAAACCGAGTCCGGCTGGAATGGTGACTGGTTGCTTCACATAATCGACTACCGTCCCATCATTGGCCGCCGTATTAATGGAGAGTGACACCCCCGATCCCTTCATGACAATAGGCGTGGGGCTAACAAAGTTCAACACTCCCACCTTGGCCTGTGCCGTCACCCATATTCTCGATGGGTCAAGCATATCCACAATCAGTGCCACCCCGAATGAGGCATTGCTCAGATTAAAACCGAAGGCATCTGGCGTCCCCCCGTTAATACCGGCAAACACATTCGGCGTGGCATCACTCAAGGTCAGCATGCTCACCGTTGCCGTGCTGCCATTGTTCAGGGTAACCGTATTCAACTTGATCTTGAACGCAAAAGAACCTGTCAGGGATGTAAAGCCGAACAGATCGAGGTTCATGCTCGCAGAGAGCTCCACCAGATTGCCGACGCTCATATCCATTACCACTGGGTTTACAACACCAGCAATGGTAAAACTCTTATTGGCGGCGGAAAAATCGAGCGCGGTTTTATCTATCGCCTCCATATTCATCGACACCGAGATTGTCGTCGCAGAGATACCAAGTCCGGGAATCCCCTCAAAAGCAGCACTCTGCACATTGGCCTTCAAAGCTGTCCATTTTCTCGTCAAGTCAGCCTTATCCGTCGCCATTATCAGGGCAAAGTCGACACCGGTAGCACTAAACCCAACCCGGCCAGTCGCCCCCGTATCCACACCGACAAAGGCATTCACGCCGGCAGCGGACATCATCAGTTCATCAGTGATCACCGTCTGCCCGAGCGGATTTGCCAGCGTCGGCAACAGTGAAAAAGTTTGCACCGACTTACTGAAGGAGAAGGCACCATTCACCGTAAAGAAGCCGAATAAATTCACATCCATCACACCGCTGATGGAAAATTCTTCACCTTGCATCGTACTGAAGGTTTGCGTTGGTGAGACCACCAGATTCTTGGCCACATAATTGACCGCTGAACCATCGGAGGCGGCGGAATTAAGTTTCACGCGCACATTGGTGGCTGAAACGGTCACATCCTTGATGCCGGAAAAAGCCACCTGGGTTGCCGATGCCTCCAGTGACACCCAGAATCGTGTGCCATCGGTAATGAAAGCGAGTCCAACATCAACATTCTGGATATCGAGACCAACCCCACTCACCCCGGCAAATGCACTGAATCCGGTTTTACTCACCTTCAACATGGTCACGATCGTATTACTGGTTACGCCCGCAGCACTGGTCACGGACATTGTATCAAAGCCCATACGGAAGGAGAAAAAGTCGGTGGTACTAAAGAAATTCATCACATCCAGTGTCAACGTACCGGATATTTCGACCACATTGCCAACCGACGGGGCAATATTAAACTGCAATGGCGTAGTCACCCCCGGTGGTGGTGCCATCGTCAGCGTTGTTTGACTATAATCAACGGTGGTGCCGTCATTGGCCTCCAGATTAATACCAATATCAATATTTGTGCCACTGGCCACCACCCCCCCAACATTCATCGACACCGTTTGAGCGGTGGCTTTTGCGCTGGCCCATGAGCGGGTTGGATCATTCACATCCGTCATCATCGCGATACCGAGGTTCAATCCGGTGATATCGAAGCCAATGGGGTTCACCCCTCCCGCCTTCATACCGACAAAAGCGGTAGAGATTGCGCCAGTCATCGTAATGGTGTTGGCACTAGTCGTTAAACGGGTTGTCGGCAATGCGCCCTGCGACAACACAATGTTTTGTGTGCTGGACTCGATAGCAAATGCACCGCTGACCTGCAGTGAATCGAAAATATTCACATTAAATATACCTGAGGCACGCAGCAACTCACCACGATTACCCGACATGTTGAAAATTTCAAAGGTAGTAGGACCCGTCGCAACATTTAACTGTGTCGTCGCAAAATCAGCCACCACCACTTTACCGGTCAAGTCGGTATAACCTTTATTAATCTCCACAAACAGGTTATTGGATGAGATGACTACATTGGGAATACCAAGAAAGGCAGCTGAACCGACACTGGCACGCAGCGCCGTCCACTTATGGCTAGGCACGCCCTGCTCTGTCAGCAGAGCCAGTGCAAAATTCACATTCACCAGATCAAAACCAACCTTATTCACCGGGTCATTCCCATTCAGTCCAACAAAAGCATTCAGGTTATTGGCACCGATGGTTAATTTGTCAGCTGTAACCTGACGCCCATCGGAGAGGTTGAGCAACTGAGTTCCCTGCTCAATGGCAAAGGAGCCGTTGATTACCAAAAAGTCGAACAGATTGATATTCAATGTCGCGGCAGCAGAAAGCTGAGCCTTGCTCATGCCAAAGGAAAATGTCTGAGTGCCGGCCGTTAGCGAAAATGGAGTTCCAGCGACCGCCATCGCCTGGAAGTTAATCGCCTTGCCCATGCTGTTCGCCTTGTTGATCTCAACAGTGACATTACTGGCAGACATGGTTACACCGCTCACACCCAGAATACTGGCTCCGACGGCACTGGCCTGAAGTGCTACCCACTTATCTGAGGGCGCTGTTTTGCTGCTGAACATCGCCAGCGCCATGCTCACGCCAGTTAAATTCAGCCCTGTCGCATTGGTCGTTCCGCCATTAATACCGACAAAGGCATTTACGTTTGATACCGCAAAACTCAACATATCGACTGACACCCTGGTGTTATCTGTCAGCGTCACCAGCGTTGTTCCCTTCTGCATACCGAAGCCGCCAGAAAGCGAAAAGTAGTTGGAAACGGCAAGCGTGAGATTGCCTGAAGCACTAATCAATTCACCGGCCATATCCATGGTCTCAACACTGCCCGGCCCGGTAAGCACCTGAAGGTTGTTCGCCCCGGCGAAGTCAATCACTGTCATTGAAGCAAGATCAGCCTTGTTGATAGCAACAGATATGGTATCAGCTGCTATGGTGACATTAGGAATTCCGAGAGCAGCCGCACTTCCAGCCGAAGCCTTCAGCGCTACCCATTTACGCGCCGGATTATTTTGGTCGGTAAACATGGCCAGCGCCATATTCACACCCTGCAGGTCAATACCCATCGCATCAACGGTACCGCCATTGACGCCGGCAAATGCGTTCAGGTTGGACATACCAATGGTCAACATATCGGTGGTTGCAACACCGGCTGTCAGGCCGGTTGTGGTATTAAGAAGATTCACCACCTGCGTACCCTTCTCCATAGCAAAACCACCAGAAACACTGAAAAAGTTTGAAACCGAGAGCGTCAAATTTCCTGATGCCCGGATCATGGCACCAGCCATATCCATGGTCTCGATGCTACCCGGCCCCGTGGTGACCTGAAGGTTGTGAACACCTGAAAAATCAATCGCCGTTTTCGATGCCACATCAGCCTGATTAACCACCACCGACAGCGTATTGGCAGAAATGGTCACATCTGGGATACCCAGTACGGCAGCCACACCAGCCGATGCCTTCAATGCCACCCATTTACGAGCCGCATTGCCCTGATCACTGAACATGGCCAAAGCCACATTGACGTTTTGGAGGTCAATGCCCATTGCATCCGCCGTTCCACCGTTCGCGCCGACAAATGCATTCACGTTTGAAAGTCCAATGGTCAACATATCGGCCGTTGCCGTACCAGCAGAAAGGTTGGTAGAAGTATTCAACAAGTTGACAACCTGAGAGCTTTTCTCCATAGCAAAGCCACCGGAAACGCTGAAGAAGCTCGACACACTCAGCGTCAAATTGCCAGCGGCACGAACCGTCTCTCCCGCCATATCCATGGTCTGAAAACTGGTCGGGCCTGTCGCTACCTGCAGGTTGTTCGCGCCGGCAGCACCGGCAAAATCAATCACCGCATTAGAAACGGTATCGGCCTTGTTCACAGCGACTGATATACTATTAGCCGCAATCGTTACGCCAGGGATACCGAGAACAGCGGCACTGCTAGCCGAAGCTTTGACTGCAGTCCACTTGTGCGACGCATTGGCCTGATCGGCAAACATCGCCACAGCCACGCTGACACCCTGAATATTAAGTCCCATCGCATCCGCTGTACCGCCATTCACACCGACAAAGGCGCTCACATTCGACAAGCCAATGGATAACATGTCCGTTGTTGCGGTTGACGTTACATTACTGGTGACATTCACCAGATTGACAATCTGGGTTGCCTTTTTCATGGCAAATCCGCCACTTACGGTAAAAAATCCAGAAATACCCAGCGTTAAATTACCTGCAGCCTCAATCAAATCACCCTGCGTGCCATCCATGGTCAACGTCATCGTCGAGGCCGGACCAGTCGCCACTGTCAGGTTGTTGATACCGGCAACACCGGCAAAATCGATCACCGTATTGGTAGCTGCATTCAGCTTGTTTATGGATATCGATAAGGTATCCGCTGCAATCGTTACATTCGGAATACCAAGCACGGAAGCCGTTGCCGCCGTTGCCTGCAATGCAGTCCACTTGTTCGCTTTGTTCGCCTGATCAGTAAACATAGCCAGTGCAACATTCACACCGGTAAGGCTCAATCCCATCGCATCGGCCGTGCCGCCATTGAGACCAACAAAACCGCTCGCGTTGGAGACACCGATAGTCAGCATATCGGTTGTTGCGGTAGTCACCGCTGCGGTGGTCGCATTGATCAGGCTGACATTCTGCGTGAACTTCTCCATCGCAAAGCCACCGGACACCTGAAAAAATCCTGATGCATCAATGGTAAGATTACCCGAAGCCTTCAACTGCTCGCCAAGCGTACCATCCATGGTCAACGACATCGTCGAAGTCGGACCTGTCGTGACTGTAAGATTATTGGCTCCGGCAACACCGGCAAAATCGATCACCGTATTGGTAGCTGCATTCAGCTTGTTTATGGATATCGATAAGGTATCCGCTGCAATCGTTACATTCGGAATACCAAGCACGGAAGCCGTTGCCGCCGTTGCCTGCAATGCAGTCCACTTGTTCGCTTTGTTCGCCTGATCAGTAAACATAGCCAGTGCAACATTCACACCGGTAAGGCTCAATCCCATCGCATCGGCCGTGCCGCCATTGAGACCAACAAAACCGCTCGCGTTGGAGACACCGATAGTCAGCATATCGGTTGTTGCGGTAGTCACCGCTGCGGTGGTCGCATTGATCAGGCTGACATTCTGCGTGAACTTCTCCATCGCAAAGCCACCGGACACCTGAAAAAATCCTGATGCATCAATGGTAAGATTACCCGAGGCTTTAAGAAGTTCACCCTGAGAACCAGCCATATCCAATGTCATTGTGGTTCCAAGCGGGCCGGTTGTCACAACCAATGGCATCGCAGCAAAATCAACGACAATAGCACCAGCCGCAGGAGGATTGGAGGTAACCGTAGACCCGACTGTTGCGGCAGTCAGTGTTGCCGATGTCGCGACCGGCGTTATCGTGCTGGTCATCAGATTCAATGCTTGCCCGGCCAGTGTTCCGCCGAAGGTAATTTGAAGATCTTTTTGATTCCAGAACGTGACAGTAGCTGCGGCACCAGCCAAGCCTGCAAAGGCAGCATCCACCGCTGTTTGTATCTGTTGCTGCGTCGCATCAAAGGCAATTGCCGCTGTGCTATACGTCGTTCCCAGATGCAACAAAGAAAGGGTAAATGTGCCCGTGTCAGATGCGCTGTTCAGCACGACCTTCTGCACCTCTCCACCACCGGCCACGCCCTGCGTCTGTGTTGATGTCGTTGCCGTTGCAAAGCTCAACGCTGCGCCATTTACCGTGATCTGTTGTACATCCTGACCGGCAAGAGCACCGATAAAACTTACCTTGTAAAACTGATCAACCTTTGTCGAATTCGCATCATAACTCACCTGAACGTTCCCGACTCCAATTCCGGCAAGTCCCTCAAGAGCGGTCTGAATCAGCGCCGCCTGCGCCGTTGAACCCACGGCATAATTGATGGCAGCAGTTGTCGCTGCGCCAAAGCCCAGCGTAAATGTTCCCCCTGCTACTGCCGTATCAGCCCTGGTCTGAACGGTTAGAAGTTCCATGGTCTGTTTGCTTACAGTGCCGCCAAAAGTGATGTCCCAGCCTGTCGTTCCAGCTGCAACCGTCACGCTGGCACCGGCCAGCCCTGTCAGCGCTGTGTTCAATGCCGTCTGCACCTGGGCTGCGGTAGCGGTAAAAGCCAGGGCAGCTGTTGTATATGTCAGCCCCTGATGATTCAGCGTTAGCTGGAATGTGCCGGTAGCGGCTGTATTAATCGTCACATTCTGAATCTGACCATGGCCCGCTGCTCCCGTCTGGAATGGAGTAGCAGTCACGGTTGAGGGAAGCGTCGTAGCGGTTGCCACAATCGCAGACACATTCTGCTTGGCAAGTCCGCCGGTGAAGGTTACAAAATAGCGCTGGTTGCTCACCGTGGACATTTGATCAAAGGTCACATAAACATTCGTGCCAATGGGTGCCATTGCACGCAGCGCATCAGATATCCGGTTCTTGTTGGTCGTAACATCGCTCTGGGCAAAGCGAATCGGAGCGGATGTAATACCGCCATAACTCAGGGTATACATCCCCGTTGCAGTAGAGAGGCCAGCAATGGTGATAATCTGTATCTCATTACTACCGGCTGTCCAGGGTGCCAGTTCCTGCACACTGGTGCTAACAGCCGGTGCGGCTTGCTTGGGAGTTTGAAAGGCAAGCAGCTGACCCTCATTGATAGCGGCTGCACCTGTAGAGAGACGAGTGATGGTTGCCGTTGCAGCACCCGCAATCGTCGATACCGTCAAACCGGTGACGTTGATGCCAGCAAGTGCACCCGTAAATTCAATCACAAAACCGGTAGCACGATCTCCTGTCACCAGCACATTGCCTGCACCAATACCGGCCAACCCTTCTATAGCCGTACGAACCTTCAATGCTATCGCAGCATCACTATCGCCCCTGTTAATCACCACGGCTGAGGTCACGCCCTGATAACTGAATGTGAGGGTACCGACAGTATTGGCATAGAGACCCAGCTTCATCGTGGTATTGGTCACCGTTGTAACCGGTGTGGCTGTCGGTGGGGTATAACCCTTGTTAATAACAACCTGCAGCGTATTGGCAGAGACCACCAGACCATTAATACCAACCAGCGATGCAGTACCCCCAGTGGTCTTCAGCGCCGTCCACTTGTGTGCTGTATTACCCTTCTCACTCATCAACGCCAGTGCAAAATCAATATTACCCAGGCTCAAACCAAGCTGATCGAGTGTTCCACCGTTCAAACCGGCAAATGCATTCACGCCGCTTGCGCCGATGGTCATCATATCGGTATTTACCGTTGTTCCATCAGAAAGCGTAACCAACTGAGTGGATTTCTCCAGAGCAAAGCCGCCGGAAACACTGAAGAAACCGAACATATCAACGTTAAGATTCGCAGATGCCTGCAATAGCTGACCACGCTGGCCATCCATATTGAATGCCATCGTGCTCAATGGACCGGTCAGGACAGAGAACGGTGTACCAGCATTTGTCATCGCAAGATAGTCGACCACCAGACCTGTCGCATCGGGATTGTTGATCACAACACTGATCGTATCGGCAGCAACGGTCAGTCCAGTAATACCGGTAAAACTCGCACTGGTCGCAGTTGCCTGCAAAGACATCCATTTACGGGCCGTATTCGCCTGATCAGTCATCAACGCCAGACCGAAATTCACGCCGGTAAGGTTCAAACCAAACGCATCTGCCGTACCCCCATTCATGCCGGCAAAAGCAGTTACATTCGAACCCCCAAGCGTCATCATATCCGTGGTTGCACTGCTGCCATCGGAGAGCGTGACGACTTGCGTCACTTTCTCAAGCGCAAAACCACCAGAGAGGGAGAAAAAATTATATAGATTAATGTCCAGGGTTCCTGAGGTGCGAAGAAGCTCGCCATCGGCACCAGCCATATTCATGGTGATACTGCTGCCCGGTCCTGTGGCCACAACCAATGGCATCGCCGCGTAATCAACAAGCAAGGTGCCAACAGCATCCGCCCTGTTGATGGATACGCTCATCGTTTTACCAGCAAGAGTAATTCCGCTCATACCCACAAATGATGCACTGGCAGCGACCGCCTGCAGTGAGCTCCACTTACGGGCGCTGTTCACCTGATCGGTCATCATCACCAATGCAAAGTCGACGCCAACAAGAGAAAGACCCAGGGCATCAGCACTGCCACCATTCATACCGGCAAATGCAACCACGCCGGATGCACCAATCGTCAACATATCGGTGGTCACCGTCGAGGCATCGGAGAGCGTGACAGTCTGAATTGATTTCTCAAAAGCAAAACCGCCGGAGAGACTGAAAAAGTTATACAGATTAATACTCAGATTGCCTGAGGCACGAATCAACGCACCATCAGCCCCTGCCATGTTCATCGTAATCGTGCTGGCAGGGCCTGTGGCAATCACCAGCGGTGTTGCCAGATAATCAACCAACAGCCCATTAACCGCATCGGGCTGATTGATACTTACACTGAGTGTGTCACCGGAAAGGCTGACGCCGGGAAGTCCCATAAAAGCAGCACTGCCAGCACTGGCCTGCAAGGAGACCCATTTTCGGGCATTGTTCACCTGATCCGCCAGCATTACCAATGCAAAGTCCACGCTGCCAAGCGACAAGCCAAGCGCATCCGCACTTCCACCATTCAGACCAGCAAAGGCTGTAATGCCTGAACCACCCATACTCAGCATATCTGTTGTTACGGCTGAACCATCTGAAAGCGTGATCGCCTGGGTAGATTTCTCAAAAGAAAAACCACCAGAAAGACTAAAAAAATTAAATAAATTGATATCCAGGTTACCAGAGGCACGAATCAGTGCCCCATCAGCGCCGGCCATATTCAGAACCATTGAACTACCCGGCCCCGTTGTCACCGTAAGTGGCATCGCAGCATAATCGACAAGCAGTCCACTAACCGCATCCACCTGATTAATTTCAACACTCAAAGTATTGGCACTAAGGGTAATGCCTGTCACACCGACAAACGAAGCCGTGGCAGCAGTGGCCTGCAAGGAGGCCCATTTACGGGCACTATTGGCCTGATCGGCCATCAATACCAGCGCAAAATTAACGCCGCTGAGACTCACGCCAAACTGATCTACCGTCCCGCCATTTAAGCCGGCAAAAGCGGTTACATTCGCACCACCCATTCGCAGCATATCTGTCATAGCGGTTGTACCGTCAGAGAGCGTTACCAGCTGCGTCGTTTTCTCGAAGGCAAATCCACCGGAAAGCGCAAAAAAGTTAAACAGGTTAATATTCAGATTGCCCGATGCACGAATTAGTGGACCATTCACTCCATCCATATTCAGGGTGATTGTGCTGCCAGGACCTGTGTTCACAACAAGTGGCATCGCCGCATAATCAACAACCAGACCGGCAGCATCAGCACGGTTGATCTCCACACTTATACTTGTGGCAGATAACGTAAGACCGGAAATCCCGGCAAAGGCTGCGCCTGCTGCCGTCGCCTGTAGCGAGACCCATTTGCGGGCTGAGTCAGCCTGATCAGCAACCATCGCCAGCGCAAAATTAACGCCACTGAGACTAACTCCTACCTGATCTGCTGTACCGCCATTCAGACCGGCAAAAGCGGTTACTCCGGATGTACCAATGGTTAAAAGGTCGGTATTAATCTGACTACCATCGGAGAGCATGACCGATTGCGTAAGCTTCTCAATAGCAAAACCACCGGAAACAGCGAAGAAACCAAATGCATCTATGGTCAGGTTTCCCGACGCCTGCAATAACGCACCCTGCGCCCCGGCCATATTCAGCGTCATGGTTGTTGCTACACCCGTAGCAACAGTCACCGGCATGGCGGTATAATCGACTACCAGCCCTGCATTGTCGGCGCGGTTAATATTAACCGTCAGGCTATTGGCTGAAACAGCCAAACCTGCGAAGCCAGCGAAACTGGCAGTCCCGCCCAGGGTTTGTAATGATGTCCATTTACGGGATGCATTGGCCTTGTCGCTCATCATCAACAGCGCAAAATCAGCCCCCGTCAGCGATACCCCCAGTGCATTGGCACTCCCCCCATTAAGCCCGGCAAAAACTGCAACCGCCGTTGCGCCAATACTCAAGGTATCAACATTCACCACCGAAGCATCAGAGAGCGTCACCTGTTGCGTCGATTGCTGAATGGCAAAGGAGCCACTCGCCTGAAAAAATCCAGCCACATTCAACGAAGCCCCGGTCAACTGCACCTCTCGACTTGCTGCAGCATCCAATCCCTGAAATGTGTAGGAGAGTGCGGCCGTGCTGATTGTTTGACCAAGATATGCCGTGCCGGTTTCATTCCAGCGAACCGTTGCAGCTGTAGCGCTCAGACTGACATCTGTCCCGAGTTGCGCGATAATGGATCCGCTGGCCTCCAGGGCTCGTCCATTGAGTCCCGCCACCATACCCAGCGATGCCGATGTAACACCCGCCTGAAAACTACCGCTACCAAGCATCACCGTCGCATTATTGGCGACGATCAGAGTCTCATCGATCAATCCGTTTTTACGAAAGCCGAAGTCACCGCTAACGCTAAACAGGCCGGAAATCCCCGCCTGCAACCCGGTAATACTTACCTCCTCCAGTGAAGTAGAGGCAGTTACGCTGCCAAAGGTATAAGTCTGATTAGCAATAACCAACTGTTGGCCGGTATAATCAATTCCCGTTTGATTAATACGGACTGCAACAGAGGTAGCCGAGGGCAGCTCAAATCCGCCACCGATCAACACAAGATTTCCGCTCGCCTCCATCACTAATGCGGTCGAGGTGGCGGAAACACCAAAGCTGCCGCCATCAATACCTACAGTGATGCCACCTGCCGACAATTGCGCCGAAACATTTTGACCAATGGCATCAAAAGAAAGGTTATTTTTTGAAAAAGCAAAATTACCACTGACACTGAATGTACTAATCGTCATCGAGGCTGTGCCAGAAATTTGAATACGCTGCCCCAGTGCACCATTATCATTTAACAGCGCCAACTGCCCTGTGGAATCACTAATGGTTAACGGGGTAGCAGAAAGATTGACAACACTGGTATTGGCTGCCCCCAAGGCATCCAGCCCCATGCCGATACTCGCATCAAGACTAAACATACTGGCCGTCAAGTTCATACTGCCAAGGTTAAGCAGTGAAGCGGAACCGACCGTACCCTGAGTAATCAGCCAGCTGCGGGCATCACCTACCGCAACAGGATTAAAAAAAGCAAGCCCCAGATTCACCCCGTTTAACGACAGACCAAAATCGTTTCCCAATGATGAAAGCCCATTCACACCGAGAAAGGCATTGACCCCACGTGCTGCAACCGTCCAACTGGTGGCGCCAACTGTTGTACCATCGCTCAGGCTAATGGTGCTTAAGGCGCTTTGCTGCGAGAAAGTGAATGCACCGCTAAGATAAAACGAGTCTGCAAACTGAAGCGTACCGGTAAGGGCGACAGAGGTCGGTGAGGTCGCAAAATATCCAAGGTTGAGCAAAGTACCCAATTGATTGTTAACCAGCGGGTCTGCACTTGTTAAGTTGAAATTACTCGTGGAAACGAGCTCTTTGGTGACAAGCTGAACACCCGTCGCTGTCTGCACCACCTCAAAATAGTAATCAGGCCCGAAGCCATATAAGCCGGCCGATGAGCTAAACGATCCGGAGATCGTAGCCGAATTTAAAATATTAAACACATCTCCTGGAACCGGTACAAAGCCATTAGCTAGAGAAATCGAGAGGGTACCCGCCAAAGCACTATTCCCGGTGATATTAATCTGATCGTAATTAACGCCGGGGGTATAACCGCCTAACTGTATTTGCAACGTATCTGCGGCAGTTTGGGTTAATGAAGGCGCATTGTTAACCGCAGGGGCAGTAACAATCGCCCTGAAGGAGCGATCCGTGGTGGCTTGCTGAGCAGCCGTAGCAACTGTTGCATAAATGGCCGAACCGTTATTCTGCAAGCCGGTGGTATCAAGAGCAAACGTAGTGGCAGAAGATTGAGCGGAAGTAGAGAGTTGCTGAGCTTGATTCTGAACAGAAACAGGTGGGATGGAAGTGATCGGTTGATTAGAGCTTTGCATGGTGATGGATTGAGAGGCTAATGCAATTACCGGGTCCCCATATAAAAGCACACGCGGCTCAAGGCTATCGACCCGAAACAACTCTTTATCATAGCGCTTACTGGCAACCTTCTTTTTACGCCTGTCTAATCGCTGTTTCCTTAATAAACCCTTTAACATTTTCAGCCTCCAATCCTGATCATCAAATAATCAGCATAAGACATTTCAGCAGGAAGGATCGCCATGACCTTGTCCTGAATGCACAAAAACAAAGTCATGGCGACAGATATCAGTTGATTATTTTTGCTTCACTGACACCCAATTCGCTGCTTTCTGGCACTACTTCACCGGATGGCTCGGTAATTCCAATCGTGCTATCTTTGAAACGCAACAGGCGCTCCACCTGCGCCAAAGAAATCAGATGTGCATAGATAGGAGCCAGATATTTCTTGGCACGCATCTCGGTAAATGCATGATCAGAAAGCGAATTCAATCGCTCTTCATTCAGCACGTAACAACCGGTAATGTTTTTCACTTCATCTTTGACACGAACCTGCATATTCAATGGGGTAAACATATTTTTCTCAGCCAGATAACGACAAAACTCCAGCGTAAACAGCTCCATCTGCTGCAACTCGGAAAGAAAGGTTTTCACTCGTTCAATCACTTCAGTACCAGAACCATCTTCGTTAAAAATTGGATCACCTACTTCAACCCCTATACTGTCACTGCTTTCATCCATGCAGATTGTATAACGATCCTGCTCATCCGTATTGGCTAACGCAAAAGGATAGCGTCGAACGATGGCAGGGATGTAAGATGCCTGCCACTTACCATGATCCACAAACAGATTCTCGCCATCTTCAAGCCCCATCAACACAACTGGCCTGAATTCATCCTTATCCTTATCCTCAAGAAAAACAATCGGATAAATGGATGCTGCCCGTGAAAACTCATGAACCATAATCGATGCCAGATTGATATCTTTTGCGAAATCAAAGCTTGCAACAGGACTGACCTTAACATTTTTATGCTGCTCAATTGTAATGGGTACAATGTTTTTGAACATTCAGACGCTCCTTAACCATTAATAAAGAAAATTAAGCCAATTTAACTTGACCGTCATAAAATAGCGCCCCTCCCGCAAAAGAGCAACACTAGCAGGCAAGGCAATCGCATTAAAATCATGACCGACCATTCATTGAGAAAAGGTTCACTGATAACACAAGATCATTTTTCATATATGAGCCACTTGCAAAAGTCTGAGACATATTGATCCGACAATGACTTATTCGTGGAAATGATGGTTTCAATTTTTGTTTTGCCATTATGTTTTTGCATCTGAGATCATTTTTCCGGTGTTTTTCGATTTTCAGGGCAGGCAGTTTTACGACATTCATATTGTGATGCCCTTTTGACGCCTCAACTTTGGTACACAGTCGATTCATTGAATCATACGCATGAACTGATCAGCCGTAAGCGCCAGAATGCCAAACATCAAATGGCACATCACTTTGGCATGGCCTCGCACGCGCAGGTGACGACCTCCAAACTCATCTTTCAAACGACCATTCACCCGTTCAACCGTACTGCGTTCGTTATACCGTACTGCCTCAGCTGGTTTTAGACTGGTCGTTGCACGAGCCTTGTTTTCCGCTGCCATCGCCTGTTTGCGTTCAGTGGTGCGGGGGTTGCTATCAATAATCGGCACATGACCCAGAGTGCGGCTATGTGAGTGGATACCCGGAGCATCATAGGCTGCATCCATCAAGTCATACAGGTTACAAACACGCTTGCTTGTTATTTCGGCCAGTGGAATTGCAGCTTGAGAGTCATGCAACGAGGCAGATGATAGCAGGCAAGTGATGGGGATACCGCCATCGGCTGCATCAATATGCAGCTTATAACCGATCCAGCTACTTTTATAACCCTTACTGTTTTGCTTCGTGCCTACATCACAGGGCTTGGGGAGATCTTCCAGCATCGCAGCCAATGGCATGCCTGCGGCCTGCCTTTCAATTCGGGTCATTTCCTTAGGACGCTCTTCACCTTTCTTTGGATGGCCGCGTTTTTTTGCTTCCGGCTTGCTTGAACTCTCTTTTTTCACAGCCTTTTCCCTAGCATGGATGGCTGTTGAGTCTCTGGATATATGCCCGATAATTTCTTGCGCATAGCGCGATTGAATCATGGCTTCATGCACACGCTCAGGCAATCGACTTTCTGAGAAATCCTGATTGGCGCGAGAAAATACGGATTCATGTGGTATTTGATACCGATACTCCCAGCCACAGAGACTGCGCAAGGTTTTGTCGGACTCCAGTCGTTCCAGAAGCATCCGTGTAGTCGGCATGTTGTAAACCATCTTGGCAATAAAGGCGCGGGCGATAGCAGCACGGCTCTTGGGCGGTCGACCCACTCCGCCGTAGTAATCATTCACATGCTCTTCAATCCTGATAAGTTCAAGAATGGTCACCAATTGCTGCTGCTTTTCGGTCAACGCTCCAAGCTCTTCCTGCAACCATGGAAACAGAGAACCTTGAATTATTAGCCAGCTTTGTGATAATCCTTCTCGAAGATGATTCATCTTTGGTCTCCCGTCTGGTTTGGTTTTCGTGCTAGATTTACCCTACCAGACTGGGAGATCATTTTCGCCTCTTATGCGTGGCCTAAATCAGTCGGTTTGAATGGTTTTGCAAGAGGCTCATACAAATAAACTTTTTCAGGCAACTAGCATCATATCCCCTTGAAAAGGGCGATAATATACCTATACTTTGCATTCATGGCCAGAACAGCAAAAGAAATTCCGGTGACAGAAGAGCAAAGGCATGAATTGCTCATGATGAGCCGGTCGCAGAAATTAGATCATCGTTACGTTTTACGTGCCAGCATCATATTATTATCGATTGAGGGGGAATCGGTTGATGCAATCATGAAGCGCGTGCAATGCAGCCGGAAGGCTGTAAATAAATGGCGTAACCGGTTCAGGGAAAAGGGCATGGAAGGTTTGCAAGATATGCCAAGACCAGGGAAGGCGCCGATTTATTCAGCCGAACAAAAGGCAGCAGTCATCGAAAAAGCCTGCACTAAACCTGATGGAGGTTATACCAACTGGTCTCAGCAACGTATTGCTGATGCCGTCGGCATGAGTAAGTCGCATGTGAATCGCATACTCATGGAAGCAAACTTGAAGCCTCATAAGGTGCAGTATTGGTGCGGGAGTGTTAGAGACTCTGAATTTGAAGCCAAGATGACGAACATTGTAGGTTTGTATATGAATCCGCCTGAGAATGCGATGGTCATCTGCGTGGATGAAAAGACGCAGATGCAGGCACTTGATCGTACGCAGCCGGAGCTACCATTAAAGCCGGGTAGCCCGAGACGTCAAACAGCAACCTATAAGAGGAACGGCACGGTTTCCCTGATTGCAGCGCTGGCAGTGCATACCGGTGAAGTGACGGCCAAGACGATGCAATCGAACAACGCCGACAACTTTCTTTCCTTCCTTAAAAAACTGAATCGAAAATATCCGCACAAACAACTGCATATTATTGCTGACAACCTTTCTGTGCATAAACACAAAGACGTCAAGGCGTGGCTGGAACATAAACGTAGGATAACACTTCACTTTACGCCGACCTATTCATCCTGGCTCAACCAGGTTGAAATATGGTTTAACATCCTGAGTAAGGATGTGATTAAGGGAGGCGTATGGAAATCTTCTGAGCAAATGGCAAATCAAATCATGGAATATATCAGGACGTATAACAACACAAGGGCAAAGCCGTTCCAATGGACTTATACGGGAAAGCCGTTAACCATATGAATAAGTGTGTCCTTCTATGGGATGATGCACTAGTCGCCCCAGAATAATTCACAAGCCTTTGCAATCATTCACATAAAGACCAACATAGATATTGTTAGTTTGCAAGGTTATGGTAATTTTATACGCAATACCTTGCAAATTCAGATGGCATTAATGGGTCCAAAACAACAACAGAACAGACCTCAGGAAGACATGTTCCGGCATCGTCTTGAGAACATGATTTCAATGGATCATAAATTGGTAAAACTTTCTCATCTTATTGATTAGTCAAAGTTTGAAGCCTGTTGGGGTAGTCTCTTTGAATCAAGGCGAGGAGCACCCGCCTCGCCAACCCGTCTGATCGCAGAGCTGCACTATCTCAAGCACATGTATGCTCTTTCGGATGAGGCAGTAGTTGCGCGTTGGGTTGATTCAACCACCATTGATTTATGCAAACAACAGTTTGAATGGGCTTCATTTCGTAGCAGGAAATCAGGCATAATGATTCACACGGTGTACGACCCTGACGCCCTGATAGTCTGACAGCATAAAAACACCAACAATTTCAACCATATCCATCATTACGCATTTCTCATCCATTGAAAAACAGAAACGTCATATCCGACATTCCGCACCCATAACTTTTAATTTCAGGAATAAAACCTGAGATAGCAATTTCCCATTAACCGCAACAGTTTCTCATGTTGATTATTGATATTGAGCACAGCGGTCTTTGTTTGTTTCATATAGATTACCGGAATGTTTTGAAAGTACTGAAAAACCCAACGGACAGTTGGATTATTGATCATTTTTCCGGTTTGATTTGGAAACGTTGTATCAGTATCTGCAAGGCTTTTGCGTATGCGGT
>Ga0210033_1000495_pt1 | contig 37084 bp, 36 predicted proteins | sample CryGeymeta201501_FD_185465 | JGI IMG/M metagenome (GOLD analysis project Ga0210033, IMG submission 185465) | Groundwater microbial communities from Crystal Geyser aquifers in Utah, USA - Crystal Geyser metaG 2015-01 (SPAdes) (version 2) | ecosystem: Environmental > Aquatic > Deep subsurface >... | reverse complement strand
CCATCCGGAAATGAGATAGTTTCGTCGAGTTCAAGGCGGGCGATAATTTTAACCACAGGAATACATAGACGTATTTCGAGGATTAAAATTTGAGCCCAACGCCGAAATCGGTGAAAATAGCCATTTCAGGATGGACACTAACTAATCTTTCTCGATTCGAAGGCGTGCCCCGAAAGGGGCATGCCTTTTTCATTTAAGGCCCCGACATCCGCCAGCCTTGAGGGAAAGAGCCAAATACCTGTCTCCTTCGGAAAACATGAGGCGCTTGTCCTCCATCATCCTTAAGAAGGCAAGCACCTTGTCATGAGCTATTCCATCAGAAAAGCCCAGTATTTCCGAAAGGCTACGCTGACTTTCACAGAACAGATAAATGCGGCGCGATGCGCCCTCAAGCCTATGGATCATGTGGGCGTTTCCGGGTCTGCGCTGGCGTATGATCAAAAACCCGCCTCCGTCCTGATGGCTAAGTATGGGCTCATGGAGTCTTCCCGTGTGAAGGGAGTCGTAAGACTCGGCCCATTGGGCAAGCTTTTTTCTTACCGGAGCCCACAGCTTCTTTTGAAGGGATTTATCAGCCCTGTAACCTTGAATCATTAAGACCAGGCCGGCGAGTACCTTTTTTGGGAAGAGGTGTCTGTAAAATGGATGATTACCTGTCCTGGTGATATTGAAGGCCATCGGGTTGCTCCAGGCGGGGCTTCCGAAGCCCAGCCAGAAGGAGATACCCTTGGGTGGTAGAAATGGAAAGGAAAAATCCATGGTCCTTAAGGTTTCGTCAACATCCTTCTGATCGCTCAAAGGAAATTCCATGATGAGATTGCCGTTAAGGGACATAGTCTCAAGGGATTCGCAGTTACGCATAAGTTCAATATTGTCCAGGGCTGTAGTTCCCTTGTTTAATTTCTTGAGTAAAGATGTGCTAAGCGCCTCTATCCCCGCCTGGACCTCATGCACTCCCGCGCGGGCCATGGATTTAAGAACACCCAAAGAGACGCCTGCCCTAATTTCACAGAAAAGCCTCAAATCCACTCCGATGGAAGATATTTCCTCAAATAACCGAACATCCTTCGTATAGGGGATGGAGTTATCCATAAATGACATGGAAAGCGTCCTGTGTCTTAGAGCCAGGGCATATATCTCTTGTCTGATCTTCCCAGTGGATTTTGCCCTGTATCCTGACCACTGGAGATTGAGATTGCAAAAGGCACATCCGCGCTGCGTCTTTGCAGGTAGTGATGACCGTGAGGCTCCTTTCCACCAACAGCCCCTGGATGCCTCGATGGGAAGTCTTGGTATGAAATGCTTTTTCGCCTCAAGAGATGCAAGATCTCTGAAATATTCGGAGAAATCAGGCAAAGGAAGGGTGTCCAGATCGGATATCTGCGCAGCGTCTATTTCTTCGGGTTTCGTCTGCCTGGTGACGACCCCTTTAAGGGGCGTGGATGCTGGTTTTCTGCCTTCCGTAGCTTGCTGGATCAGTGCCAGGAGTGGTCTTTCCCCCTCTCCGTTAACGACACAGTCAATAACAGGGAAGGTCTTTACAATGCTCAATCCCATCTTGCCGGCACATGCAGAGCCTCCAAGGACTATGATGGAATCCGGGGCCCTCTTTCTTATTTCGTATGCAAAATAGATGGAGCTTGTAAGCTGGCCGAGGCAGGCTGAGATGCCCACCATCAAGTAATCGTCCCATTTGATTTCATCAAGAAGGCAGCGGGATATCTCAGTCAGTCTTCCTGATAAAGAAGCCGGATCAAGGCTACGATAAAAAGGTGTCCCCTTGAGCCTGGTTGCTAAAAACCTTGCAGCCTCATCTTTCTTTTCAGGGAAAAGAAGGGCTGCGAAAGGCACCTCGGCCCTCCACATGCCGGTAGAAATGGTTTCATAAAGAGCGTATCCGAGCCTTGCGGCAAAGGTGAGATAAAGATAATGGGCATGCGTCTTTATTTCAGGAAGGTTCTTGTCAAGATAGGCCTTGAGAGCGCCCAGCTGTATGGAAGGTCTGTTGTAGAGAGGCCAGGGGGCCGATACGAGCGAAATACTTTTCATTACTATATCGGAGACCCTCGGCCTCTGCGGAAAAGGTTCGTTTTCTAGAGGGCCTTTTTCATCCCAAGATCAAAGGCCTTTATGTTTGAATCAAGAAAGGCCTTTTTTGTGGATGAGGAGATGACTGCCTTCATCTGTTCGGCAGAGACCGGGATGGTCGCACTCCCTATCAAGGCCCCAAGCATGACCATATTAAGTGAAAGGGGATTTCCGACCTCCTCAGCCAGGGCGTTTCCGTCAAAGGAAATCAGTTTTTTAACCCTTTTCCTTATCAGATCAAGTATCTCATCAACCGGCGGGTATTTTCCCTGGCCGATGGAAACCGTAAAGGGAGGAAGAGGCCTTGTATTGGCGATGACTACGGAGCCCTCGTTGCACCTGGCAAGGGTGCGAAGAGTCTCTGCCGGCTCAAAGCCTACCAGCACATCGGCCTCTCCGTTTGACACAATCGGACTGGACACATCCCCTAAAAGCACAGCGGACTCTACTATCCCGCCCCTCTGGGCCATACCGTGTATCTCGCTTACCACGGCGGGAACTCCTGCTGAAAGTAAAGCTTCTCCAAGAAGCCTTGACGTGAGAAGGTTTCCCTGACCACCTACTCCAACGAATACGATTCTCTTTGTCTCCATATTGGTCCCCTCTCACTCCTTAAGCGGCAGAATAGCGTTTTCAGGACATATCTGGGCGCAGACACTGCACCCGATGCACAGGTCTTTGTTTATTTCCACCTGCTCTCCATCCAGATACATGGCAGGACACGCTATAAGATTGATGCAATCACGGTGGTTTTTGCATTTGCTGTGGTTTACCTGGAACGGCCTTGATTTCTTGCGCTCGCCAATGGCCTTGGCAAACAGAGGACAGTATTCCTGAGATATTATTACCGAAAGACCGTCATAATCCCTTGCGGCCTTGGCCGCCTCTATGGTCTTGGCGACCTTGAAGGGTTTCACAAGGTGTATGTCTTTTACTCCGCAGGCCCGTACTATCTCCTCTATGGAAACCCTTGTTCCGTCAAGGCCCATCGCCTTTGCGTCAACTCCGGGATGGGGCTGGTGGCCCGTCATGGCGGTGGTGCCGTTGTCCAGAATCACTAGGGTGAACTTGTGATTATTGTGTACGGCGTTTATGAGGCCGGTTATTCCCGAATGGAAGAAGGTGGAATCCCCTATGAACGCGGCAACCTTCTGATCGGTGGCCCTGGAGAAGCCGCAGGCCGAGCTGACCGATGAACCCATGCAGATAAGGAAATCCGCCATGGATATAGGTGGAAGAAGCCCCAGTGTGTAACAGCCTATGTCCGTGGGATGTATCGCATCTTTTCCGAACGCCTGCTTAACCGAATAATATGTGGCCCTATGAGGGCATCCTGCACAGAGATTCGGCGGTCTTCCCGGAAGCTGCGGTGCAGCGCTCAGGTCAACCGGCACAGGAGCCTTGTAATCTATTCCTAAATAGGCCGCTACTGCCTGGCGTACCATCCCTGGATCGTATTCAAAGAGGCGGGAGAGTCCGGCTACGCCTTTACCCTGGATTTTCAGGGAAAGCCCGACCTCTTGCGCTATGGCCTTCAGGTCGTTTTCCACTATTGGCTCAAGCTCTTCGACGACCAGCACCTTTTCCACCTTTTTCATAAAGGTCTTGCAGAGTTCCCTCGGCATAGGCCATGAAAATCCCAGTCTAAGTATGCTTACCTTATCTTCTATGTGCAGGTCCTTTACCGCGTCCAGCACATAGTTGTAACTCACACCGTTTGTGACAATGCCGAATTTGCCGCTGCCGGTTATCGAATTGAAAGGGCTTTCATTTGAAAGCGCAAGCGCCTTATCGAATTTCTCAAGGAGAATCTTGTGGAGGTTTCGAGAGACCGCAGGAACCGTCACATACCTGAAGGGGTTCTTCTTGAAGACATCCTTGGTCTTTCTTGGCCTGAGCGCGCCGAAGGCCACATCACCCCTTATGTGGTTTATACGTGTGGTGGTTCTGATGATCACGGGTATTTCAAGCTTTTCGGAAAGATCAAATGCCGCAACGGTGAAGTCTTTCATCTCCTGCGTGTTGCTTGGCTCCAGCATTGGAAGGCCTGAGAGCCTGGCGTAATAACGGTTATCCTGTTCATTCTGGCTTGAAAAGAGAGAAGGATCATCTGCGTTCACAATAACCATCCCTCCCTTTACCCCCACATACGAAAGGGTCATGAGAGGATCTGCTGCAACGTTTAGCCCAACATGTTTCATGGTTACCATAGTCCTCAGCCCTGCCGTTGCAGCTCCGGCCGCTACTTCCATCGCGACCTTTTCATTTACGGAATACTCAAAGTAAAGGTCTGTCTCCCGGCTGATATTCTGGAACTGCTCCGGTATCTCGGAAGATGGAGTGCCAGGGTAGCAGGTGGCAAAGGCCAGACCGGCCTCTAAGGCCCCTCTGGCAATGGCCTCATTGCCGAGGAGAAGAAAATGACTTCCGGGTGCATCTTTTAATAGCTTGTGCATTTTTCCCTCGATCCTGTATTGTTTTTTGATGTTTACAAAAAAGGCCTTTGCGCTGTGAGGTTATCCGATAAAGGAAGCGCGAGGCCAAACCCCGCCATGAGTCACAAAACAGCTATATCTTAGCTACACAATAGAACTATCCAAGTGCTTCTTGTCTGTCAAGGGAAATCTTGCCCTCAAATCTTGAAGCTCTCCTCCATGCCGGAGTATTTTTTTCTGAGCTTAGGTTTTTCTATCTTGCCCGTCGGGTTTCTGGGTACGTCGTCAAAAAATACCTTGCGTGGCCTTTTGTATCTTGGGAGCTTGTCACAGAATGCCAGCAATTCCTTTTCATCCATGGTCTGCCCGGGTTTCACCTTGATTATCGCGGCCACTATCTCCCCCAGCCTCTCATCCGGAAGCCCTATCACGGCGGCATCCTGGAGCTTGGGATTGTCCATGAGGAAGTCTTCTATCTCCACAGGGAAGATATTTTCCCCGCCGGTGATGATCACATCTTTTTTCCTGTCAACAAGCCAGATGAACCCGTCTTCATCCACCCTGGCCATATCTCCGGTGAGGAGCCAGCCGTCAAAGAGGGTCTCGGAAGTTGCCTTGGGATTTTTGTAATACTCCTTCATAACGCAGGGGCCCTTGACCATTAGTTCCCCGGGCTCGCCTCTTGGAACGTTCTTGAGACTCCTGTCAACTATCCTGCATTCCCAGTCGAATCCCGGGACTCCTATCGCCCCGACCTTGTGGATGTTTTCAATGCCCAGATGAACGCAGCCCGGACCGGTGCTTTCACTGAGTCCGTAGTTGGTATCGTAGTCATGCCCAGGAAAGACCTTTTTCCAGTTCTTGATGAGGCTCGGAGGCACAGGCTGGGCCCCTATGTGCATCAAGCGCCATTGATCAATCTTGTACTTGGGCAGGTCAAGCTCGCCTGTCTCCAGTGCAACAAGTATGTCCTGGGCCCAGGGCACGAGTAGCCACACGATGGTTACGGCCTCTTCACTTACGGCTTCAAGTATCCACTGGGGCTTGACGCCTTTTAGGATAACCGCTTTTGCGCCCACTATGAAGTTACCGAACCAGTGCATCTTTGCTCCCGTGTGATACAAGGGGGGGATGCATAGAAAATTATCTTCATGGGTCTGATTGTGGTGTCGGTTTTCTATTATGCAGGCAAATTCCAGATTTCTGTGGGTAATCAGGATCGGCTTGGGAGTCCCTGTCGTACCGGAGGTAAAATAAAGGGCTGCTTCATCCAGTACGCTTATCGGCACATCAGGGTTCACATCCGACATGGAGCCGGTGAAGTTCTCAAGCGATTCCGCGTAAGGAGGCCTTGAGTTCTCAGGGCCTATAAAGATGAAATGCCTTATTGTGGATAAATCATCTCTTATGGCATCTATTCTTTCAATGAACTCCTCGCCGAAAAACATCGCTTTTGCCTCCGCGATTCCGGCGCACAGGAGTATGTCGTCTCCGGAGAAGCGGAAGTTGAGAGGAACAGCCCAGGCACCGGTCCTGAGAATCCCGAAGTACACGGGGAGCCATTCAAGGCAGTTCATCATGAGATGGATCACCTTGTCACCCTTGCGGATTCCCCTCTTCAGAAGGGCGTTGGCAATCCTGTTTGCAGTCTCATCAAATTGCTTCCAGGTAATCGCCACTCTCTTAGATTTAGCCGGATCTCGCTCAATTAAGGCGGTCTCCTCACCGTACATCCTGGCATTTCTGGCCAAAATCTCTCCAATGATCATGGCATACTCCTCTCCGGGAAAATTTTCTGCGGCTCATCCCTCTACCCCTTCCCCTCGGCGGGGGAGGCAGGGGTGGGGGTGATTTTCATCCTTCGTTGTGAACAAACAGGCCAAGCCTGTTAGAGCATGCGAGCCTTCGCAAGAGGCAGGAAAGGTGAGTCTGTAAACTCTTCAGCAAACTGTTTCAGGGCCTCCTTTTCCTTCTCTGTCTCGTTGGATAGGCGGTAAAGGCGGGCGAGGTTCCAGAGGGCTGTTTCTTTAAGCAAAGGGTAGTCACGCACGGAATTGAGCAGTTCTATAGCGTTTTTCAGATCCGCCTTCGCCTCATAACACGCGGAAAGTGCAAGCTTGGTCAGATTCTCATATCTGGTCTTGCCCGCCATCTCTACGAGGAACTTACGGTAAAGGGCTATGGCTTCATCGTAGTTTTTCTCTCTGTATTTCAGGTTTGCCAGTTGGGCAAGGGCAAGCGCTGAGGCCTTGGAAAGGGAGTGATCCTTTATAACTTCCTCAAATAAAGTGACTGCCTCCGGAGCGCTTTCCTTCGCCTTTTCAGAAGGATTTGTCTCGGCTATCGCATTATAGGCCTTATTGTAGGAATCCTGGCCTTTTCGGTCAGCATAATTCAGATAGGTGTGGGCCGCAATAAACACGACTGCCGCAACTGCTACGGCAATGCCGGCATACCTAAGGGGCCTGCCGTGCTCCCTTGCCCACTGTAGTACCTTTCCGGAAATTGTAATAAATTCATCAGGTCTCTTTAGAATGTCTCTGGTATCTTTAGATCCGGCCATGGATTAGCTCTTTTCCTTGCTATTAAAATTTGTTACGACTAGAAACCTATTAGCAGAATTGAGCGTTTGAGTCAAGTGAAAAGGGCCTTTCGCTTTATATGAAAATGCCCCTCATCTTTACTCCTCCCCCTCGACGGGGGAGGGAGGGATGGGGGTGATTTTCATCACTTTTTATATGAAAATGCCCCTCATCTTTACTCCTCCCCCTCGACGGGGGAGGGAGGGATGGGGGTGATTTTCATCACTTTTAAAGATGGACACCATGAGTGTCCATCCGGAAATGAGATAGTTCCGTCGAGTTCAAGGCGGGCGATAATTTTAACCACAGGCATACATTGAGGTATTTCGAGGATTAAAATTTGAGCCCAACGCCGAAATCAGTAAAAATAGCCATTTCCGGATGGACACTAGGTAATTCATGCAGGGGAGAAAAGAGGCCTTAAGGTGTGGGGACTGGATGCGATACTGGAATATCTTCAATCCTTGCCTAATTCAATAATTTATTTACTGCTTGGAATCAGTGCCTTTATAGAGAATGTATTCCCTCCGATACCCGGAGATACAATTACTGCCTTTGGGGCCTTCCTGGTGGGTATCAAGAGGCTTAATTTTTGGGGAGTATATGCCGCCACCACCGTGGGGAGCCTTTCCGGATTCCTCTTTCTCTTTTACCTCGGAACAATTATGGGAAGAGGGTTTTTCCTAAGGAAAGATTATAGATTCTTCAGCGCGGGAGATATCCGTAAGGCTGAGCAATGGTTTGCAAAATACGGCTATTATCTAGTAATCCTTAACAGATTTCTTCCCGGGATAAGGTCCGTAATAGCGGTGGTGGCCGGGATATCAGGGCTCAGGGCTATAATTGTCGGTGCCTTCGCTCTCTTGAGCTGCCTTGTCTGGAACGTTCTGTGGATATCAGGCGGATACTTCCTGGGTACAAACTGGGATATTATGAGGACGAGGCTTTCCTCCATAATGATGCATTATAATACGGCCTTGGCAGGTGTAGGAATCGCGCTGGCACTGGTGCTGGTGGTCAGGTGGCGCCTGAAAAGAAATAAACGCAAGAGGTGATTGAGAAAACCCGGATGGCAAAGAATAACTCCCATTCAAACATTCATGGGCCGGGCCTGCGTTATTTGTCCGGAGGAAAATTTCAGTCCTAGCACACTCTGTGCGGAATACTTCTAAGTACTCCTTGTTCCTCGGGATATCTCAGGTATTGCACTTGGTATTTTTCCCCAGCCTTACAACAGCGGCCTTTCAACTCGCTTTTAGTCTCAGTCACACCCGGATGCTCCTGTTTCGCTTCCGACCCATTCAAGAAAGGGCTCGTAACCCGCCTCAATAGGAAGTGCGACCACGCAGGGGCATTCGTAACTATGCAGGGAGCGCACCCTGTCTATGAGCATGGAGAGAAGCTCTTTTCTGGTCTTGGCAATGATGATCGCTTCTTTTTCATGCTGAATCTTTCCATGCCACCGGTATATTGACTGCGCACCATCAACGATGTTGACACATGCGGCAAGTCTTTCCTCTACGACGGCTTCGCCTATCTTTCTTGCTTCAGAGAGATCGGACGCCGTTATATAGACCATTAAAACTTCCATACAAGCCTCTCGCCTCGGGGTTTCAATGAGTAAATGAAAAGACTATAGCTTTTTGCGGTAAAAATATCCCCTATTGATTTTCACTGAAAATTGCTGTTGACAACCCTTATCAGGCGATTATAGAATTGTTGAGGCAGAATATGGACATAATAGTTGAAATATTTGCCGCATTTTTGAGGTCCCGGGCCTTATCATACTTAAAAAAGAAAAGGGGGTGATTCAGAATATGTTGTCATGCTGTATTCCAGGGCCGGGACTCTGCGTTAGGGAAAATATATATCACCCCTTGTATCTTTACGAGTGCTTTCGCGCCAAAGCTTTAATCAGGGAGGTAGAGACTATGTTTTTTCCCTGCTAGAGGCAGGGAGGGTCAAACCTGTTTGTGCGCGCAAGGAAGGCATCTCGATTTCTGATCGGAGATGCTTTTTTATTTTTAACGAATTAACTAGTGCCCATCCGGAAACGAGATAGTTTCGTCGAGTTCAAGGCAGGCCATAATTTTAACCGCAGTAATACATTAGAGGTATTCCGAGGATTAAAATTTGAGCCCAACGACGATGAAAATAGCCATTTCCGGATGGACACAAACCAGGAGGACCGATGAAGGTCATTGTTCATGATAACCAGATTGAAAAGGCCATAAAGGATTTAAAGAGAAAACTGACCAAGGAGGGCTTCTTCTCTGAGATCAAAGAGAGGCGCTTCTACGACAAACCGAGCGTTCAGAAGAAGAAGAAACAGGCAAAGGCCGCAAAACGAAGGCGTAAAAGGATGAGAAAATTCTAGTGTTACGCACTGATTCAAGTATAGACTGAATTCCCCGAGCAGGTCGGGGAATGACGAAACTCTAAATTTTGCAATGCCTCTGCATCCCGCGACGTCTCGACGGTAAAGGTGAAGGGGCATTTTCATGTAAACCAGGAGGTAACAGGAGAGTGGGTATTTTTGAAGGTCGTATCCATCCCTGTATAACCATAACAGCAGGCCTCTTTTTGCTTTTTCTCCGGGCGGAGGCCGGTGTTTCCTTCGCCCAGGAACCCGAGCGATTTTATGATCCTGGAAGCCTTTTTGTTTCTTTTTTCAAAGAGTTCATATCCCCGGTTGACGGTGACCGTTGCCCGAGTGCTCCGACATGTTCCGCTTACAGTATAGCGGCGTTCAAAAAGCACGGCTTTTTCGTCGGATGGATAATGACGGTGGATCGCCTCATTCATGAGGGAGAAGAAGAGTTTAAGGTCTCACCCATTGTAAAATACCCTGACAGACCCCGCATCTTTGATCCGGTCGAAAACAATGATTTCTGGTGGTACGAGCCTTCCCGGGTCAAATCCTATGGCCGCTAACGGCCTGATAAAAGGGGTTGTTTGCGCCTTATTGATATTCTTGTACTCCCCTGCCTACTCTCAGATCGCCAAGGATGGAAACGGTCAACTGAGCTTTGTCCTGCACCTTATGAACCAGGGGGAATATGATCTGGCACTGCTTGAGCTTGAACGCTTCGCCTTTCTTTTTCCTCAATCAGGCAGTCTTGACAGGGTGAACCTCATCAAGGGCGCTTGTCACCTTGAGGCCGGTCGCTACGAAAAGGCCCGAGAGCAATTTGACGAGGTCATCGCAAAGTCGAAAGATTCGGGCATTGCTAACCGTGCCATGCTGTTTATGGCTGAATCCTTTTTTCGTCAGGGAAGAATTAAAGATTCGGAGTACTATTTTAATATCGTTGCCGAAGGACGTTCCGAACCGGCGCTGAGGCAGGCTGCCCTCTACCGGCTGGGATGGACAAGGATGAAGGCAAATGACTGGAAGGAGGCCTCCCGTCTCCTGCTTTCGGTCGAGGGGGAGGGTGAGTTGGCGCAGAGCGCCGGAGAAATATCCCTGCTTGTCATAAAGGGGAATGAACTTTCCCTTAAGGACCCCTCCACGGCGGGATTGCTCGCCGGGGTGATCCCCGGTCTTGGTCATGCCTATGTGGGAAGATACAGGGACGCTGCCGCTGCCTTCACGGTAAACGCCCTTTTTATTTGGGCCGCACTTGAAGCCTTTTACAATGAAAATTACGTTCTGGCCGGCATGTTGGGGTTTCTTGAAGCAGGCTGGTATGCGGGCAATATATACAGCGCCGTGAACTCAGCCCAAAAGCATAACCGCAGGCTTCAGGAGGAGTTTCGAGGCAGCTTCACGGACAGGCTGAGGATTATGCCGCTGCTCTCCGGTGGCGGAGATATAGGGGTGTCCTTTTCTTTTCGTTACTGAACTGATTGAGTTGCGTGTAACCCGGACCTCCTCCCATGACCTCCGTCGGCCTTTTGGGGGTCGCACAAAGGCGCAGACTGCCTTTGGTCAGTAGGGGGAGAGGCTTTGAACTTCCGATTTCAACCTGTTTTTCTACTTGACAAAAACGGGCTTAGTTGGATAAATACGCAACACTGTCGGCTTCAGATAAATACGCCTGAAAAAGACGGCGCAGGGATTTGGCGCAAGAAACATTAACTTAAAATCTGAGAGGCTTGTCCAAATGGAGAAAACAAAAAGACCTTCTTTGCGAGCCTGGCTTGAAGGCGGGGGATTTTTTATCGCCGGCTTCATCGGGTCGCTTGTTATCGGCTGGGTGATCTTCCCCATGGTCCTTTATTCCAAGCAGCCTCAGCCCATGAACTTCAACCACGCCTTACATCTGAATCCTGAGAAGGTTGACGGCATAGAAGGGGAAACGGAGGCGGAGCGTTGTCTTCACTGTCACGGATTTTATGATGACGGCACATTCAAGGGAATCCCCAAACTCTCCACGTGCACGGAGTGCCATGATAACCCTGAATCACCTCTGGGAAACACCCCTGAAGAGAAGGCCTTTATGGATGGATATGTAGCGAAGGATCAGGAGATTCCCTGGCTTGCCTATTACAAGCAACCGGACTGCGTCTATTTTTCGCATATAGCCCATGTCAAAAACGGCAAGCTTGACTGCATGGTCTGCCACGGAGAACACGGCAAGACCGCAGTACTGCTCGATTATGAGGCCAATCGCCTTACAGGGTATTCAAAAAACATCTGGGGCAAAAGGATATCCGGCTTGAAGACGAACACATGGGACCGGATGAAGATGGATGATTGCGCGGAATGCCACAGCAAGATGGGGCATGAAGAAAATAACGCATGCTTTGTGTGCCACAAATAGAGCTGAAGCTATGAGGGGTCATGACAGGCATTACCGTTTAGCGAAGCAACCTGGGGGAACATCGCTATGGAATTGAATAGAAGGAATTTCATCTCGTTAATGGTGGGGGGCGTGGCAGGGATGCATATAACACCTCTTCCCTGGAAGCTCACGGATGATATCGCCATATGGACTCAAAACTGGCCCTGGGTTCCTGTTCCGCCTGCAGGGGCGTTTAATTCCGCCAAGTCCGTCTGCACCCTTTGCCCGGGAGGCTGCGGGATAGAGGTCAGAAAGGTTGATGGAAGGGCGGTAAAGATAGAAGGCAGGACGGATTTTCCTGTAAATCCGGGCGGAATATGCCCTGTTGGTATGGGAGGATTGCAGCTCCTCTATAACGAAGATATTCGCTTTACAAGGCCCATGAAAAGGGTAGGGCCTAGAGGCGCAGGGCAGTTTGCCGATATATCTTGGAAAGAGGCTGTGGGCATCCTTTCCGAAAGGATTGGCGGCCTTAGAAAGAAAGGTGCCGGCGAGGCCATAGCCGCCATAGACGGAAATTCCGCCAGGTCGGCAACTGCGCTGTTGGTCGAAAGATTGCTCAAGGCGGTCGGAAGCCCCAACTATCTTCGTGCACCCTCGCTTGATGACACTTACTCACTGGCGAACCTTATGATGCTTGGTACCGACGGCCCCATGGCCTATGATCTTGAGAATTCGGATTTTATCCTGAGCTTCGGAGCCGGACTCATTGAGGGTTGGGGAGCGCCCGGGCGTATGATAAACGCCTGGAGCATCTGGAGGGATCAAGAGACAAGGGGAAAGGTAAAGGTCGTTCAGGTGGAGGCCAGGGCATCCAATACCGCCTCCAAGGCGGACCAGTGGGTTGCGGTCATGCCGGGAACGGAGGGTGCGCTGGCGCTGGCAATGGCCCATGTGATCATAAAAGAAGGGCTCTACAACAAGGAGTTTGTGGGAGGATACACCTCCGGGTTCAATGAGTGGTCATCTTTCGTGATAAGGCAATACAGTCCGGAACAGGCCGCCGCAGTTACATCATGCCCGGCTGAGGAGATTCGCTCGCTTGCAAGGGCCTTTGCAAAGTCCAAGGCCCCTGTTGCCCTTTGCGGACGAGGCAAGGGGACTCTCAATGGAAGCCTTTATGAATCAATGTGTATTCAGAGCCTTAACGCTCTTACAGGAGGGATTAACAGGATTGGAGGGGTACTGGTTCAAGACCATCTGCCTCTGGCCTCCCTTCCCGATATCACCTACGATGAGGTAAGCCGCCAGGGGGTGCAAAAGGCAAGGCTTGATCATGCGGGCACCCCGAAGTTTCCCTATGCGCAAAGCGTTGCGTCGCTATTCGCAAAAGAGGTCAGGGAGGCGGCCGACTCCAGGATAGATACCCTCTTGGTTTTCGGCTCAAATCCGGTTCAGACCCTGCCTGACGGCGGCCTGTTCAGGAAGGCCTTGAGCAAAATACCTTTCATTGTGAGTTTTTCGTCCTTCAGAGACGATACCTCCATGTATGCTGACCTGGTGCTTCCGGACCATACCTATCTGGAGAAGATGGATGAAGTGGTCTGGCCTGCTGGGCTGCAGTACCCTCTTTACTCTCTTACAAGGCCGGTGGTTAAGCCGCTTTACGAAACTAAAAACTGCGGAGATACGATAATAGAGCTTGCCAGGGCCATAGGCGGCTCGGTTGCGGCGTCATTTCCATGGAAGGGATTTGAGGATGTAGTAAAACACAGGGCTAAGGGTCTTTTTGACTCGGCCAAAGGCCTTACCGGATATAAAGCCGACTCCCCTGTATGGAAGATGATGCAGAAGGCAGAGGAAATAACGCCCGATTACAAGAGCTTCGATGATCTGTGGAACAAGCTCTCAAAGGGAGGGTTCTGGTACAGGCCTGTTCATAATTATGGTCGTTGGGATTCGATATTCAAGACTGCTACCGGTAAATTTGAGTTCGTGAGCACGCGCCTGCAGCTTGCAATCCAGGGTTATCTGAGGCAGAACCAGGCGGATTCGGCACTTTCAGGATTGGGCATTGGGGCAGGGGCTCAGGTGGCAGCTTATCCCCATTATGAGGAGACAAACGCTCAGGTTGATACAAAGGTCTATCCCATTACTCTTGTCCCTTATGAGATGATAAATCTCGCGAGCGGCTCTGTTGCAAGCCCCCCCCACCTCAACAAGACTATTTTCGACAATCAGCTCCTAAAAGAGGATTCCTTTGCGGAAATAAACCCGAAAACGGCTTCTCAGTTGGGGATTAAGGAGGGGGACCCGGTCTTCATAGAATCTGCCGCTGGAAGGATACGGGTTCGTGTAAGCATATTTGAAGGCGCCATGCCCGGATGCGTTTTTGTGCCGTTAGGATTCGGTCGCATAGGCTGGGATGAGTTCACCAGAGGAAAGGGTGCCAATCCCAACGACATCATCCTGCCCCGGATGGACCCGGTCAGCGGGCAACCGGTGTGGTGGAAGACCCCTGTCAAGATAACGAAGGCGTAATTACGAGGTAGATCATGGAAAAGAAGCATGGTCCGGCAAAAGGCAACAGCTATGGGATGGTGATTGATCTGGACAAATGCACAGGCTGTGGGACCTGTATGGTTGCCTGTGCCGCAGAAAACAACCTGGCTGTCAGGCCGGATGAGTCGGACAAGCAGCGGAGTATAACGTGGATGAGGCTTTACAAGGTCACTAACGGAAAGGATTTCCCCTACACGGAGGTATCTTATTTCCCAAGGCCATGTATGCACTGCGATCACCATACGCCGTGCGTGTCTGTGTGTCCTGCAACCGCAACTGAAACAGATCCGCATACGGGCATAGTAAGCCAGATCTACACCAGGTGCATCGGATGCAGATACTGCATGGCGGCCTGCCCGTATCACGCCAGGACATTCAACTGGTGGGACGGATACTTTCCCAAAGGGAAAGGGATTGAGCGCTATCTCTCCCCGGAGGTATCGCCAAGGATGCGTGGTGTGGTTGAGAAATGCACCTTTTGTCATCACCGTCTCATGAGGGCGAAGACCCAGGCATACACCGAGGACAGAAGGGAGCTGGAGGAAGGCGAGTATATCACTGCCTGCACCGAGGCCTGCCCTGCCCAGGCTATAACATTCGGTGATTTGAAAAATCCCGAGCACAAAGTCTCAAGACTCGCGAAGAGTCCTTACGCGTTCAGGCTGCTTGAGAGACTGGGCACGGAACCTAAGGTTTACTACCTCTCCACAAAGGACTGGGTAAGGAAACTCGGCGACAACTATCTGCCTGGTGAATTCAAACCTGTATCAACGGTAAAAGCCGGCTAGGAAATGGAGGGATATTGATGGACTCTGCACTCATTCCAGAAGGCGTAAAGAGGTGCTCCCCGAAGGTCTTCTTTTTTTGGACACTGCCGTGGATAGCCCTTCTTCTCTGGGGCGCGGTATCGGCCGCCCTCTGTCTCTTGGTGGGCCTCAACCAGACCAACATGTCCGATTACTTTGCCTTCGCGGTGTGGATCGTTGTTGACCTGGCCATCATCGCTCTTGGGGCTGGGGCCTTTTTCACCGGCTTTCTGACTTACATTATAGGAAAGAAGGAATTAAAGGACATAATCAACGCGGCCGTCATCATAGGGTTTATCTGCTACTCAGGCGCGGTCGCCATGCTTGGGATAGACATAGGTCAGCCGATAAGGGGATGGTTCATTTTCTGGCATGTTAATGTGCATTCGATGCTGGCGGAGGTGTCTTTCTGCATAACCTGCTACCTTGGAGTCCTTGCCATCGAGTATCTGCCGATAATCCTTGAAAACAGGGAGATCAAGAAGGTAAGAACCCTGAGACTTGCCGGAGAAAACCTGCACGGAATAATGGCGGTCTTTGCAGCGACAGGAGCCTTTCTGTCCTTTTTTCACCAGGGCTCCCTCGGAGGGCTTTTCGGGGTAATGTATGCGAGGCCCTTTGATATAAGGGGGGGGTTCTATGTCTGGCCCTGGACATTCTTCCTCTTCATCCTTTCGGCTATGGCCGCGGGGCCCTCATTTACCATCCTCTGCACAAAGCTCACAGAGAAGATAGCAAGAAAGCACCTGGTCCCTGAAAAGGCCTTTCAGACCCTGGCGAAGATATCGGGTTCTCTCTTGTGCTTCTATGTTGTGCTCAAGATCATTGACACCCTTGTGTGGGTATTTGGTAATGTTCCGAGGGCCGGCCTATCCTTTATGGATTTCTTCAAAGAAGGCCCTTACGGCGTGTGGCTCCTTGTCTTGGAGATCCTCGTGTTCGGTGTGGTGCCTGCAATTATCCTGATTACGCCTAGCGCCAGGAAGAGTGAAGGCTGGCTTATCACGGGCTGCCTCATGAACTGCATCGGCATCGTGCTCAACAGATTCACCTTTACCATCGTTTCCCTGGCTATCCCCGTCATGCCGTTCGACAAGTTCGTGAGTTACCTTCCTACATGGCAGGAGTGGGGCGTCTCGGTTGCGGTAATAGGATATGGTTTCCTTCTTTTTTCCCTGTCCTACAGGTATCTGCCGATCTTCCCCAAGGAGAGGGAACTTAATGCCGCGACAAAGTAAACGGGCAGCCATCTTTTGAGAGGAGTGCTTTTATGTTTCCCTTTGTATTTGAATGGCAGTGGAGTGCGGATCACTATATCTTCCTGGGGCTTCTTTACCTGGCCCTCCTGATTATCGGGGTGGGCGTCCATGTGGTGGCCATAAAGACGGTTCTACAGATATTAGGTATCCTTAGAGAGAGGCATTTTGATCACTAGCTGAGGGCGCGGCCGGGTACTTCAATAGTCAGCTCCCGGCCGGCTGATAGCGTCCTGCCCCTTGTTGATATCTCCTTGTAACCACGACAAGACTTCCGGCCAAACGCCAAAGGCAGGAAGTCTCTGTCGCCTCCCGCCATGAAAATGTCTCCTTACTAACCCCCATGCCCGAATAGGGCACAACGAAGCATGAAAATCACCCCCACCCCTCCCTCCCGTCGAGGGGGGAGGGAATAATGCCGCCGTACCCCGACGTTTCGACGGTAAAGGGGGAGGGATAAAGGCAAGGGGCATTTTCATATGAAATGCTTTTTGCGCCCCCCCTTCAATGTGATGAACTCTCCAATCAGCATCTTGCGGGCTTGAGAGATTGACTCTTTCCTCATCCTTTCATAAACTGAGTGGGAAATCATAACGGATAAGGAACCTTCAGAATGACCAGGGAAAATCATAACTCGGCGGTAATCTTTGACTGCGACGGAGTGATGTTTGACTCCAGAGGCGCAAACATAAATTTTTACAATCACCTCCTCGATCATTTCGGTCTCCCTCCCATGTGCGAGGATGATATCGCCTATGTCCACATGCAGACGGCGGATTCTTCCGTCAGACACATCTTCAAGGGAACCCCATTTATGGAGGAGGCGCTGCGTTACAGATTTGATGTGGACTACACTCCCTTTATAAGGGACATGATCCCGGAGCCCGGTCTGAGGGAGCTTTTGACCCGGCTTAAACCCTGTTATAGACTTGCTGTTGCAACCAATAGAAGCAATACCATTGGCCAGGTGCTTGAGACCCACAACCTAACCGGTTTTTTCGACGCAGTTGTGTCTTCTCTCGATGTTGTCCGCCCCAAGCCGGACCCCGAGTGTCTCTTAAAGATAACAGGGCTTTTTCGCATCCCACCTGAAAAGGCCATCTATGTGGGTGATTCGGAAATTGATCAGGCCTGCTCAAGGGCTGCGGGGGTTCCCTTTGTGTCTTTCAGAAATAGTGCGCTTGATGCGGATTATCATGTCCAAAACCTCCTTGAGCTATTGAAGATAACAGGGAATCTTGCAGGTAATCCCGGCTGCGGAATAATCTCACAAGGGAGAGATAATGCCGGTTTATGAATATACGGCGCTTGATGCATCGGGCAGGAAATCATCCGGCCTGATTGATGCCGACAGTCCTCTTGCCGCAAGACAGCGGCTCAGAGATACCGGTATTTTCCCTGTTGAGGTAGGGGAGGCCCTCCTCAGGGCGGGCGGAGATTTCTCTGGAAGGATTCCCTTTACAAAAATCTTCCAGAGGGTGAAGGTCTCCGAGCTTGCAATGGCAACAAGGCAACTCTCCATACTGCTTGGCGCCGGCGTTCCGCTTATAGGCTGTCTGGAGGCTATCATCGGTCAAACCGGAAACCCTTCCCTTAAGAGGGTAATGGCACAGGTAAAGGATGCCATAAACGAGGGAGCGGCACTGGCGCCGGCGCTTGCACGGCACCCGAGACTCTTTTCTCCCATGTACGTGAGCATGGTGGAGGCCGGAGAAGCCTCAGGATCGCTTGATCTTGTTCTGGACCGCCTCTCCGATCTGATGGAACAAAGGCAGACCCTTAGAAACAGATTGAGGGCCGTCCTTGCCTATCCCGTTTTCATGTCCTTTGTAGGACTGATCGTGGTATTCTTCCTTCTGGCCTTTATTGTGCCAAATATTACATCCATCTTTACGGAGATGCGAAGGGCTCTTCCACCGACGACAACCGCCCTTATTGCCGCAAGCTCTTTTCTCCAGTCCTACTGGTGGATTGTCTTGCTGTGTATGGCGGGAGCTGCTGCCCTGTTCGGGCGCCTGAAGAACACTGCGAGGGGAAAAAGACTCTGGGACAGGATCAGGCTTTCATTGCCTGTCGTGGGAGGAGTATATCACAGGATACTTCTTGCCAGATTTGGCAGGACCCTTGCCACATTGCTCGCGGGAGGTGTTCAGCTTATACCCGCGCTCGGCATAGTCAGAAGCGTGCTCGACAATGAAATTTTCAAACATTCAATTGATGAGGCGGCTGAGGACATCAGGGCCGGAAGAAGCCTTTCAGGTTCTCTTTCGCAAAATGAATGGTTTCCTCCCATAGTGCTGCAGATGATAGCGGTAGGCGAAAAGAGCGGAGATCTGGAAAAGATGCTCGACAGGATCGCGCTCACCTATGAGAGAGAGGCGGAATCGCAGACTATCGCCTTCACGTCTCTCCTTGAGCCGGTAATGATCCTGATGATGGGACTTCTTGTGGGTTTCATAGTGATCTCCATTTTGCTTCCTATCTTTGAGATGAGCAGGATGATCAGATGAGGCCGGATCAGATAAAACCAGTATTGCAGGGTCTTGGGAGAGAGTGTCGGGAGATGAATGATGCAGATAGGGATGAGAAAGACAGATAACGGGTTTACACTAATTGAGCTGATGGTTGTCATAGTGATCCTGGGGATCCTTGCAGGGCTTATCGTTCCACGGATAATGGGAAGACCGGAAGAGGCAAGGCGAATGAAGGCAAGGGTCCAGATGGAGAGCATCGAAACGGCCCTGAAGCTATACAAGCTTGATAACGGCCTTTATCCCACGACCGAGCAGGGCCTGCAGGCCCTTGTTGAGGCCCCTACCGTGGGGTCGCTTCCCAAAAAATGGAGGGAGGGAGGCTATCTTGAGAAAGGAAAAATTCCCAAGGACCCCTGGGGGAATGAATACATATATCTCTCTCCCGGCCTTCACGGAGAATTCGACATAATGTCTTACAGCGCAGACGGACAGCCCGGCGGAGAAGGGATCGGGGCGGACATAAACAGTTGGGAGACAGAATAGAGGTGCGGCATTGAAGGATGAGGGAACCTGGCACAGGGGTTTTACCCTGCTTGAGCTTCTGGTGGTTTTCGTTCTAGCGGCGGTTATGTTTTCCATGGCCTTTCCCCGCTTCAGGGACTCCATCATTTCCGATCCACTCAAGGCATCCGTAAGAAGACTTTATCACTATCTGAAAGAGGCCAGAAATCAAGCCTTTGAGGCCCAGGAGACAGCGCGCATGAACCTTGACCTCGAAAAAAACACCTGCTGGATCACGATGGATTCCATGGCGCCTGATGAACTTACAATGGCAAAAAACGACGCTTTCCATCTCCCCGGCTCCGTCAGGATACAAGATATATGGATAAAATCAGAGGGAAAGAAATGGGAGGGTGAGGTCTCCGTAGCCTTTACTCCCAAGGGCTACACCCTTCCGTGCCTGATACACCTTTCAGGGGAGCAAGGCGTTGAGTTTACAATGGAAATAAGCCCGTTTCTGGGACTCAAGATCCGCGAGGGTCGCATGGATGTTGAGACGGATGGATAAGATGCATCGTATCAATGTGGAACAGGGCCATTGCGGGCCTTTTCAGGATGCCAGGCAGCCGGATTCTTCGGCACCGAGGGCTGCCGAAGCGGAAAAGATTTCGAGAGGTCTCCTTTGATCGCATGCAGTAAGGCAGCCTTCACGCTTCTGGAGGTGATGGCGGCAATGGCCGTCATGGCTGCCGCCCTTGCCGCTGCGCTTTCGCTTCAATCCCAGGCGGTAGGTATAGCTTCCGAAGCTCGCTTTACCACCACCGCGGCGCTCCTTGCCCAGAAAAAAATGTCTGAAATGGAGGCCATGGGGCAGGTCAATTCCGATTCCGGTGATTTCGGAGAGGATTTTCCGGGCTACCGCTGGACCGTCACTGTTGCAGATGCCGCCGCAGGTCTCCCCTTTGAAGGCTCCTATCATCTCAAGAGGGTTGACCTTCATGTTTCATGGGGGGACGGCACAATGGGCTATGATCTCAGGGCCTATCTTTTCTCCGCAGGGAAGAGGTGAGGCAAAGACGATGGGCTTGGGGAAAAAGGGTTTTACCCTGCTTGAAATGATGATCGCCCTTGCCATCCTTGCAGTAGTGCTTACCACTCTGTTTGCCTCCTACAGCATAACATTAAGGACCATTGAGGGCTCGGAAAGGATCGCGGCCGTTTATGACAGCGCCAGGGTGGCGCTTGAAAGGATAGGAGATGACCTTGAGGGTGCTTACATTCCTGCTGCGGTGGATGAGAAAAAGGCCCTCTCCGGGATTCAGAGTAATGATGGAAGTTTTCTTGGAGAAGACAGACTCGATGACGGAAGAAGGGCCGACAGACTTTCCCTGGTTTCCCATTCCCACGCAAGACTAAGGCCGGATGACCCTGTTTTCGGTCTTGTAAGAATCAGCTATTTTGTAAGATCGGAAGAGGAGGGAAAGGGATTTACCCTTTACAGGGAAGAATCCCCGATACCGGCAAGGGGTTCTGGCTCTTACTATGGCGCCCTGCCGCTTTGCTCCGGCCTTGATTCTTTCCGGCTTTCATATATTGACGAAAAAGGAACGGAGTCAGACAGATGGGATTCCATCGAGGCATCCCTGCCCGTGATGGTATCAATAACGCTATCCTTTATTGATGAAGGTGATATTGAAACCCCGATTATTTTTTCCTCGTCCGCTGTCGTTTCCTCAAGGGCCGAACCAGATGCAAAATCCTCTGAGAAATAACGAGGGAGTGGCCCTCCTGCTCGCCGTGGTCATAACCGGCATAATTGTGGCGATGGGACTTCACTTTAATATCTCAATGAGGGATGATCTTATTGCCTCATCAAGGACGGGCAAGGGGGTCAAAGCGGGCGCAATCGCAAGATCAGGTGTCCATATAGCACTGGCGGCCCTCTATGAGGACGCAATACAGGGCGAGATAGATACGCTGAAAGAGCCCTGGGCGAGGGCCCAGGCGCTTAGACTATATTCGGGGGCGCTTTTTGAAGAGGGAAGCTGCGATCTTGTCATTACAGATCTCTGCGGCCGGATTAACATAAACCGCCTCATTGATTCGACTGGCAAGCCAGACCCCAAGCAGCGGGCCGTCCTTGAAAGACTAATGAACCATAAGGCATTCGGGACGGATAACCAGAGCGTGTCTGATCTACTGGATGCGCTAATTGACTGGCTGGATGAGGACGATCAGATAACGGGATTCGGTGCTGAAAATTCATATTATCTATCTCTTGCAGCACCATATCAATGCAAAAACGGTCGCATGGATTCCCTTGATGAGCTTCTCCTGGTGAGGGGAATGACAAAGGAACTCTATTACGGGACAAACGAAAAGCCCGGGATTGCCGGTTTTCTTGCCATATACGGGGACGGCCGGATCAACATAAACACCGCTCCTCCGGAGGTGCTCTATGCCCTGTCGGATCAAATGGACTATGAGGCGGCCGAGAGGATGGCAAAATACAGGACGCTGGAAGATAACGGCCTCGATGAGATAACGTGGTATAAAAATGTCTCAGGCATGAGCCATATCGCCCTTGATGCCTCCTTCATAAAGCTTGGCAGCGATTCATTCGAGGTGACATCATCGGGGATTGTGGAGAAGTTCAGAAAGACAATAACCGCGTCGGTCAGGAGAACCGGGAAGGATATCCCCGTAATAATAAGCCTTAAGGTGGTTGATGCTTACGGGGTCTTTAGGAACTAGCCGCCATGCCCCACTGGGCCACAACGAAAGATGAAAATCACCCCCACCCTTCCCTCCAGCCCGTTGAGGGGGAGGGACAAAGGTGAAGGGGCATTTTCATATAAACGGTCATGGCCCATTGGGAAACAACGAAGGATGAGAATGCCGCTTGTCATTCCGGACTTGATCCGGAATCCAGGTGTAAAAGACTGGATACCGGCCTACGCCGGCATGACGATGTGTTTTCATATAAAGGGTTTTAAATACATGACGGAAAGGGAGGGTCAATATGGTCACCAAAGATGATATCATACAAAAGGCCCATGATCTCGGATTCGAGGACGTGGGGTTTACCAGTGCCGATCCCTTTGATTCCCAAAGGAAAATCCTTGCCGAGAGGCACAGGGAATACGCATGGACAAAGGCTGGGGGGCTCGATCTTGATGCGGGGACTGACCCTAAAAACATACTCCCAGAGGCCAGGAGCATCATAGTGCTTATGGAGGTCTATTTCAGAAAGGCCTTTCCCAGGCGGATGGAGCCCTTTTTCGGAAGGTGCTATCTGGATGACGACAGGATGACCAAGGACGGCCTGGCCATCAGGATAAAGGCCTTTCGATCTTATCTAATGGAAAACGGCATTGCCTCCAAGGTTCCCTTCAATATTCCTCACAGGCTTGCCGCGGGGCGCGCAGGCATGGGAACCTTCGGGAAGAACTGCCTCTTCTATTCCAACAAGGTCGCCCGGAAAAGCTCCTGGGTGCTTCCCGTGGCATTCGTTGTGGACGCTGAGTTTGAACCGGGCGTCCCCACGCTTGAGGTCGGCTGCCCCGACTGGTGCAGGAACGCCTGCCTGACCGCATGCCCTACAGGCGCCCTCCAGGGCCCGAGAAAGATAGACCCCAGGCGTTGTATATCCTTTCTTACCTATTTCGGAAGGGGCCTTACCCCCTTGGAGCTAAGGGAGCCCATGGGTCTTTGGATTTACGGCTGTGACAGGTGCCAGAATGTCTGCCCCAGAAACGCCCCATGGCTGTCAGCCGCCCTTGAGCCTAATGAAAAGGCCGCGGAAAAGGCCCCATATTTCGATCCGGTAAAGCTTCTTCACATGGACAGGAAATACTTTGAAGAGAGGATATGGCCCCACATGTTCTACATGTCTTCAGAGGATATCTGGAGATGGAAGATGAATGTGGCAAGGGCCATGGGAAACTCAACGGACGAAGGCTATGTGCCTGAACTCATATTGGCATTTGGCGAAGATGGTGATGAGAGGGTAAGGGGCATGATCGCATGGGCCCTCGGCCGTATCGGGGGCCGGGCCGCCCGAAAGGCCCTTGAGGGTTTCCGTGCATCCTCGGCCGGAGTCGTTATGGAGGAGGTTGAAAGGGCACTGTCAGTTTAATCGGTACTTAAGCCTTGCAAAGGTTCAATCCATTCTAATGCGGGCCGCCCCCGCAACCCAAAATCTGAAAAACTACCGGCACCAAAAACGTCTAAGAACCATGTTGTATGACGTTCTCCATCCTTGTCAAATAATTTTCTCGTTTTTTGTGACAGGTTTTTGACCGATAAGGCACTAAAGCGGGCTAAGCCCGAAACCCAAAAGTCGGAGAAACTACCGGCATCAAAAAATTCCAATAACCTTATAGGATGATGATTTCCAGGTCTGTCAAAAAATGTTATTGTTTTTTGTGCCGGAAAACCGCCCAATATGGCACTAATTAAGCGTTTATCACCCAAAAGAAAAAATGTCAAGCTTGAAACCACTTTCTCAAATCTCCCACAAGCCCATCATCATTTATCCAAACTTGGAGACTTCCGGCGCGGAAGCGCCGTGGGGCTTACTTATTCTACCCCAGCAACAGGAGCGGCTCCTCCACTACATCCTTTAGGTCCTTAAGGAAGCGAGAAGCGGGAGCTCCGTCCAGAATACGGTGGTCGAAGGTCAGGCTCAGGCCCAGGCGGGATTCAGCAACCAGCGCATCGTGTCGCACCCAGGGCTTTTTTACTATGCGGCCCACACCCAGGATCGAGCTTTCAGGAGGCCGGATGATGGGGGTGAAAAGGTCAATGTCGGCGAATCCCAGATTGGTTATGGTGAATGTGCCGTTTGCCATATCATCCGGAGTGAGGCCCCCTTTGCGGGCCTTTTCGGTCAGGGCCCTGATCTCCGCGTCTATCTCTCTTATCCCCTTTGTGTCAGGATTTCTTACGACCGGTACCACCAGAAAATCCCCTGATTCCATTGCAAGGCCTATGTGCAACTCTTTCCAAAGGATGATATCGGAGCCTGAGACGGTAGCGTTCAATCTCGGATGGCGCCTCAGGGCGGCGGCGGCCATCTTGACAAGGATCGCGTTATAGGAGGGCTTCTCGCCGTCTTTCCCTAGTTTATTTCGAAGGGAAATCAGACCCTCGGCCGATGCCTCCGTGTGAATGGTAAGCTGAGCTGAGGCGCTTATGCTCGCAAACATGTTGTCGAAAATGACCTTGCGGGCGCCTTTAATGGGTATGCGCTGCATCGGTGTCTTCCCCGCTGAAGGCGCCAAAGGTTGCATGTCTCTTGAAACGGGCGGAGGGCTTACGGCCTCAGGCCCCTTTTCAATGGCAGCCAGGATATCGGCCCTCACGATGCGTCCTCCGGGGCCGGTTCCCTTTATCCTTGAAAGGTCGAGTCCTTGCTCCCGTGCCATGACCCTTGCAAGAGGAGAGACCCTTATCCTGGCCGAACCAGGCCCGGCCTGCTCGGGCTTCTTCTCCTTAGGCATTTCCTCCGGTGGCTCTCCTTTGGTCTTTTCCGCAGAAGGAGCGCCGGCCTTCATTTTTTTCAGGAGACCTTCATATTCCGACCTGTCGGCGGCGATATATCCCACCACCTGCTCCACAGGGCAAACCGCACCTTCCTCCGCCGCGGGGTGAATAATGCCGTCTTCAGGGGCTGTAACCTCATAGGTTACCTTGTCGGTTTCTATGACAAGGATCACGTCGTCTTTTCTAACCTCATCTCCGGAGCTGACGGCCCACCTCGCTATGGTCGCGCTCTCCATTGTGAGCCCGAGCTTGGGAATCTTTATCTCTATCATTTTAAACCCCCATCGCGACCTATAAGCCTCAATGCCCCTTCAACTATATCCTTTGTCTGCGGCATAACAAAATCCTCCATCGCGGGATTAAACGGCATCGGCACGTCCTTTGCCCCTATCCTCGTGACCGGAGCGTCAAGCCAGTCAAAGAGTTCTTCCCCGATCCGCGCCGCTATCTCGGCTCCGAATCCTCCTGTGAGACATGCCTCATGGACCACCATGGCCCGGTAGGTCTTTTTTACCGATTCGGCTATAAGCGGAAAGTCCAAAGGCTTTAATGTGCGAAGATCTATGACCTCCGCCTCGATTCCCTTCTCAGAAAGAATTTTTGCCGCTTCCAGGGAGAGATAGGTCATCCTGGAATATGTTATGATGCTGATATCTCGGCCCGGCCTTTTGACCTCGGCCTTCCCGATAGGGATGACATATTCACCCTCAGGCACCGGCCCCTTCTGGGCGAATAGCCTCTTGTGCTGGAAAAATATTACCGGGTCGTCGTCCCTGAGAGCCGCTTTAAGTAGTCCCTTAACGTCCGCCGGCTCCGAGGGGGAAACCACCTTCAGGCCCGGGGTGTGGACAAACCAGCTTTCCAGGCACTGGGAGTGATGTGCCGCAGCCCTGAGTCCTCCCCCATCAGGCGCCCACAGCACCATGGGAACGGAGGCCTGACCGCCGAACATGTATCTGATCTTTGCCATCTGATTTACGATCTCATCCATGGCGGTCGTTACAAAATCCGCGAAATGCATGTCAACCAAAGGTCTCATGCCTGTAAGAGCGGCCCCCACTCCGGCCCCGACTATGGCGGTCTCAGAGATAGGAGCATCAATTATCCTTCCGGGGAATCTCTCAGGAAGCCCCGTGAACTGCCCGAATATTCCGCCTTGTGCGGTAAGGTCTTCGCCTATTACAAACACGGCCGGGTCCCTCTCCATCTCTTCGGTCAGGGCCTCCATCACTGCGCTGGAGCACGAGATCTCTCTAGTAGTCATCTTAATTCCTCCTTATGCGTTAACATAGAGATCTTCGAGGGCCTCTTCCGGCCTTGGAAGCGGGGCCTCCATGGCAAACCTCACCGAATCTTCAATAAGAGAGGCAACCCTTGCGCGTATCTCTTCATCTTTTGATGCTGTAAGGCCCGCGCTCTTTGCCAGATGCGCCTTAAACCTTGCAATCGGGTCTTTCTTCCCCTTGTGGCTTTCAATCTCATCACTGGTTCGATACTTTTGTGGATCACCCTCAAAGTGCCCCCTGTAGCGGTAGGTCTGATTCTCCACGATGGAGGGGCCTTCTCCCTTTCTCGCCCTTGCAACCGCCTCTTCCACTGCCTGGCGAACCGCCAGGAGATCGTTTCCGTCCACTGCAACACCCGGCATTCCATAGCCTTTCGCCCGTTCAGCGACCGATCCTCCGGCAAGGGTATGAGAAGACGGGGTGGTGGAAGCATAGAAGTTGTTTTCGCAAACGAACAGCACAGGCAGCTTGAAGGCCGCAGCCATGTTGGCCGCCTCATGGAATGTGCCGCGGTTTGCGGCCCCGTCACCGAAGAAAACCACCGCAACCTGATCGGTTTTTCGAAGCTTTATTGAAAGACCCGCTCCCACCGTAATTGGGAAACCTCCGCCGACAACGCCGTTTGCGCCCAGTATTCCCAGGGAAAAATCCGCTATGTGCATGGAGCCTCCCTTGCCCTTGCAATAACCCACTCTTCGGGCAAGTAGTTCAGCAAACATGCGCGCTGTATCAGCTCCCTTTGCGATAAGGTGTCCATGTCCCCTGTGGGTGCTTGCCACGTAGTCATCCGGCCTGAGGGCCGAGCATGTGCCGACTGATGAGGCCTCCTCGCCGATCGAAAGATGTATAAATCCCGGTATCAGGTTCTGCTTGAAAAGCTCGCCTGCCTTCTCCTCAAAGGCCCTAACCGTAAGCATCCTCTCATAAAGGGCCAGTTTCTCATTCTTGCTCAGTTTCACCTTTACACCTCTTTTTTACCGTGAAAATACACCCCCCACCCAGACCCTCCCCCGTGCGGGGGGAGGGAAATCCTCGACCTCGCAAAGTGCAGAGCCGGAGGAAAATTTTCATTAGCGGGGGCGACAAAATATTTCTGTCATGAGCGTTTACCTTGAAAATGCGTAAGCCCCCGCCCAGACCCTCCTCCGCCGGGGAAGACTAATGGAAACCCCATCATATACGTTTGTTAACCTTGCTGCTTGTGTATGTCGAAAACAGCCATATCCACCTCAGGGTCGTATCTTCTCTCGATATGCGCCCCTTCAAGATCGGCCATTGTGATTTCACATGTTATCAATACCGGATTGGCGCCTTTAACAAGATGGCCTCCTCTCAGGTTTCCCTTCCCATCGCTGAAGACCGCGTGCAGATGGATAAAAATATCTCCATGTTCATCCGGTCCTACCGTCCCCTGCCCTCCAAGGAGTTCGAGAGGCCCGTTTACTCCAATAGGCTCACTGTATGAGGCCCCTACAGGGTTATCAGCAGGCACCGCGATATGAAAGGAAGCGCTTCTGAGACTTCCAATGCATGATACGATCGTCGCGGTCCTTATGCCTGCCTCTTTCAGAACCTGCTCCAGAGATTCTATCACGTCCGCGCCGGGCGGCAGTCGGGTAACCAGGATATTGCTTGATACCACTTTAGCCCATTTTGCTTTCATATCAAGGTACTGCTCCCTTCATCGGCATGGGTTGGTTACCACGTGAACCCGGCCGGCAATCGTCCATATTCCTGATTCCTGCGCCATAATAGGGGGGCACGTCCGTCACGTTTTCCTTAATGGCCCACCTCCCCGAATGGGACAGAACAAAACCCTGCTTCCGGCAGCCACCCCATAGGGAACACGCAGCCCCGCTTTTGAGATCAGAATGCCTACGACCTCGCTTTGTCTGAATTGGCCTCCCCTCAGTTCCATCTTACGGAGTGTAAAGGCCGGCCTTTACCGGCAGATAGAGCGAAAGGATAGGGAAGAGCGATAGTATTATGAGTACAACCACATCCATTAAACAAAACGCAATAGCCTCCTTGGCTACGGAGTCAAGATCGCCTTTGATAAGGTTTGCCGCCGTGAAGAGGTTTACTCCTACTGGAGGAGTAGCCTGTCCTATGGCAAGGGCTGAGATAAAGATCACTCCGTACCACAGGGGATCTATCTTGAATGCCGCAAGCACAGGCATAAGTATCGGCATAATGAGATAGGATATGGAAATAGCATCCAGTATCATCCCCAGTCCCAGGAGAAGGAGGTTCACCAGGATGATCATCACCACCGCATTTGGAGATATATTTACGATTGCGTTTGCCGCAAGATCAATCACCCCTATGACGGAGGCGGCCCAGGTGAAGAGCCCTGCAAAGACCACAATAAACATTATGACTGAACTTGTAACACTCGCGTCAACCAGCATCCGAATCATATCGCGCCATCTGACGGTTCTGTAAATAAAGACCGCAACAAAGAGGCTGTAGAATACTGCCACAACGGCAGCCTCAGTCGGCGTGAATAACCCTGCGTATATGCCCCCCAGTATGATTACCGGAGCAAGGATAGCCCACACGCTCTTTTTGAGGGCAACAAGCAGTTCACGCGGTGTGCCTCTTCTTTCAAGGCCTCTATAGCCCCTTTTTCTGCTTACAAGATAGGCCACCACCACCGTGCCCGCGCCTGTCAAAAGCCCCGGGATGATGCCTGCCATAAAAAGGGCGCTCACGGAGACACTGGTGATATTTCCATAAATTATGAAAGCGATGCTGGGAGGGATAATTATTGAAAGGTCTGATGAATTCGCGATAGTGGCCGCAGCGAAGCTCTTGTCGTATCCATGCCTTATCATTGGAGCCAGTAGTATCAGTCCGACCGCAGCAGTGGTAGCCGGCCCCGAGCCGGAAAGCGCTCCCCAGAACATGCATGTCAAGACCGCCACCATGGCAAGGCCCCCCACCGCCTTCCCCACAAGGAGTTCAAAGAACTCGGCTATCGTGGCAGCCAGGCCTGCCTGTTCAAGGATAACACCGGCAAGGACAAAGAAAGGGATCGCAAGGAGTGGAAAAGAGGCGATACCTGAGGCAAAGTTTATCCCCAGCATGCCTATGCCCAGATCGAACTGAAATATAGTAATAACCGCGGCTACGCCCAGGGAGGTTCCTATGGGAAGGCCTAGAGCCATCAAGACCAGAAACGACAGGGAAATGACCACTATCTCCATCAGAGTTTCCCTCCATCTTGAAGGCCTCCAAGCCTTAAAACCGCATCCCTGTATATACCGGCAAATACATAGACCGACAAGACCGGCACGCCAACATAGTAAATCCAAACCGGGATTCCCAGGCCGGGCGAAATTGCTTCAAAAAGCGTAAGCTCCTGGTAGATGGCCTGGATCATAAAGATGTCCACAAGGATAAAGAGCGCCGCGCTCATGGAGGAGCCGAAGATGATGACGGCCTTCTTGAATCTTTTTGGAAAGATATTGTAGAGGGTGACCATGCCTAGTTGGCCTCCCCTCTCGAATGCGATTCCGGTGCCCACTACCGTGAGCCACACGAACATATTTATGGTTATTTCCTCTGTTGCCGCAAAGGAAAAATGCAGAAGGTACCTGCTAAGCACATTAATAAAGGCGATGGAGGCCATTCCAAAGAGCAGAATGGCGGCTATCCAGTGATCCAGCCTGAATTGTCTCTTCTCTGCTGCCATCTATCATCCCTGAGTAGAGGCCCCCGAGAGGGGGGCCCCAGCCTGCCCACAACAGGTTTTTCAACTCGCTGTCAGGGCGTTACTTCTTGAGATCCGCCGTTGCCTTGCCGTAGAGATCCGCTCCCAGTTCCTTAACCCACTTATCGAATACGGGTTTGGTAGCGGCAATAAACGCGTTTCTTTCCTCATCCGTAAGGAAGGTAACCGTCGTTCCCTTTGCCTCCATGTGTTTTACGGGTTCAGGGATATCCATGGTGTAATTAAATTTGGTCTTGAGAATGTTGATGGATTTCTCACCATCCAGACCAGCCCTGCAAAGCGCCCTTTCATATTCTCCTGCCTCCAGGGCCGCCTCTTTTATTGCCTTCTGGATGTCCTTTGGAAACGCGTTCCATTCCTTCTTGTTCCAGTAGAAAATAAGAGGATCAACAAGGTAATTCCAAAAGGTCGCATACTTGTGATATTGCCATATCTGCACAGGCAAAAGAACTCCTACCGGATTTTCCTGACCGTCCACAACGCCCTGCTGAAAGGCGGTCACAGCGTCGCCCCAGTTCATGTCAACCGGGTCTGCGCCGAGCTGGCGGAATATGTCAATAAAGATCGGGCTTCCCACGACTCTTAACCTGAGCCCCTTCACATCCTCAGGCTTATGGATGGCCCTTTTGCTGTTTGTCACCTGACGGAAACCGTTCTCGCCCCAGGCAAGCCCAACAATGCCCTTTTTATCCATCGCCGCAAAGACGGCCTTACCTGTCTTGCCATTTTCAAGCTTATCAAGGTTTTCATAGGTATTGATGAAGAATGGAAGGGAGAAGATGTTGCATTCAGGGATAACAGGGGAGATATTGATGGTGGATTCCAGCGCGCAATCAATAACCCCGTTTGCCACCAGTTGGGCTGATTTCAACTGAGCCCCCTTCAGAAGAGAGCTTCCGAAATACGGCTTGATGTTAATCTTGCCGCCGGTCTTTGCCTTTGCAAGCTCCGCGAACTTGACCGCACCCATGCCCCAATAAAAGGTCGGCCCCACGTTAAGCTGCATCTTGTATTCCTTCTTGAACTCAGCCGCACCTGCCGGAAATGCCAAAAAGGCCGCTACGCAAACCGAAAGGCAGAGGGCCGCCCACTTTACAACCGCTTTTCCAAACAATGTCTTTTTCATACAGACCTCCTTAAAGGTTGACGGTTTACCGCTAACATAACCCCCCTTTTTCGGGATCGGGGTCGCACTGTAACTTCTCAATAAATCGGGACGACTGTTTTCGCCGCGATATTTCAGGAACAAGTTCATGGGCTTTTACCCGCAAACACCCCGACAAATCCCTTGTACCTGCTGTTAGAAAGTCACCTCCTTTCCAACCGCGGATGCCGGATAAAGCCGCAGAAACGCCTCGCGGCCGCAGCGCTTATTGAGCAAGGCTATGCCTCTCAAAGCCCCTTTAAAACCTTTTCACGGCCACTTTAGTGCCTTATTCCATAGCCTTCTGTCATTAAAAAGACAAGAACTTTTCGGCATCCTTTATCTGCAATTTTATTCTTCCGTCATTAAAAAGACAAGAACTTTTCGGCATCCTTTATCTGCAATTTTATTCTTCCGTCATTCCGGCACGGTTTTGGCCGGAATCCAAAATACGGCGGAGTGGATTCCGGCTAAGGGCATGCCCGAATGGGGCACAACGAAGCATGAACATCACCCCCACCCCTCCCTCCCCCGTCGAGGGGGAGGGGATAATGCCGCCACATCCCGACACCTCCCCCGTCGAGGAGGAGGAAATAATGCACCACATCCCGACGCTTCCCCCGTCGAGGGGGAGGGGTAAAGGTAAGGAGCATTTTCATATAAAAGGGCATGCCGCAGTGACGGGACTACACACCGGGATCCGGGTTGCGGGAACAGCCCGCCTTAGCTAACAATATGAAGGAATCTCTTCCAGTTGGGCCATGACCAGTAGATTATGAATGCCTTTCCCTTTACCGACTCGATAGGGACAAACCCCCAGTACCTGCTGTCGTAACTGTGGTTTCTGTTATCTCCCATCACGAAAAGATGATCCTTCGGTACACTGAAAGGCCCGAAATGCTCCCTGGCACTTGATTCGCCCGGCCCCCCCGCAGGCGAGTAGTACCCATGAGGATCATCATAAGGCTTTCCGTTGATGTAAACCGTTTTCCCGATCATCTCGACCTTATCGCCCGGCAGCCCTATCACACGCTTGATAAAATCCTTGCTGGGGTCTACCGGATAAATGAAGACCATTACATCACCCCTTTGGGGGTTCGTTATCGGGACAAGAGTCTTCTGGATAAACGGTATCTTTATTCCGTAAAGAAATTTGTTTACCAGTATATGATCTCCCACCAGCAAGGTAGGCTCCATGGAACCGGAAGGTATCTTAAATGCCTGCACAACAAAGGTTCGAATAAACAGCGCAAGCAAGACGGCAATAACCGCCGCCTCCGCATATTCGCGCAGAACGCTTTTCTTCCTGATTTTAGTGTTAATCTGCTCCTCCAATTGTAGCTCCTCTGCTTTTTTATATGAAAAAACCCCTTCCCTTTACTTCTCCCCCCTCGACGGGAGAGGGAGGGATAAGGATATTTTCATCTTTCATTGTGACCCACCAGGGCATGGGTGTTTATATGAAAATCCCCCTTCGCTTCACTCCTCCCTCTCGACGGGGGAGGATGGGGTGGGGGTGATTTTCATCTTTCGTTGTGCCCTATTTGGGCATGGGTGTTAGTCGCCGAAAAATGTAAATCTTAATGGTATCTTTTGCAACCGGATTTTTCCAATGCATCTTTGACATATAATTATACATAACAGTGTTAGATTGTATTTTTTTTCTTGACAAATAAAATTATTGTGCTTTCATGTTGCTCAACGATTGTATTTTATAGGTAATCCCATTTGCAGAGCATGTGCCCCAGGCTTTTTCAAAGATGCAGTTTAGCAATCAGGTCTTTTAGGAGGTGGGAATTGCTGTGGCTCACAATGCCGTAAGGGACATAAGAGAATCCCTGCTCATGAGCAAGGCTGAGCTTGCAAGGAAGGCCGGCCTTTCGCCCATTACCGTTGAGAGGATCGAAAAGGGTAAGGGCTGCCGACTTGAGACCATGCGCAAGATCATACTTGCCCTCGGTTACGATCTGGCCGACAGGGCTAAGGTCTTTCCTCAGGCTTGAGGACTTATGAGCATACCAAAAAAATATAACCTCGTCGGGCTTGATATCGGATCGCACTCCGTAAAGCTGGTTGAAATAGAGCACGGAAAGCGCGGAAAGATACTCAAGAACTTCGGCATCATCGGCATCCCCCATGAATCCATCTTTGAAGGCAACATCAAGGAAGTGCAGGTAGTTGCCTCCGCTATAAAAAAGCTCTTCAAAGGCCTCAAGATAAAAAACAAGAAGGTGGCTACGGCTATCTCCGGTTACTCCGTCATAGTAAAGAAGATATCGCTTGCAAGAAAGGGAGAAGGTGATCTGGAGAAGTCCATTTACGATGAGGCTGAGCAGTTCATACCCTTCGATATCAAGGAGGTCAACCTGGACTTTGATATCCTCGACATAAAGGAAAGCAGCCCTGATGATGAGGAAGCGGATAAGGAAGACGCACGCATGGATGTGATCCTTGTCGCGGCAAAAAAGAGCATCGTAAACGATTACATGGCGCTGCTCGATCAGGCTGGGGTAACTCCCTTCGTTCTTGACGTTGATGCCTTCGCCCTTGAAAACGCCCTGGAAATGACCCAGGCCAATCCCTCGGTTGAAGGCTGCACGGCGATTGTCAATGTAGGCGCCGACGAACTTATCATAAACGTAGTCAATAAAGGCGTATCCATCTTCACAAGGGATTCCAACTATGGAGGCTCCCAGATCAATCAGGCCATGATGGAGAAGATGGATGTGACCTATGAGGAGGCTGAAAGGCTCAAACTCGGAGGTCTTCCCCTTGGAGATCAGGAGGAAGCAGTAAAAGAGGTATTTTCCTCCGTTGTCAGCTCATGGGTACAGGAGATCAGGAGGGCCCTTGATTTTGTAGCCAGCACTTATCCTGATCTGTCCATTGACCGCGTGCTTGTAAGCGGCGGCTCCTGCAGGGTGCCGGGATTCATGGACCTGCTCGCCGGGGAAACCGCCATGGATGTCTCCGAGTTCAACCCCTTCAAGGGCCTGATCGTTGATGAAAGGCAGTTTGATCTCAAGTATCTCAAATACATGGGGCCCCAGGCGGCCGTCGCGGTTGGTCTTGCCCTGAGAAGCGTGGGGGACAAATGATCAAGATAAATCTCCTTCCCTTCAGGGCTGCAAGAAAGAAAGAAAACATAAGAAGGCAGATCAGCATATACCTCCTGACGGTCTTTTTTCTTTTTTCCCTGATGGCATACTTCTTAATTGATCTAAACGGGACACTCGCCCAGTTGAGGAAAGACAAGGAAGATAAGACCAGGGAACTGGCCACTTATGCCGATACCAACAGAAAGATAGAGGAGATAAAGAGAAAGCTTGCTGAGATACGCTCCAAACTTGAGGTCATTCAGCAGCTCGAAAGAAATAAGACCGGTCCCGTGCATCTTCTGGACGAAATTTCCCTGGCCGTTCCGGAAGATAAACTCTGGCTCAGGATGCTTGACGAAAAGAGGGGATCCCTCAGCATTGAAGGCACGGCAATGGATAACGACACCGTCGCTCTCTTCATGGACAACCTCAAGAGATCACCCCATATCAAAGATGTTGATCTAAGTTCGACAAAACTGAGGAACCTGGCTGATTATAAGCTAAATGTCACTGAATTCGTTCTAAACTGCAAGACCTATTCTTACGAGGAGGCCAAGCCTGCCGCAGGAAGTGCCCGCAGGTAAAGAGGGGAGAACCGCACGAAATGTTCCCGAGCGTTTTGCTGGATACTGCTGAAAGGATCAGGATGGCACACAGGATCGCTATCCTGGCAGGAACGGTTTTACTGCTGGCGGGACTGTTCATCTATTTTGTTTATCTCCCTAAAAGTGAAGAGATAACGATGCTCAAGGCGGATATACAGAGACTTGTCCAGAGCATCAATCAGGCAAAGATAAAGGCGAGAAGCCTCGCCCAGTTTGAAGAAGAATACAAGAACGTAAGCGAGCAGTTTACGGAAGCACTCAAGCTTCTTCCCAATGAAAGGGAGATACCGGCTCTACTGAGGAGCATCACCCAGCAGGGCAGCGAATCCAAACTTGAGTTCAAGATGTTTACTCCACAAAAGGAGAGGCCCAAGGGCTTCTATGTAGAAATCCCGTTTTCCCTTGAAGTAGGAGGCAGCTACCATGATGTTGCCGTTTTTTTTGACAAAATAGGCAGCATGGAGCGGATAGTAAATATCACTGAAGTAAACATGAAGCCTGTGGCCGAGCTTTCAAACACGCTCAACACGAAATGCGAGGCTGTTACCTACAGGTTCAAAGGGCAAGCAGATGAACCGGCCCAGCCGAAGAAAAAATAGCCTTTTTCTTATCGTAACGGTGCTCGCCGCACTTCTCCTGATAGGGGCATCCGGGGACGAACCAGTCAAGGTCATATACAAGGGCCCGAGGGGGCCGAGGGAACTGCCTGCGCTAACAGGGAAGGCACCCGACACCCAACCCGGCGCTAAGGATACTTACCGTTACAGCCCTGAGGGCAAGCCTGACCCGTTTAGGAGCTTTCTTGCCGTAAAAGAAGTAATTCCCCAAGCCCAGGAAGACGGCCGCCCGAAGACCTATCTTGAAACGCTGGATCTATCCCAGCTAGATCTCATTGCCATAGTGCTCACCCCTAAAGGAAGCTGGGCCATGGTAAAGGATGCTAAAGGTCTCGGTTATCCCATAGTGCACGGAACTCCCATAGGACTAAACGGCGGAGTAGTCGTGAAGATACTGGACGGCAAGGTGGCGATCCGCGAAAAGTTCCGTGATTTTCGTGGAAGGATAATAACAAGGGAAATAGAAAAGAAGCTCTACAAAGAGTAGCCCATCTGACCGTTTATATGAAAAGCACCCCCACCCTTCCCTCCCCCGTAGAGGGTGAGGGATATAGGAAGTGGAAGGAGATCACAGTATGAATACAATTCGGAAAAAGCCTCGAAGCCTCCGGTTTACGGCGCTGCTTCCGGCCCTCTGCGCCATGCTCTTTATCCCGGGCTGCGCCACAACGGAAAATGGAAAGGCTCCCCCGGCAAAAGGAGGGCTAACGGTTGTTGAGGGGATAACCGTAAAACAGTTGCCTGACGGCGCAACTGAATTGGAGATACTCACTGACGGCAAGGCCCAATATATCAGCTTCACCTCACCGGATAAAAAAAGGCTTTACATAGATATCAAGGCCTCAAGGGGGCCTGCGCTCAAGGATATTATTAAGACAGGCGATCCCAATATCCTTTCAGTTTCATTCGCGGAGGTGCCGGGTGAATCCGAAATCGTCCGGCTGGATGCCGAGCTTGCCGCAGGAGTAACTGCATCCCTTTCTCATGAAGAAAAACGGATATTAGCTACTATAAAGTCATCATTGAGCCAGGAAGGCGCTGATAAAGATCATAGGCTTGCACGGCTGCTTGATATTGATCTCGCCGCCATGGAAAAGGGAACCACAAGAGTCACCATCACTGCGGACAGGGAAATCAAATACGGGGTGGAAAGATCAGCCGAAAGAGTGGTGCGGGTCAATCTTGAAAAGACAGGGATCGAGCCCGCGCTCAAAAAACGGATCAGTCAATTGCCACCGGTACCGCCTATTGAGTCCGTAGTTACCGAGTTTTCTGAGCCTAGCCAAAGCCTGGCTGTTTCCCTTAAACTTCAGGATATAGTTCCCTATCACCTCACGCAGAGGCAGGGAATCATACGGATGGATTTTGCACCCCTTCCCGGAAAAACAAGGGAGGCAGCCGACAAGAAAAAAATTGCTGAATCAAGCTTAACCAAGAAGACCTCAGACAATCCCGCAAGCCCCAAGAAGGCCAAAGAACCTGCCAAGGATGCCTCCGTTATTCCCGGTCTTAAAAAGGGTAGTTATGTCGGGCAGAAGATGACCATGGATTTTGTAAATGCCGACGTGACAAATGTACTGAGGCTTATTGGAGAGGTAAGCAACCTCAACATCGTCTGGG
>Ga0210033_1000492_pt1 | contig 37270 bp, 34 predicted proteins | sample CryGeymeta201501_FD_185465 | JGI IMG/M metagenome (GOLD analysis project Ga0210033, IMG submission 185465) | Groundwater microbial communities from Crystal Geyser aquifers in Utah, USA - Crystal Geyser metaG 2015-01 (SPAdes) (version 2) | ecosystem: Environmental > Aquatic > Deep subsurface >... | reverse complement strand
GCCTGCGCACATGGGGGGTCGAGTGCATTCGAAGCGAGTCACGCAGCCCTCACATAGCACGAAGGCGCGCTGGCCCGCGTGGTCCGTCTGCCGCCCGCCATGCCTGGACGCTGAGTGGACTCAGGGATCCATCGAGTAGAGTTCGCCCTCCGCCAAGGTCGCGGCCACACGCTGGTCGTGCATCTCGCCGCCGCAGCGCGGGCACTCCTTGGCGCCACGGGTGATTCGAGCGAGGCCGTGACGAGCCTCTCCTCCCACTCTGGCCCCGACGGCAATTCTTGTGGTATGGCCCGCCGTCGGCGCGCGCTTTCTCCTGCGCCGCTTCCTCGGAGGAACGCCATGAAGAGCTGGATGAAATCCCTCACGCTGTTGGTCAGCGTTCTCGCCCTGGGCGGCTTGCCCTTGGCCTCGACCCTCGCGCACGCCCAGATCGACCCTGAAACCGGGGACACCGGTCAGTGGCAGCCGCCCCCGCCCGCGCAGCCGCAACCGCCCCCTCCGCAGGTCCAGCCCCAGCCCCAGCCCCAGGCCAACGCCTGGCAGCAGCAGCCGCCGCCGGCAGCGGCCCAGCAGCCCGCGTGGCTCGGCAGCCAGCCCGAGCGCCCCCCGGCCATGGGTGGTGAGCAGCCCGGCGTCTCGTCCCCCGCGGGCGGCGACGACCACTCCCAGCTGGTCGGCCACCTCGGCGTCTCGCTCTTCGGGGTCGAGAACCTCACGGCGGGCGTGACCGCAGCCGGCCACTCCGTGGACATCCACGCGCCGACCATCGGCATCCGCACCTGGCTCAGCGACTCCCTCGCCTTCGAAGCGGGCCTCGGCCTGGGCATCGGCTCCATCAGCACCAGCAAGGAGACCACCGGCGACAGCGTCGTGCTCCCAGGTCTGAGCAGCGTCTTCGCCCTCGGACTCCACGTCGGGCTGCCCGTGGCTCTGGCCCACTCGGGCCACTTCGCCGCGCTGCTGATCCCCGAGATCGACTTCGGCTACGGCTCGGCGAAGATGATCGTGAACCCCGGGGACGCGAACCAAGACATCACGCTCAGCACCATCGACTTCAAGCTCGGCGTGCGCATCGGCGGCGAGGTCCACTTCGGCTTCTGGGGCCTGCCCCAGCTCTCGCTTCAGGGCACGGTCGGCCTGGGCATCCAGTACCGCAGCGGCAGCGCGGCGGACTCGGTGGACCTGCCTGCGGGTGGCATCGGGGAGAGCGAGTCCACCTTCGGCGTGACGACGTTCGCGAACGACATCGTCAACGGCATGATTCGCATCAACTACTACTTCTGACCGCGTCGCCGCCTCGCGCGGCTCGCCCTCGCAGACACGCGTCAGCGCCCTCGGGCCTGGCGCGTGTCGCGTTTTTGGGCCTCGGCGCGCTGGGTCCCAACGCCGCGGCCTTGACAGCTTCCCCCCTCGACCGCAGACGCAGGGCATGCCGCGCGCAGAACACCCCTATCGAGCCTTCCTCCATCGGGTGATGAAGCCTGCCCAGTACCTGGGCGGCGAGCCGGGGCAGATCACCAAGCCCTGGGACTCCGTCGACGCCCGCGTCTGCCTGGCCTTCCCCGATCTGTACGAGATCGGCATGAGCCACCTGGGCTACAAGATCCTCTACTCCGAGCTCAACGCGCACCCGCACCTGCTCGCCGAGCGCGCCTACACCGTCTGGGCCGACATGGAGCAGGAGCTGCGCGCCCACAGCGAGCCCCTGCGCAGCCTCGAGAGCGGGCGTCCGCTGCGCGACTTCGACGTCGTCGGCTTCTCCCTGCAGTTCGAGCTGACCTTCACCAACGTGCTCAACATGCTCGAGCTGGGCGGCATCGCTCTGCGCAGCGAGGATCGCCCCGAGGACGCGCCGCTCATCCTGGCGGGTGGACCCGCGGGCACCCACGCCGAGTGCATCAGCCCCTTCCTCGACGCGGTTCTGGTCGGCGATGGCGAAGGCAAGGCCGCGGAGATCGTGCTCGACTGGGTGGACGCGAAGAAGGCCGGCGCCACGCGCGCGGAGCGCCTGAAGCGACTGACCCAGATCGGCGGCGTCTACGTGCCCTCGCTCTACCGGGTGGAGCAGGACGAACGATCAGGGCTGTTCGTGGTGGCCAAGCCCGAAGACGACGCGCTGCCCTACCCCATCCAGCGCGCCATCGTGCCGGATCTCGCCAAGCATCCCTTCCCCCACGACGGGCCCACGGCCGCCACCGAGACCATCTTCGATCGCGTCTCCGTCGAGGTCGCGCGCGGCTGCACCGAGGGCTGCCGCTTCTGCCAGGCGGGCATGATCTACCGCCCGGTGCGCGAGCGCCCGCCCGAGTCCATCCTCCACAGCCTCGAGCGCGCCGTCGACTTCGGCGGCTACGACGAGGCCTCTCTGACCTCGCTCTCCACAGCGGACTACAGCGCCATCGCGCCCCTCGTGCACGAGGCCAGCAAGCGCCTCGCGGGTCGTCGCGTCTCCCTCAGCGTCTCCTCCTTGCGCGCCTACGGGCTCAGCGACGACGTGCTCGACGACATGAAGAAGGAGCGCACCAGCGGCCTCACCTTCGCCCCCGAGGCGGGCACGCAGCGCATGCGCGACGTCGTGAACAAGAACATCACGGACGCGCAGCTGATGGAGACCGCCGAGCGTGTCTTCAGTCGCGGTTGGAACCGCATGAAGCTCTACTTCATGATCGGTCTGCCCACGGAGGAGGAGATCGACGTGCGCGGCATCGTAGACACGGGCGCGCGCACCATGGCCATCGGCGACGCTCACCTCGGCCGCGGCCGCGCGCGGGTGGTCGTCAGCGTCTCGACCTTCGTGCCTAAGCCGCACACACCCTTCCAGTGGTGCGCCATGAACCCGCGCAGCGCCGTGCTCGAGAAGCAAGGCTGGCTGGCGGACGAGGCCCGGTTGCTACGCACGCGCTTGCGCATGCACGACTCCGAGGGCTCGTGGCTCGAGGGTGTACTGGCGCGTGGCGATCGACGCCTGGCCGACGTGATCGAGAGCGCGTTCCGGCGCGGCGCGCGCTTCGACTCCTGGGACGAGGTGTTGAAGCTCGAGGCGTGGGAGGCGGCCTTCGCAGAGGTGGGGATCGATCCCGAGCCCTTCCTGGGCACCTTGCCCATCGACGGACGCCTGCCCTGGGACCACATCGACGTGGGCCTGGCCGAGGGCTTCCTCGCGCGTGAATACCGACGCTCCCTGACGGGCAAGCTCAGCCCTCCCTGCGGCAAGCCCGTGGGCGCCCACGTCCACCCGACCAACGTCGAGGACGCTCTGGCCGATACCAAGCGCCTGGTCTGCTACCACTGCGGCGTCGCCTGCGACATGGGCGAGATGCGCGAGGAGCGTCTGGTGGCGCTGCGCAGCCTGTCGGCGGAGCGGCCTCGACACGCGCTCACGAGCTCGACCGAGAGCGTGGAAGAGGCGCCGAAGCCGCGCGTCAGGAAGGGACGTCATCCGCAGGAGCGCGTGACCCAGGGCCCGCCCGCGCGGCTGCGCCTGCGCTTCGCCAAGCTCGGTCGCCTGGCCTACTCGGGCCACCTCGATCTCGTCCGACTCCTGCCTCGCGTGCTGCGTCAGGCGGGCATGCCGCTCTTCTACAGCCGCGGCTTCCATCCCAAGCCGCAGCTCACCTTCACGCCCGCCTTGCGTCTGGGCATCCCGAGCCTGTCGGAGTATGTGGACGTGAAGCTCCGCGCCGACATGCTGCCCTGCGGTGGGGACGAAGCCATGCTGCACGAGCTCATCGCCAGTCGCACCATGGACGACCTCCCGATTCTGGAAGCACGACTCTTGGGTCCGCAGGACCCGGCCATCTCGCGCGTGGCCGAGCTGGCGCATTGGTTGGTCGAGCTGCCCCTGGAGCGCCTGGCCGCGCTCGAGATTTCGGATACCGGGGAGTTGATGCAGCGCCTGGCGCAGGCGCGCTCCAGCGATCCCCACGTGCAGCGAGCGGGCAAGCACGGCGGACGCCGACTACGCATCGCCGACGGGCTCATCGATCTGCGCGTGGAGCCGCTCACGCAGGCGCCCGCAGAGGCAGGCTTCGCCTCGGAGGGTCTGGGCTTGTCGCTGTGGACCGATCTGTTGGGCGCCACCGTCTTGCGCCCCGACGAGATCATGTGCGCGCTGCTGGGCGAGGCTGCGGCGGACTGCCGCGTCGTGCGTCTGGACCTGTGCGCCAAGGGCGACGCGCGACTGACCCCGATGCAGCTCGACGACCTGCGAGCGCATCGGAGCGTGCTGAGGGCCGTCGCGCCATGAGCCGCCTGGACGTGCTCCGAAGTCTGCTGCGCGCGGCCGGCGACGGGACACGCGCGCGTCTGCGCACGCTCGGCCCGCTGGCGGAGATCCGCGAGCGCCTTCGCAGCCTGCGCGACGGTCGCGTGCCCATCACCGAGGCTCGCATCACCGCCTGCCTGGCCCGCGCCGAAGGCATCGCTTCTCTTTCCGCGGCAGCTTCGGGCGGCGCCATCCGCATCCACGCCACGCTCGAGAACGGCGAGTCCCTGGAGCTGGCCATCGAGCCCGCGTCGGCCCACTTCGCCGCCCGTGGCGCCAAGGAGCTGAGCTTCCGCGTCGTGCCCGAGGAGCTCGCCCATCGCGCCCCCGCGAAGGCGCTGGTGGGCAGCCTCGCGGGCCTAGTGGCGCACACCCTCTTCGCCGTGGCCGTCCACGGCGCCGAGGAGGGCGAGGCGGCGCTGACCGAGCGCGACGGCCCCGGTCAGCTGCGCGTCGATCTGCGCAGCCTGCCCAGCCTGCGTCGCGCGCCCCGTGCCATGACCATGGCCCTCGACGCGCTCAGCCTCGATGCCCTCGAGGTCGCCGACGGCGCGTTGGTCCTGCGCGTGCGCCTGCCCGGACTCACCTGACGTCTCGCTCGAAGCCCGCGACTCACCGGCAGTGGAAGCGCTCGTAGGCTTCGCGCTCGAGTCCTTCGCGGAAGTCCGGGTGAGCGATGCTGATCAGCAAGCGCGCGCGATCGCGCAGGGTGCGCCCGTGCAAGTTCACGGCGCCGATCTCGGTCACGACCCATTGCACGTGGCCGCGCGTGGTGACGACGCCAGCGCCTGGCGCCAACCTCGGCACGATGCGTGAGGCCTTGCCACCCAGAGCCGTCGACGGCAGCGCCAGGATCGCCTTGCCATCGCGAGAGCGCACGGCGCCCTGGACGAAGTCCATCTGACCCCCGATGCCGCTGTGGATGCGCTCGCCGATGGAGTCGGCGCAGACCTGACCCGTGAGGTCGATCTCGATGGCCGAGTTGATGGCGACCATGCGGTACTGCTTCCCGATCTCGTTCGGGTCGTTGACCATGTGGGAGGCGTGGAACTCGACGATGGGGTTGTCGTGCACGAAGTCGTAGAGCGCCTTCGTGCCCATGGCGAAGGAGGCCACGGCGCGGTTCTCGAAGCGGCTCTTCTTGCGATTGTTCACCACGCCGCTCTCGATCAGCGCCAAGAGGCCGTCGCTGAACATCTCCGTGTGCACACCGAGATCGCGATGATCGCTCAGGGCCGCGAGCACGGCGTCGGGGATGCGACCGATGCCCATCTGCAGGGTGGCGCCCTCGGGCACGAGCTCGGCGACGTTGCGGCCGATGGCACGCTCGACCTCGCCGAAAGGCGCCTGATGATGCTCGGGCAAAGGCCTGTCCACCTCGACGGCCGCCGTGATGCGGCTGACGTGGACGGCGGTGTTGCCCGAGGTGCGCGGGACCCTGGGGTTGATCTCGGCCACCACCAGGCGCGCGTGGTCCGCCGCGGCGCGCGCGCACGAGACGCTCGTGCCCAGGCGACAGAAGCCGTGCCGATCCGGCGGCGAGAGCTGCAAGAAGGCCACGTCGATGGGCATGCTGCCACCGTCGCGGAACAGGCTCTCGACCTCCGAGAGGAAGACGGGCGTGAAGTCCGCGCGGCCGGCGGCGACCGCCTCGCGCGTGTTGGGCCCGACGAAGAGCGCGTTGTGCCGCAGGTGCCCCGCGCACGCCTCGTCCGTGTAGGGCGCCGGCGCGTTGGTGTGCAGGTGCACGATCTCGACGTCCTCGAGGTCATGGGCCCGAGCCGCCAACGCCTCGAGCAAGGAGACCGGTGCCATGGCCGCTTCGTGGACATAGACGCGGCCCCTCGAAGGAACGAGAGCGGCCGCTTCGGCGGGATCGAAGCTGTGCATGCCGTGGTTCATGGCCGCCGCGCCGGGCTGGCGCAAGGTCCGGGAGAGCTCGACGCATCCTCGCGCAGGCGCCGCATGCTTTGATCCAGCGATGCGCTGGCGCTATCGTCGCGCCCGAGGTGAAGCATGCAGATCAAGAGCCCGAACTTCGAACACGGGGAGACGATCCCGGCGGCCCACGCCTTCTGCCGCATCGACCCCGCGACGCACGCCACCTTCTCCGACAACGTGAGCCCTGGACTGACGTGGGCGGAGGTGCCTGAAGGCACGCGCTCCTTCGCGCTCATCTGCCGCGACGGCGACGTCCCGAGCCGAGGCGACGACGTCAACAAGGAGGGCCGCGAAGTGCCCTCGGACCTGCCGCGCGTCGAGTTCATCCACTGGCTGCTCTGGAACATCCCCGCGCAGGCACGCGGGCTCGAGGAAGGCAGTCAGGCGCGCGGCGTGACGGCACGCGGCAAGGCCGGACCGGACGCGCCGTCGGGCATGCGCCACGCCGTCAACGACTACACGGGCTGGTTCGCGGGAGATGCCGACATGGCCGGCGACTACTTCGGCTACGACGGCCCGTGTCCTCCGTGGAACGACTCGATCCTGCACCACTACGAGTTCACGCTCTACGCCCTCGACCGCGCGGAGCTCGAGCTCGAAGGCGCCGTGAACGTGGCCGCGTTGAGGGCCGCCATGAAGGACCATGTCCTGGCGCAGGCCACGCTGATGGGGACCTACAGCCTGAACCCCGAGCTCGGCTGAACCCGTCGGCGCGAGCGAGCCGGGGGCCGCGCCCCGCGAGGCTGGGAACGTGGGGCCTCCTGCTCTCGCTGCTGCTCTTCGGCCTGCTCGGCCGCGCGCGGGCCCAACCGGTGGCCGACACTTGCCAGGCCACGCAGCGCGCCGCGGTCACGCGGGCTGCGCAGGCCATCGACGCGCGGCTCGACCTCATCCGATGCCAGGGTCCGCGCCTCGTCCTGCGCATCTTCCCACACCACACCGCGCCCCTCGACATCGAGCTGCGGCGACCGGCGGGTGAGTCCTTCCGGCGGGCGGGCATCCTCGGCATCTCACCCATCGTAGAGGTCGCCGACTACAATGAGCTGCCCGCGGGCCAGCGGGCCGCCTTCGAGCGCCTGGTCGACTACCTGGGCCGGCGGACCACCTCCGCCACCGCGCTGATGGGAGACCGCCCGGCGCCAGCGCCGGAAGGCGACCCCGCGGGGGACGTGCCCTACTATCTTCTGATCGGCCTGTTGGCGCTGTGGCTCGCTGGCACGGGACGACGAATCGGTCCACGCCCATCCCGCCGCATCGCGCTGTCCGTGTTCGCCCTCGGTCTCGCGCTGCGTCTCGTCTTCGGGTTGTGGGGACCCTTGCACGTCAACGGCCAGGGAGCGCTGTGGGTCAGCGGCACGCTGCGCTCGGCCCTGCTCTCGCTCTACGGACCCGGCTACCACGAGCTCTTCGCCTGGGTGGGCCTCTTCGCGCGACCCGACCACGCGCTCTTCGTCGCCAACGCGATCCTCGGTGCGCTGGTGCCGGTCTTGGTCTACCGGCCGGCGGAGACCCTCGACATGCGCCGCGCGGGCGCGCTCTTCGCCGCCCTGGTCCTATGCTTCGATCCCGTCTCCGTGCGCATCGCTGCGAGCGAGAGCTACCTCCCCGGCTCGTCATGCTTGGTCCTGCTCGCGGGCCTCGGCGTGGCGCTGGCCGTGCGCAATGAAGCGCATGGCGCACGCAGCCGCGCGTTCTGGGCACTGCTGGCCGCGGGTCTGTTCGCTGCGCAGGCGACGCGCACCCACCCCGTGAGCTGGCTCCCGCTCGCGCTCACGCCGTTGATCGCCTTCGGGTCGAGCCACGCCCTGCGCAAGCGCCTGAAGATGGTGCTGGCAGCGACGCTCTCCGTCGGCGGCGCGAGCCTCCTGCTCAGCGGCGACGTGCTCATGGCCGGTCTCGCCGTGGCCCGCCAACACGGCGGTCACGCAGAGCCCATGGGCATAGGGGTGGGGAGCTGGCCCCTGCTCGTACTGGCGGCGACGGCCCTGCTGCTGCGCCGACGCGCCAAACCCGCGGCCCTCGTGCTGCTCGCCTTCGCGAGCGTGGTCGCCGACCTGGCCACGCGCCGCGTCTATGGCCAGAGCGCGGTCTGGATGGCCAGCTTCGATCGTCTCTACCTTCCGGGCATCGCGCTGGGCGTGAGCGCCTACTGGCCGCGCCCGTGGCGCCGCCTTCCCATCGTCGCGGTGGCCGCGGCCGGCGCGGCCCTGTGGCTCGGTCGAGACGTGCCCCGGCTCTTCGAGCCAACCACCGAGCAGCTCGAGTACGACTTCTTAGCGACCGAGTTCGCCCATTCCCCACCCGGCTGTTGGGTCGCCGGTGTGCGCAGGGCCGGACAGCGCGTCCTGAGCCTACCGGCCTACGCCGTGCCGCGGCCCGCCACGGGCGAGCGCGGACGCGACCTGCCCGCGGAGGGCGCCGGGCAGCTCGACAGCCTCGTGGTGCGAACGCCTTGCCTGCTCTACGTGCACGACTCGCTCTGTCAGAGCGCGGAGGGCGGGGCGCTGTGCCGTGAGGTCGAAGCCGGAGCGCGCCTCGAGCGCATCGGCGGCGTCGATCTGCCGGCGCGGCCCAGCTACGATCTCCTGCCCTACGACGCCGAACGCGTCAGGGTCGAGGTCTACCGCGTGCTGCGCCGCGACTGACGAGTCGGGGCGCGCCCGTCGACTAATCCTCCTGCTTCCAGGCGCGACTACGCGCGACGTCCGCGCGGTAGCGGCCGAGCTCCTCGTTACGACGCGCACCGTCCCATCCCAGGCGCTCCGCCATGCGCTCGGCCACGGCCTCGGCCACGCCGAGCCCCTGATCGTGGTCCCGATAGTAGAGCTGGGTGCGCCGGATCATCACGTCCGAGAGCGAGGTGGCGAGCTCTTCGTGCACGGCCCAATCCACCTGCACGAAGGTCTCGGGTCGCCCGGGGAGGATGCGCTCGGCCAGGCTGGCGTCGGCTGCGCACAGCTCCGCCAAGGTGAAGGCGCGCATGCCGTAGCTATCCGTCAGGTGACGCGCCACGTCCTCGGGCAGCACGTCCTTGGAGGCGGCGCGCACCTTCGCGGCCACCGCGGCGTGGTCGTCGTCCTCGGGCCAACCGACGGCGCCCACGAGCGGCGCGGAGTCCGTCTTCGGATCCGAGAGATCCTCGGGCAGATGACCCGAGATGCGCAGCAGGCGCACGACCGTATCCGTCACCTCCGCGGCCATGCGGCGATAGGTGGTGAGCTTGCCGCCGGCGATGGTGACGAGCCCTCCGACGCCGACCATGATGCGATGCTCGCGGCTCACGGCGGACTCGTTCATGGACTCGCCGTGCTCGTCGCTCGGGGGCGCCATCAACGGTCGCAAGCCCGCCCAGGTCGAGATCACGTCCGCGGGCACGAGCGTGTGCTGGGGGAAGTAGGTGTTGGCCGCCTGCAGCAGGTAGTCCACATCCGCAGCCGTCGCCGCGACCTCACCGGGATCGCCGCGATAGTCCGTGTCGGTGGTGCCGATGTAGGTGCGATCACCCCAGGGGATGGCGAAGAGCACGCGCGAGTCCTCGGGATGGAAGCAGACGACCGCGTGCTGCACCGGCAGCTTCTCGGCGTCGACGACCACGTGCACGCCCTTGGTCGGGCGCAAGAGCCCGCGGTTCGCGTCGTCGGCGACTTCGCCGCGACGCATGGCCAGGGTGCGGTCGGTCCAAGGCCCGGTGGCGTTGACCACGGCGTGGGCGTGGATCTCCTTCTCCTCGCCGCTGAAACGGTCCTTCACCGCGGCTCCGGTGATGCGTCCCGTCTCGTCCTCGAGGAAGTGCGTGACGCGGGCGTAGGTGGCGATGACGGCCCCCTCTTCCGCGGCGTCGAGCGCGGTCTCGAGCGTCAGGCGCGCGTCGTCCGTGGAGCAATCGTAGTAGAGCGGCGCGCCCTCGAGCCCCTCTTGCCGCAGCACCGGCTCGAGCACGGCGACCTCGGCAGGCTTCAGCTTCTTGTGGATCTTGGGCGAGCGGAAGAGCGAGAGCCCGTCGTACAGCCACATGCCCGCGTTGATGATGAAGAGGTTGTGCTTGGATCCCGCGTAGACGGGGAAGACGAAGCCCAGCGGGTTCACGAGGTGCGGCGCGAGGTCCATCAGGATGCGTCGCTCGCTGACGGACTCGAAGACCAGACCGAACTCGTAGCTCTCGAGGTAGCGCAGACCACCGTGCACGAGCTTGCTCGAGCGGCTGCTGGTGCCGTAGGCGAGATCGTCCTGCTCCACCAACGCCACCGTGAGGCCACGTCGGGCCGCGTCACGCGCCACGCCGGCGCCGGTCACGCCGCCTCCGACGACCAGCACGTCCACGTCCGAACCCAGTCGCTCCCACATCTCCGCGCGCGTCGGCATCACTACACTCCTCTCGCCCCACGGGCGTGGGCCAAGGGTCGCGCAGGTCGGGCCGTTAGTCGAGCCCACGCGTGAGAGACGCCAGAACGAACCACGGCGCCCGAGGCCGAAACCAGGGGCGCCGCTGCGTTCAGAGGGTCCCGATCAGGGGCAGGTGTACGTGCCCAGATCGCTGAAGGTGTCGACCGGGAACTGCGTCCACTCGACGGACGGGTCGAAGGCGTCGTCGATCACCGTATCACCTGTGGTCACGCCGCAGTTGCGGCGCAGGGTGTGGTTGGCCGTGTCGACGCCACCACCGCTCCAGGAGCTGCCCGGATCGGTGCCGTTCATCTGGCCGAAGGAGTCGATCAGGGTCGTGCCGCAGGTGAGGTCCCAGCCGTCGTCACCGTTGTGGTTGACGTTGCTATCGAGCGCGTCGCAACTTCCGGCCGTAGCCGGCAGAATGCTGGGGTTGCACAGCACGACGCTGGCGCCCGCGGCGAGTGCATCGCCCGTGAGGATTCCGCTCAGCGGAATCGTCGCGGACACCGTGGCGCTTCCGTTGGTGTAGCGATTGAGCGTGCACGAGGTCAGGCTGGCAATGCTGGTGCCGATATTGGTGATCTCAATCGCCTTGTTGTTGCTGGTGCCTTCGACATACTCGGTGAAGAGCAGCGCTGGGGGAGGACCCGCGGGGCGAGCGGTCATCTGCCCAGCGTCCGCGATGATGTAGCCGTCCGGGGAGCCGACGTCGGTCGTGTCGCAGTAGGTCCAGCTCGCGCCACGATCGCCGCTGAACCGGTAGGCGTAGTCGTAGCTGGTGGGTGTACCGCCAACGGCCGGCTGAACCGTCACGTCTCCAGTGTACTCGTCGTTGTTGGGCTCCCCCGCGGCGGTCGGATCGAAGCCGGCGTTGGGCGCGGCCGTGGTCCAAGTCCAGGTCCCGTCCGTCGCCGGGTCAGAACCGTGGGGTCCGACGCCCACCATGGCGACGAGGAGCGGGCTGGTGTCATTGCCGGTCGTCGTCACGTCCGTGAGACCCGCAACGTAGACGCGACCGTAGGTGGTCACGAGCGCGCCCTCGGTGGTGTCGATGGCGGTGGGGAACTGCAGGCGGCAGAAGCCGATCGTGTGGCTCGGGCAGGCCTCGTTGGCGGCGCCGGGCGTGCCGAGGTCGCCGTTGTAGTTCGTCATGCCGTCACACCAGTTGTAGCCGCCGTCGTTGTCGGTGGCGTTGGTGTGCGACGTGTCGAGCTGCATGCTCGCACCGTTCGGATCGGGGAAGATGGGCCCGCCGTCATAGAGAACCTCGTCGATCAGCGTGCTTCCGCCGGCCCCATCGGGGCAGCTCATGCGCACGCTGTCGGAGCTGTTGGTCAGCGCGAAGGATCCCGACATCCAGACCACGTCCGGCACGAAGCCCGGGTCTATATTCGAAGCGAAGGTGAGATACTCGCCAGGCGCGATCACGAGGCTCGTGTCGAGCATGATGCCGGCGTCCGTGAGCCCGGTGATGACGCAGCCCATCAGCTCGTAGCGATCGGTGGCGCTGGGGTTGTGAATCTCGAACCACTCGCCCAACGTGTCGGAGAGGGTCGAGGGGTTCTGCATGATCTCGGTGATCACGATCTCGCCCGCGGCCGGCGCTGCCGGTCCCGTGCCCGCGTCGGTGCCGGAGTCCGTGCCCGCGTCGGTGCCGGAGTCCGCCGTGCCCGTGTCCGCCGTGCCCGTGTCCGCCGTGCCCGTGTCCGCCGTGCCCGTGTCCATGCCGCTGTCGCCGGGACCGCTGTCGCCGGGACCGCTGTCGCCGGGACCGCTGTCGCCGGGACCGCTGTCGCCGGGACCGCTGTCGCTCGAACCGCTGTCGTCCATGCCCGAGTCCGTGCGGCTGTTACCACCTCCGCAGCCCCAAAGGCCGACCACGATGGCGAGTCCGAGGACCGCGCGCGTGCTGATCTGTCTCATACAATCCATGTCAAACCCCGCTTTCCAGGGCCAACGCTAAGCCCCTGGGCGAGCGCGGTCAACGCGCACAGGCGCCCGTCGCACCAGCGTCACCTCGCTGGATCCAGCCTCAGTACTCGAATCCGCTGCCACCGATGAATTCGCGCAGCAAGGAGGTGGGCGGGACGTGGTCGGGGTAGATCGACACGAAGCGCTCGAGCAGGCCCAGGAGCCGGAACGCGGTGGTGTAGGAGGGGTGATCCTGAGGCACCTCGAGCAGGTAGCGCTCGGCGTAGACGCGCAGCACGCTCAGCTCGTAGATCAGAGACGAGTCGAAGACCGCATCCGCGTGCTGTTGGAAGGGGAAGATGTGCTTCTGCTCGCCGCGTCGCACCGCCGGCCAGCGCGCGATGTTGGCGGCGGGCGTGGTGCCGCGCCCATGGCGATCGCGCACGATGCGCCGCAGGAGGCGCACGTCCGAGGCGTGGACGCGGCGCAGCCTGTCGAGGGGGAGCTGCGCCAGCGGACAGATGAAGACGCGGAAGATGCGATCGGGATCCACGGCCGCGAGCAGGCGTGGGTTCAGCGCGTGGAGCCCCTCGAGCAGGAGGATACCGCCCGAGCCCATGGCGAGCTCGGGACCACCGGCGGGAGAGCTTCGGCCCGTCTGGAAATCGTAGCGCGCCGTGCGCACGGCCTGACCCGCGAGCAGCTCCGTGACGTGCTGACCAAAGAGGTCGACGCGCAGTGCCTCGAAGGCCTCGAAGTCGTACTCGCCGTGCGCGTCTCGCGGGTTCTCTTCCCGATCCACGTAGTAGTCGTCGAGGCTGATGCCATGGGGCTCGAGGCCATCGACCCGGAGCTGCACGCTGAGGCGCTTGATGAACGTGGTCTTGCCCGAGGACGAGGGCCCAGCGATGCACACCACGCGCGCGCCCGCCTCGTGGATGGCGTCCGCGATGCGACCGATGCGCTTCTCCTGGAAGCCCTCGGCCACGCGGATCATCTCCGACACGTCACCGTCGATGCAGGCCCTGTTCAGCTCGCCCACGGTGGACAGACCCAAGCTGCTCAGCCAGCGCTGCGGCTCACGCGTCATGTTGCGGGCGTGGAAGGATGCGCGGAGAGCCGCATCGAGCAGCGGCGGTGGTGGCGGGCGCGAGTGACGCGCATCGGCGGGCGTTTCGCGCGCAGGCGTGGCTTGCGAGCCGTGCGGGCCGTAGACGAGCAAGAGCGCGCCGTCGTCGACCACGACCCGGAAGCCCGTCAACGGACCGGTGCTGGCCAGGAGCGGCCCGGGGGTCGGCGCATAGACGCGGCCGTATGAGGCCAGGGAGAGCGCGGGCTGCCGCCAGGTGCGCAAGAGATCGACGCCCGCTCGGTCGCCCGACTCCTCGAGGTGGGCGCGCGCCTCCTCCAGCGTCCATAGCTCGTCATGCAGGGGTCGGTCGTCCGTGGCCAGCTCGTGCATGCGCGTCTCGATCGCGTGCGCCGCGGCCTCCCGATCGTCCGTCTCGACCCGCACGCGCTGACCGAGCCCCACCGAGTAGTCCAGCGAGAGGTCGAAGCCGAGATCGTCGGCGGCCTCGAGCAGCAGGAGCGCCAGGGAGCGCTGGTAAATGCGCCGGCCCTCCCAATGGGCGGTCGTCAGCGGCGTGATCACGGCGTCGGACGAGAGCGGCGTCGCCATGGACACGGGCCGCTCGCCGAGCAAGGCCGCCACCGTGGGGTGTCCGTCCACCGTCACCGGCAAGAGCGCGCCCACCGGCGTTCCGATCCAGACCTCCTCGACCACGCCACCCACCGTCGCGTGCACGTGGCGCTGACGCGGCAGCGAGCGGTCGCGTAGCAGCGCGCGCACGCCGTCGGTCATGCTCGACAGCTCCTCGCCCAGAGTGGCGATCAGCACCTCGAGCAGGGGCACGACCAGATCCGGCCGCTCCTTCGTCAGGCGGCGCAGGCTGGCGGGCGTGAGGCGGAGCAGCGAGAGCGGCGTCACCGCCCGCACGCTCGCGGCGCGAGGACGCGAGGCGATGAGCGAGAGTTCGCCGAAGTGATCCCCACCCTCGAGGCGGTCGACTTCGACGCCACCGCGCTCGACCAACGCCTCGCCCTCGAGGATGACGTACATGTCGCGCTCGCGGTCGCCCTCGCGCACGGCGAACTCGCCCGCGGCGGAGCTGACGGGCTCGAAGAAGGTCGCCAGGTCGGCGCGCGCTTCGGGCGCGAAGGAATCGAAGAGGGCTCCTCGGAGGCCAACGTCCATGCCGGAAGGATGGACCCCAGCGGAGGTGTCGTCATGGACAATCACGCGGGGGCTTTTCGAATCGATGTCAGCGGCGCCCGGGCAAGCCAAGCTCACGCTTCGCCTCGAGCCACGCCATCACCTCGGCGGCGGCCTGGTCGATGGAGAGGACGCCCGTGTCCACGCGAATCTCGGGCGATTCGGGCTCCTCGTAGGGCGCGCTCACGCCGGTGAAAGCAGGGATCTCGCCGCTGCGCGCCTTCTGGTACAGGCCCTTCGGATCGCGCGACTCACAGACCTCGAGGGAGGCCGCCACGTGCACCTCGACGAAGGAGTCTCCGAGCAGCGCGCGCACCGCGTCACGGTCGCTGCGGTAGGGAGAGATGAAGGCCGTCAGCAGCACCACGCCGGCGTCGGTGAAGAGCCCCGCGACCTCGCCCACGCGACGAATGTTCTCGCGCCGATCCTCGGGCGCGAAGCCCAGATCGCGGCACAGGCCGTGGCGCACCCCGTCGCCGTCGAGCACGTAAGCGAAGACGCCGTGTTCCGTCAGCAAGCGCTCGAGCCGGTAGGCCAGCGTGCTCTTTCCGGAGCCCGAGAGGCCGGTGAACCACAGGGTCAGTCCGGCGTGGCCATGGGCGCGCTGGCGGTCCTCCGAGTGGAGCTCGGACTCGTGCACGCGGATGTTCTTGGACTTGGGAGAGGTCACGCCGCCAAGTATAAGGTCCCGCGCGGTCGCAAGCCATCCTCCGGGTCTAACGACCGGCGTCGGTCTGCGCGGGGTGTGAGAGCTCGAGGTACTCCTCGACGCGGGCGTTGTGGCTCGTGAGGTCGGCGCTGAAGGAGTGTCGGCCCTGGCCGCGGGCGACGAAGTAGAGGTAGTCGTGGTGCGCCGATTCGAGCACGGCCTCGAGGCTCTCGAGTCCGGGGTTCGTGACCGGACCCGGCGGCAGGCCCGGGTGTCGGTAGGTGTTGTAGCGGTTGCTGCCGTCGCTGAGCATGGCGCGGGTGATGTGACGCCCGTCGAAGCCGGCGCAGCTCGCCGCGCGCGTGGGCTCGCGCAAGCAACCGTAGGAGACCGTGGGATCGGCCTGAAGACGATGCCGCGGCCGGAAGGTGTCGGAGCGCAGGCGATTGAGGAAGACGCCCGCGATCACGGGGCGCTCCTCGGACGCGGCGGCCTCCTCCTCGACGATCGACGCGAGGGTGACCACGTCCTGGAGGTCGAAGCCGAGCTGCTGCGACAGTTGCGCCATGCCGGCCGCGTGATGTTCGAGCAGCAGCAACATGCGTCGGCGAAAGGTCTGGATCATGCGCCCGGCGACGGTGGCCGCGGACATCTCCTGGCGCAGCGTGTAGGTGTCGGGGAAGAGGTAGCCCTCGGCGCTGTCGGCGCTGAGGTCGTGCGCGTCGAGGAAGCTGCGCCGCTCGGTCACCTCCACGAAGTCGTCCGCGTCGCACACGCCCTGCGCCTCGAGCCGACGCGCGATGTCGAAGCGGTTCTCGCCCTCGGGGAGGGTGACGACGACGGGCGCCGCGCCATGGACCAGCACGCGACGCGCCACCTCGGCCGGGCTCAGGTTGTCGCGCATGGCGAGCTCGCCCTCGCGCAGCTCCTTCCCGCGCGTCACGAGCCGAAGATAGATGGCGAAGAGCCGCGACCGGTCCACCAGGCCGGCGTCCTCGAGGCGCCGTGCGAGCAGCTCGGGCGATGCATCGGGCGGCAGCTCGAAGTGCACGAGGTGACCGCTGCCGACGTGGGGCCGCGACGGGTAGACGATCAGCAAGTAGCCGGCGGCCGCGAGACCCAGCACCAGAGGCAGCGTCGCGAGCAGAGTGAGCACACGCGTCCTGCGCCATCGAGGCTTGGCCACGCGCCCTGCGCGGCGAGGTTTCGCACGGGTCGCCACGCGCTCAGCCTCCCTTCGCGTCCACGTAGCTCTGGAGCAGCAAGGTGGCCGCGGCCTGGTCGATCACGTTCCGCTGCGCCTTGCTGGAGACGCCGAGCCCGCGCAATCCGCGCTGCGCCTGCGCCGTGGTCAGCCGCTCGTCCCAGAGCACGACGGGGACGTCGAGCCCGGCCTCGAGCATCGAGGCGAAGCGACGAGCGCTCCGCGCGGCGATCCCCTCCTGACCACTGAGGCTGAGCGGCAGACCGACGACCACCTCGTCGACGCCACGGCTCCTCGCCACCTCGGCCACCTCACGGGCGGCCCGCGCCAGGTCCTTGTTCACCTCGACCGTGCCGATGGGCACGACGATGGGCGCGCCCTCGTCCATGAACGAGAGACCCACCCGCGCCGAGCCAGGATCCACACCGAGACGCCTCATGGCCCCTGCTCTAGCACGACAGCCGCGTGGGCACTCGCGTGCATGGCGCGGCGGCCTATATGCTGCGCGGCATGAGCGCCCCCCACGAGCCCATCATCGACGCCTGGATCCAACATCCCACGCCCGACTTCGTGCGACATCCCATCTTCGCCTCGTTGCACCGCTGGATGAAGGAACGCGGCATCCCGGACGAGATCCCGCTCGAGGCGACGCTGGGCGCCATGGACGGGGGAGGCGTGACGCGCGCCCTGGTCACGGCTTGGTCCTCGCCCGCGGGCCCGAGCATCAGCAACGACGAGGTCGCCGCCATGGTGCGCGCCGCGCCGGAGCGACTGGTGGGCGTGGCCGCCGTCGACTTGAGGAAGCCGGTGCAAGCGGTGCACGAGCTGCGACGCGCGGTGAAGGAGCTGGGCTTCAAGGCGCTGCGCATGCTGCCCTGGCTGTGGGAGCTGCCGCCCGACGATCGACGCTACTACCCGCTCTACGCCGAGTGCGTCGAGCTCGGCGTCCCCTTCTGCACGCAAGTCGGTCACGCCGGGCCCTTGATGGCGTCCGAGCCCGGACGACCGATCCCCTACCTCGACCGCGTCGCCGCGGACTTCCCCGAGCTGACGATCGTGGGCGGGCACGTCGGCTATCCGTGGACCGAGGAGCTCGTGGCCATGGCGCGCAAGTACGAGAACGTGTTCATCGACACCAGCGCCTACAAGCCCAAGCGCTATCCCGAGTCCCTCGTGCGCTACCTGAAGACGGACGGACGGCGGAAGGTCCTCTTCGGCTCGAACTACCCGATGATCCTGCCCGGCGCGTGCCTGTCCCAGGTGCAGGAGCTTGGGCTCGACGACGAGACACGGCGCCTCTTCGTGCACGACAACGCCGTGCGCGTGTTCCAGATCTGAGTGGGCGCGCCGCTTGCGCGTGCAGACGGCGGTCGTAGCTTGTCGGCATGACGTATGTGATGGTCGACATCGAGGCCGACGGGCCCATTCCCGGGGACTACTCCATGGTCTCTTTCGGCGCCGTGATCGTGGAGCCGGGCCTCGAGCGCAGCTTCTATGGGCAGCTCCAGCCCATCTCCGAGCGCTGGATCCCCGAAGCGCTCGCGGTCGCGGGGCATAGCCGTGAAGAGACGCTGGCCTTCGACGCGCCTGAAGAGGTCATGGCACGCTTCGCCGCCTGGCTGGACGATGAATGCGACAAGCGCAAGCTCTTCATCTCCGACAACAACGGCTTCGATTGGCAATTCATCAACTGGTATTTCCACCACTTCCTGGGCGACAACCCCTTTGGCTTCAGCTCCCAGAACCTGGGCTCGCTGTACAAGGGCCTGGTCCGGGACACGTTTCAGACCTTCAAGCGCTTGCGGCGCACGAAGCACACGCATCACCCCGTGGACGACGCCAAGGGCAACGCCGAGGCGCTGCTGCACATGAAGACCGAGTTGGGTCTGAAGATCGCCCTGGGCTGAGCGCTCAGCCGAAGTAGACGCAGCAGCCCGTCAGACAGAAGTTGCCCGTGGGGCAAGCCGGATCACCCGGAAGCCCACAGGCCTGCACGCCGGGATCGCAGCGCGCGCCGGCATCCATGGGCGTGCCGCTGTCCACGGGTGTGCCGCTGTCCACAGGCGTGCCGCCGTCCATGGGCGTGCCGCCGTCCCCTGGAGGCGGAGGCGGGAAGCAGTCCGCGGGGATAGTCGAAGGATCACGTCCGACGCACAGCTCGCAGCGCCCGCAGGGGTTGTAGCACTCGCCCTCGACGGGCGTGCACGGGTGACAGAGCGCCGCGTTGCTCACGTGGTCGATGGTGCAGGTGGGGTCGCCCGCGGCGTTCACCGAACCGAGGAAGACGAAGCTGCCCGAGAGGGCGGGCAGCTCGCAGCAGCCGAAGCAGTCGCAGCCGTTGGGTGTCAGCGGTCGACAGAAGTCGAGGCACTCGCTGCGCTGTGTCGCGGGGCAGTTTGCCGAAGGCGGTGGCGGGTCCGAGTAGGGGCAGCGCAGCGCGTCGGGCTCGAGCGGATCGCAACGTCCATCCCAGTTGCATTTGTCGTTTCCGGAGCCCTGATCCGTGTCGTAGTAGCAGTCGAGTCCACACTGCGGCGTGTCGCCGCCGGGGATGCCCGTGCTCAGGCCGGACTCGTTGTTGTCGCAGGCGCCCAGGCAGCTGGGGTCGCGCGCGTCGGCGAGGCCATCGCCGTCGTTGTCGACGCAGTCGCCGCATTGGCGCAGCGAGCCCTGGCACATCACGGGCACACAGGGCGCGGGGCCGCTGTCCACGCCTCCGCCGTCGGTCGTCGCACCGTCCGTGGTCGCGCCGTCCGTGGTCGCGCCGTCCGTGGTCGCGCCGTCCGTGGTCGCGCCGTCCGTGGTCGCGCCGTCCGTGGTCGCGCCGTCCGTGGTCGCGCCGTCCGTGGTCGCGCCGTCCGTGGTCGCGCCGTCCGACGTCCCGCCATCCCCGCCATCGGCGACAGCTCCATCGCCCGTGCCCCCGTCGCCGGCGGACTTGCCGCCACCGCAGCCGAGACCCCACACCGATAGCAGCAACGCAGCGCAGATCGCTCGAGTCGCCAGACGCTTGGTCATCTGCCTCATTGCCTCACCTCTTGGAAATGCTTCAGCCCCCGCCCGGACCCACGCGGAGAACCCCAAGAGTAGCACGTCGGCATCCACACCGACTGCGCACGACCCATGCCCGCGCTTGACTCCGAGCGTCGCGCTGCGGACGCTCCGCGCCATGCGAATCTTGGTGGCCGACGTGGGGGGCACGAACGCGCGTTTCCGACTGCTGGAAGCGACGGACGCTTCCCATGGCCGGGTGCTCGCGGAGGGTGTGGTCGCGAGCGCGGCGCACGTCAGCCTGGCGGACGCGGCCCGTGCGTTCCTGGGCGACTCCCCGGCACCGTCCCGCGCCTGCTTCGCCGTGGCGGGCCCCGTCGTGAAGGGTACCTGCACCGCCACCAATCTGCCGTGGCGCATGGACGAGGCCGAGCTGCGCCGCGACCTCGGGCTCGGACAGGTGCGCCTGGTCAACGACTTCTACGCCGTGGCGCGAGGCCTCGAGGCGCTGTCGGACGATGACCTCAGAGTCCTGCAGCCGGGCGACGTCAGCCCGGACGGGCCGCGCCTCTTGGTGGGCGCCGGCACGGGGCTCGGCGTGGCCGTCGCGCTGCCGGCGAGCCCGCCTCGCGTCCTCTCCTCTGAAGGCGGACACCTCGGCTTCGCGCCACGGGACGAGCAGGAAGACGCCCTGCTCGCCCATCTGCGAGCACGCCACGGTCGCGTCTCGGTCGAACGTGTCGTCTCTGGACCCGGCCTCGCGAGCCTGTACGACTTCATGGTCGAGTCGGGCCTGGTCGAGGGAGCGGCGTCCCTCAGCGGCGCCGGGGACGACCGCCCCGCGCGCATCGCCGCCGCGGCTGCGTCGGATGCTGGCGCCGCGCAGGTGCTCGAGCGCTTCGTGTCCCTGTACGGCGCGGCAGCGGGCGACCTCGCGCTGGCCGTGCTCGCCAGCGGCGGCCTCTACCTCGCGGGCGGCATCGCGCCGAAGATCCTCGACGACGCAGCGACGCGCATCTTCCTCGAGGCCTTCTTCGACAAGGGCCGCATGCGACCGCTGCTCGAGGCGACGCGCGTCACGTTGGTCACGGCAGGGGACGTCGGCCTGCGAGGCGCCGCCGTCGCCTGCCTCGACGACTGACGGCCCGAACTCAGCTGGCGGCGAGGGCCGCCGTGCGCTGCGCGAGCAGCGGGAGCACGTAGGGGAACCCCACCTGAAGCGTGTCGAGCTCCGGATCGATGGTGCCCGCCAACCAGAAGAGCAGGACGCTGGCGCGCTCGACGTAGAACCAGCCCTCGGGGTAGCGCACGGAGCGCATCAGATCGCGCAGCTGGCGGCGCTCGACCTCGGGATCCATCAGCGCCTCGAGCTCCTCCGTGCGCGCGCGAGAGATGGCGCCCACCGTGCGATCCTCGACCTGCAGCAGCTTCTGGAAGTAGATCTTGACGGTCTTGTCGAGCAGCTCGCGGTCACCCCCTGGGGCGACGAAACCGATGGTCTCGATGCCGCGCAGCACGAGCTCGTCGTTCTGCTCGAAGAAGCCGCGCAGCACGTCGATCATGCCGTCGACCATCTGCTGCGAGACGTCGCTGATGGCGCCGAAGTCGAGGATCACGAGGCGCGGATGATCCGCGTCCGGCCCGGGCTGGACGAGGAAGTTCCCGGGGTGTGGGTCGGCGTGAAAGAAGCGGTGAACGAAGATCTGCTCGTAGAAGACCTGCACCAACCGCGCAGCCACCGCGTGGCGCGAGATACCCGCGGCCTCGAGCTCCTCGATGCGGCTGATCTTGATCCCATCCATGAACGTCATCGTCAGCACGTCCGCGGTCGTGTGCGCGTCGATCACTTCGGGCACGACGATGTCGTCCTGCGAGGCGAAGTTCGCGCCCACGCGGCGCATGCACTCCGCCTCGTGCAGGTAGTCCGTCTCGCGCTGGAGCAGGTCCACGAGCGCCGCGTGCACCTGCTCGATGTTCTGCACCGGGACGAAGAATCGGTAGACCTTCATGGCCAGGCGCACGACCTTCATGTCCGTGCGCACCACGTCGCGAATGCGAGGGTAGAGCACCTTCACCGCGACCTTGCGCCCGTCTTCGAGGCGCGCGGCGTGCACCTGACCCAGCGAAGCCGCGGCGATGGGCTCCGGATCGAACTCGGCGAAGATGTCCTGGGGCTCGGCGCCGAGCTCGCGCTTCAAGGCCGTGCGGATCTCGCCGAAGGGCCTGGGAGGCACGGCATCCTGCAGCGACTCCAGCTCGCGGGTGTAGGCGCGCGGCAGGAACCCGCCCATGATCGACAGCACCTGCCCGAGCTTGATGTAGACTCCGCGCAGCCGGAGCATGCCCCGGAGCATCCGTCGCGCGTTCTTGTCGTCGACGCGTTTGCGCTGCCGCTTCAGCCACTCCGGCATCACCAGCCGCTCGCGCCCGTCCTCTTCGTCGGTACGCAGGCGGCCGAAGACCTTACGCAGGAAGAGATGCCAGAGGTAGCTGGTCAGGATCACGCCAAAGACGAACTGGGCGCGCAGCAATCGAACGAAGAGGCTCATCGTCGGCGCACAGGATACCAGAGCCGCCCTCGGCGCGAGCGGCGGAAGACTGGGGCGGGCGCGTGATGCTAGGATGGGCTCTCCTTGAGTCACGCACGAGCCTCCGACCTGACCGACAAGCTGAACCACGCGCTTCGCAAGGAGCGGTGGACCAGCGCCTTCGAGCTGTACGAGGAGCTGAGCGCGCTCGAGCTCGACGAGCCTCGGTGGCCCAACCGAGCGGGGGACTTGCATCGGCGGCTGGGCCACGACGCGGAGGCTGTCCGCTGCTACGAGCGGGCCGTGGATCGCTACGCCAAGCAGGGGTTCGTGGCGCGCGCGGCGGCCATGGCCAAGGTGCTGCTGGCGATCGATCCCACGCGCACGGACGTGTTGGCGCGCGTGGATCCGACGCGTGCGCGAGAGCTGCTCGAGCAGAGGCGACGCGCGGGTGCAGGGGCGAGCGCCTCGCCGCGCAACAGCATGGCCGACGCGCCGCTTCTGGTCGGCGAGGGCGCGAGCGACGTGGAGGGCTTTCCCAGCCTGGCGCCGGACGAGGTCATGGAGCTCGATCTGTCGGACGCGGAGATCCTCGGCCGCGTGGCACCTCCACGACCTGCGCCCCGCGACGCTTCGACCGACTCTCGGGAGTCCGAATGGCCCGAGATCGAAGCGACGGAACTCGAGGATCAGGACGAGGACGAGCCCGAGGCGGATTGGGATGTCGTCCTCTTCGTCGACGACGAGGCGGGGCCGAGCGCGGAGGAGCTCGCCACCCTGCCCTCTTCGCCGCTCTTCGCCGACGTGCCCCAGGCCGCGTTGGACGAACTGCTGCTGTCCGCGGAGCTGCTCGAGGTGGCTCCCTCGGAGCGGATCGTGCGCTTCGGTGAGCCCGCGGACGCGCTCTTGGTGATCACCGAGGGCAGCGCCGAGGTCCACGTCCCGGGTCTCGAAGGCGGCGCGCCGATTCTGCTCGGCGAAGGAGACGTGGTCGGGGAGTCCTGCCTGCTCGACAACGTCACGCGCGGAGCCGACGTCGTCGCGCGCAGCCGCACGCGCGCGCTCTCTTTGCCCAAGACGACGCTCGATCGATTGGTGCTCGAGTACCCCGAGGTCGGCCAGGTCCTGACCGAGCTCCTCGGACGTCGACTGCTCGGCAACTTGTTGGCCACGAGTGAGCTCTTCGCCGCCTTCGATCCGGAGAGCAAGCGTGCGCTGTCGCGTCTGTTCGAGGTGAGGCGCGCCGAAGAAGAGACCGAGCTGCTCGCGCGCGGCAAGCCCAGCGACGGACTCTATGTCGTGCTCGCCGGCCAGCTCGGTGTGCGCGACGAAGCAGGCGACGAGGGTGTCCTCACGCCAGGCGAGATCATCGGCGAGCGATCCCTGCTCGACCATGCGCCGAGCGAAGTCGACTGCTGGGCCATCACAGATGTGCTGCTCTTGCGACTGCCGCGCGCCCGCTTCGTCGAGCTCGTCGCGAGCTATCCCCCCGTGCTCGCGAGCCTCGCCGAGTTGGCCGCGCGCGACAGCGTCCTCGGTTCGAATCGCGTCGTCTAGCGATGGGTCACGAGCCCCAGCGCGACGTGGCGCTCTCCATCTTGATGCCCTATCGCGACGCCGCCCCCACCCTGGACGAAGCGCTGGGGAGCGTGCTCGCCGAGACCGCGCCGGACCTCGAGCTCGTCGCCATCGACGACGGATCCATGGACGGGGGCAGCACCATCGTTGCCCGCTGGGCCGTGCGAGACCCTCGCGTGGTCATGGTGACGGGCGTTGGCGGGGGCATCGCCGATGCGCTGAATCGCGGACTCGTGGACAATCGCGCGCCCTATCTCGCGCGCATGGATGCGGACGATGTGAGCCTGCCCGGGCGCTTCGCCCGAACCCTGGATGCCCTGAGCCGAGACGAGACGCTCGGCGCCGTCGGGACGCGCGTGGAGGCCTTCCCCGAGGGCGTCGTGCAGGAGGGCATGCAACGATTCGTCGCCTGGCAGAATGGACTGCGCGAGCCCGAAGAGCACAGGCGAGCGGTCTTCATCGATGCGCCGCTGTGCAATCCGAGTTGCACGATTCGTCGTTCCGCCTTCGAGCGGGTCGGCGGCTACCTCGACGACGGCATGGCCGAGGACTACTCGCTCTGGTTGCGGCTCGACGAGGCAGGCTTCGGCCTCACGAAGCTGCCCTTCGTCGGGCTGCGTTGGCGACAAGGCGAAGGGCGAGCGACCTTCACCCAGCCCGCGTTCAGCCGGGAGAAGATGCGCACGCTGAAGGCCGGCTTCCTGGCCCGGCGCTGCCGGGCCGCCGGTCGACCCCTGACCATCTGGGGCGCGGGGCGCGACGGACGCCGCACGGCACGCGCAATGGAAGCGTACGGTCTGAAGGCGCGCCGATTCGTGGACATCGACCCGAAGAAGATCGGGCGCCTCGCCCGTGGCGTGCCCATCGAAAGCACAGACGCGCTTCATCCAGCCCGCGAATTCGTCGTCGCCTCCGTGGCCGCCCGAGGTGCTCGCGACGCCATCCGCACCCACCTCCTCAGCATGCACTTCAGGGAGGGCCCCGACTTCCTCTGCAGCGCCTGACCCCCGCCACGCGCCCCACGTCCGGAAAAGTCTGTGAAGCGCCCGTGGCGCTCCAAGACGGGCGGAAGGCTGGTGGCCGCCAGGCGCCCCACGTCCGGAAAAGTCTGTGAAGCGCCCGTGAGGGCCCCGGCTTCCTCTGCAGCGCCTGACCCCCGCCACGCGCCCCACGTCCGGAAAAGTCTGTGGAGCGCCCGTGGCGCTCCAAGACGGGCGGAAGGCTGGCGGGCGCCAGCGATTATCCGCCGATCCGCCGCCACCTCGGCGCCAAGTCCCCGTAATCACGACACCGACCAGATGGCACAATTCGTGGATCCCGTCGGTCGTGACCGCTGCCCGCATCGTCGTCCGAGGCGCTACGACCGCCCTCACCCGGCGCACTACGCTGCGGAAGGCCTTCCTCGGCCCGTGGCATGAACTCGTCGACCAGTGCTGGCTCTATGCCCTCGCTGATGCACAGCGGCACACGGGCATGGCCATCCATCACGCCGTCCGGGTCGTCAACCACCATCACCTCACCGTCACGCCCTCCGAACCCAACACGGGCCAGTTTCTGCGCCTGCTCCATGGAGACATCAGCGCCGCCATCAGTACCCTGCTCGCGCACGAGCGGTACGACACTCCGTGCTCCGTCTTCGACGTGAGGCCCACCCACTGCATGCGCTTGCTGGATGCCGAAGCCCAAGCCTCACACCTCCTCTACGAGCGCCTCAACCCCGTCGCCGCTGGCCTCGTCAGGGAACCGGACCACATGCCGGGCCTCGCCCTCGGCTTCGACCACTGGAAGACCGGCGGCCTCGCCGTGAAGCGACCGCCCCTCTACTTCTCCAAGAATCGCCCTGAAGAACTGCGCCTCGAACTCACACCGCCTCCGCTGCTCTATCGCTGCTACGGAGGCGAGCTCGAGAAGCTCGTCTACGACATGGTCCAGCTCGAGAGGCATGGCACGCAGGCCCTGAAGAGAGCCTTTCGGGGCCGTTCCTTTCTCGGCGCTCAGAAGATCCGGCGACTGCATCCGTGGAGCGAACCCGTAAGCCTGGCCGAGCCCAAGGGCCAGAGCATCCCGCGCTTCAAGCGTGGCGCGGCGGACCTCATGGGCCGACGTCAAGATGACGAGGCGCGACGCGAATCCGCCTTGTGGCACGGCGCGTACGATGAGGCGCTCGAGAGGCACGACGCTCGGGCGCTTCGACGACTCCAGGGCGAAGTGCTGGCTCTCCAGGACGAGATCGTCTTCCCCTATGGCACATACGAGATGCGGCTGCGTCATCACGTGCCGACCGCGGAGCCCGATGCCGATTCGCTGATCGCGGCGCCCGGGCCACTGCTCGCCGAGATCAGAGAGGAGCTCGCGCGCGACGCTGCGCTGCGATGCGATGCGAGAATCCTGGCTGAGCGGCGTGCCCTGCGCGCCAATACGGAGCTCGCGTGCGAAGCCGAAGCCGAAGTCATCACGCAGCAGGACGTACTCGACTTCGAGCGCTCGAGCGTGAGGGTCGTGGACGTCGGCGCACGTCCGGAACCCGAGCTGCGGCGTCGATTCGACCGGTCTCTCCCCCAAGGTCCGGCGCCGCGACGCATCATCACGCTGCGCGACCATCGCCGTGGGCGTCCGCCAGGCTCCGACCCACCCCGCTGAAACCATCTCGCCCGCGAGGCGCGCGCCGCTTGGTCCAGCCCAGGCGGCGCATTCGTGCGTCCAAGCCGCCACTTGCCGCGCGGAAGTCGACGCTTTCGGCGCCAAGGTTCCGTAGTCCTGAGGTGTAGGTGGGGAAATGCGGACGCCAGACGGGCTTCGCTGGGCCTCCAACGCCCACGTGGAGTCGAACGCGCGGAACCGGGCGAGCCGCACCACGGACTATCTGGAGAGAATTGAGAAGGGAAGCGGGCGGCGGGCATTTTGTATACTCCCGACATGAGCTACTCGGCCCACTTTCGCTGCACCGCCGGCTGCCCAGGCAGCTACGCCCTCCACGAGGTGATGTACGCCTGTCCGCAATGCGGGGAACTGCTCGAGGTCCACCACGACGTGGCGGCCTTGAAGGACCGCAGCGCCGCAAGTTGGATGCGCCTCTTCGACGAGCGCTGGATGACGACGCGCTGGCCCCACGGCAGCGGCGTCTGGGGCAAGAAGGAGTGGGTGGCCCCGCAGTTACGCGACGAGAACATCGTGTCCATGGCCGAGGGCGGCACGAATCTATTCTGGGCGGAACGCTACGGCGCGACGCTTGGACTGTCCGACGTCTGGTTAAAGCTGTGTGGCAATAGCCATACGGGGTCGTTCAAGGACCTCGGCATGACGGTCCTGGTCAGCGTCGTGAAGCAGATGATCGCGGATGGCGCGCCGATTCGCGCCATCGCCTGCGCTTCGACAGGCGACACGTCGGCCGCACTTTCCGCCTATTGCGCGTCGGCCGGGATTCGAGCCGTGGTGCTCCTGCCCAAGGGCAAGGTGACCACGGCCCAGCTGGTTCAACCGCTGGCCAACGGCGCGCTGGTCTGCGCCCTCGACACCGACTTCGACGGCTGCATGGCGCACGTGCAGACGCTGACCAAGGAACCCGGCGTCTACCTGGCGAACTCCATGAACTCGCTGCGCCTCGAGGGTCAGAAGACCGTGGCCATCGAGATCTGTCAGCAGTTCGAGTGGCGCGCGCCCGGCTGGGTCATCATCCCGGGTGGCAACCTCGGAAACGTCTCCGCCCTGGGTGCGGGCTTCGATCTGCTGGGGGAGCTCGGTCTGCTCAGCAAGCGCCCGCGCATCTGCGTCGCCCAGGCGGCGCGCGCGAACCCGCTCTACCGCGCCTACACCAAGGGCTTCGACACCTTCGAAGCCATGACGGCCGAGGCCACCGAGGCCAGCGCCATTCGCATCGGCAACCCCATCAGCATCCGGCGCGCCATCCGCACGCTGCAGCGCTACGACGGTGTCGTGGAGCAGGCGACGGAGTCCGAGCTGGCAGAAGCCGCCGCCGCCGCCGACCGCACCGGCACCTTCGTCTGCCCGCACACGGGCGTGGCCCTGGCCGCGCTCGCCAAGCTCGTGGCTCGCGGGGACATCCAGAAGCACGAGAAGGTCGTGGTGATCTCCACCGCCAACGGCCTCAAGTTCGCGGACTTCAAGGTGCGTTACCACGAGGGCAAGATCGACGGCGTGGAGAGCCAGTACGCGAATCGGCCCATCGAGCTCGCGAACGACTACTCCGAGGTGCGACGCGCCGTGCTCGGATCCCTGGACCAAGACGGCGCCTGATGCCCGAGGCCGGCGACCCCGACCGCGCCCTTCGAGCCTCCCCGCGCAAGCTCATCGCCATCGCCCTGGCCATCGGCCTGCTCTTGATCGTGGCGGCGTCGGTGCGGCGCGCACGGCAGCGAGCCGAGGTGCGCAGGCATGAGACGACGCAAACGTCGTTCCAAGACGGAGGCCAATGAACTACCATCCTCCAACAGTGCCGCGTCCATTGCTCCGCCCGCGACGCTCCTGGCGTCATTCCTCCCCCGGCTGCTCCTCCGCCTCGCCTCAGCGCCCGATGGGCGCCATCGCCCTAGTGATCGCCGCCCCCTGGCTGATCAGCTGCGGCGGCACGCCGCAACACACGGATCCGACCACAGGCGACACGGCCGAGACGTCATCCAGTCACGGCCGCCCTCGCCCGAGACGCTCGAGAGTCGCCTCACCGTGCCGCTTCCCCACGGGCGTCTGTTGCTCGGCGCCGCGTCCGCCACGGCCGACAGCGTCTCCCTCGCGATCGAGGCTCCCCGTGGAGAGATCGTGCTGGCTGGCTGCGACTGGCTCGAGGCCCGCTCCAGCAACCGAGGTCTGCCGCTGGGCAACGTGGTCTACCGCTCGACCGCGAGGTCCGAGCGCCTGTTCGGGGCCTTCCCGCGCAGCCAGCTGGTCACTCTCTTCCGCGCACGGCGCGTGGCGTTTCACACCTGCGACGAGGAGGTCGAGGTCCCCGCGCGTGCGATGGACAACATCCGCCGCTACCTGTCGGGAGCGCCTCCCCCGCCGCACGAAGACGTGGAGACGCGAACCCTGGCCATGGAAGGCCTACGCCTCGGCTTCGTCACGCGTAGCCTCAGCCCAGACACGGTCGAGGTCGACCTCGACCTCTTGGAGCCCTCCATCGCGCCCGAGGACTGCATGGCGGTCGTGGCCATGGTGGGAGGATTGACGTTCGAGTTGGCGGAGCTCGTCCCGGCGATCAACGACGATCCGGTCGATCACACCCGGGTCACGGGCGATGCGCAGCGCGTGAACATGCAGATCCTCTCGCAGGCCGACGACGCCACGCTGATCGTATGCGGCGATCCCTGGCCCTTGGACCGCTGGGCTCTGGAGAACCTGCGTGGCTTGGTGGGCACACCGCCCGCGGGCGCGACGATCGTCAGACCGCCGGCGATGCAGTAGTCGGCAGCACGGCGAGCAGCGCCTCGCGACTCGCCCGCCTCAAGCTCACCATGCGCATCTTCACGCGAAAGCGACCATCGGCCTGGCGTTGACTCCCCAGGCTGCGCGCATCGAGTCGATGCGTGGCGCCGCCGAGGTCAGCGACGATCGCCATCGGACTCCCCGGCGCCCAGGCGCGGGGCGCGTCGAGCACCAGCCACTTCCCATCGAAGGCGAGCAGGCGCGCGTCCACTCCATCGCAGACCGCGGACCCGCTCATGCCTTGGCCCGCCGCATGGCGTCACGCGTCTCGCGCTGATCGGCCTGCTCCTTCAGATTCTCTCGCTGATCGCCCTTCTTCAGACCGCGACCGAGCCCCAGCTCCACCTTGGCGCGCCCACCTCGAAAATAGAGAGACAGCGCCACCAGCGTGTAGCCGCGTCGAGACAGGGCACCGCGGAGGCGCTCGATCTCGCGCCGATGCAGGAGCAGCTTTCGCTTCCGCTTCGGCTCATGCCCGAAGTGCGGCCCTGCCTGCTCGTAGGGAGCGATGTGCGCGCTGTGGAGCCACGCCTCCTCGTGGTCGATGGTCGCGTAGGCGCCCTCCAAGCTCGCCCGCCGCGCGCGCAGGCTCTTGACCTCGGAGCCCTGAAGCACGAGTCCGGCCTCCAACGTCTCCGCCACTTCGTAGTCGTGCCGCGCCTTGGGGTTGCGGCAGACCAGGAAGTCGGCGCCCGGAGGCAGCTTGTCTGGCTTCTTCTTGGCCATGGGCACCGGTTATGCGTGGGCGTCACGGGTGAAGCAAGCCAGGGCCTCGGGCGAAGGCCGATCCCGACGCGTGATCCGACCTCCTCGCAGGCCCCGTCACGCCTCCACAGCGGCGAAGGCCAGCGCGTAGAGCGCAGTCGGCTGCTGCAGCGCGAGCGCGCGCCGCGCCTCCAGGAGCGTGGCTCCGGTCGTACGCACGTCGTCGAGAAGCAAGATGCGAAGTCCCCGTGCCTGCTCCCTCGCCTCGAAGAGCCCGTGCACGTTCTGTTCGCGTGCTCGGCGTCGCAGACTCGCTTGGGCCAGCCCGCCGCGCGTGCGCACGAGCAGCCGAGGTGCGAGCCGAGCGCCCAACGCCTTGGCCACCGGCGCGGCCAGGAGCAAGGTGGGGTCGTAGCCGCGCGCCCTACGTCGCCCGGAGTCGGCCGGAATGGCGACCACATGATCCACGCGCCCCGCGTAACGCGCGTGCGCGGCCTCGGCGAAGAGCGCACCGAGAGGACGCGCGATCTCCACATGGCCGCCGTATTTGAAGCGCCTCAGGGCATCCGCGAGCGGCCCGCCGTAGACGTACGTCGCGGGTCCACGCACGCGCGGCTCGATCAGAGGTCCGCAGGCCTGGCAGAAGACCTCGAGCCCAGGCTCGACCAGGGAGTCGCAGGCGGGGCAGCGTGGCGGCGCGAGCAGGTCGAGCAGCGCGGACCACGAGGCGCGAAACGAGGTCATGCCCTGTCTTCGGTCTCAACCGCCGGCGATTGCGCGGCCCTCTTCGACACGCTGCGCGGTCGACGCTTTCCTCTTCGACCCAGTCTCGGCGCGCCCACCGCGGGGCGCTCTAATGCGAGTAGGGCTCGCCGCGCAGGATGGTGAAGGCACGGTAGATCTGCTCGGCCAGGAAGAGGCGCGCGAGGCGATGGGGCAGCGTCATCTTGGACAGCGAGAGCTCGAGGTGAGCCTGTTTGCGCACGGCGGGCGGCAGCCCATAGGCGCCGCCGATCAGGAACACCAACGCCCCGACGCCGTCTCCCTGCGCCCGGCCCACGTAGTCGGCCAGCCCTTGTGAGCTCAGCGCCCTGCCCTCGACCTCGAGCGCCACGACGCGACTGCGCGGCGGGATGCGTCGCAGGAAGCGCTGCTCGAGCTCGGCCTCGGGCGCGTCCTTCAGCTCGATCTCCTCCATCGGCAGGTAGCGCCCGATGCGCCCCACGTAGTCGTTGACGGCCTCGCGCAAGCCAGGCTCCTTCACGCGCCCCACCGCGATGAGGATGACCTTCACCGACTCAACGAGCGCCGGTCTCGTCCGGCGGCGTGGGCAGGCGTGCGGCGTCCATCCACAGCGACTCGATGTCGTAGTAGCCGCGCGTGTCCTCGTGGAAGACGTGGACCACGACGTCACCGAAATCCAGGAGCGCCCACTGCCCTTGGGGCAGGCCCTCCACGCCGAGGCAGTGCACGCCGAGCGTGTGCTTCACGTGCTGCTGCACGCCCTTGGCGATGGCGCCGACCTGTCGATCCGAGCGGCCGCTCATGACGACCACGTAGTCGGTGTAATCCACCTTCTCACGCACATCGATGATCTCGATGGACAGCGCCTTCTTGTCCATAGCGCCTTCGACGATCGCCATGGCCAGCCGACGTGCGCTGTCCTCCGCCTCGCCGCTCCCCTCGTCCTCGCTCAGTTGCTTTGTCGCTTCGCTCATTCTGCCTCATGTCGCGCGGCCTCAGCCGCGGATCTGCCCAGTGCCACGTCCTACCCACTTCGACGAGCAGAGCTCCTCGAGGCCCATCGGGCCGTAGGCGTGCAATTTGGTCGTGGAGATTCCGATCTCGGCCCCGAGGCCGAGCTCCCCACCATCGTTGAATCGAGTGCTCGCGTTGACCAGCACCAGGCTGGCGTCGACTTCGTGCAGCCAGCGCTCCGCTTGCTCCGTGTCCGCGGTCACGATGCACTCCGTGTGGCCCGAACCGTGCTGCGCCACGTGGGCCAGCGCCGGCTCGAGTCCGTCCACCACCGCGATGGAGAGCACGAGATCGAGATACTCCGTGTCCCAGTCCGCGTCCGTCGCGGGCTCGGCCTGGGGCACGCGCGCGCACACGGCGGCATCCCCCCGCAGGGTGACTCCAGCGGCGATGAGTTCCTTCGCCACCGCGGGCAAGAACGCATCGGCCACGCGGGCGTCCACCAGCAGCGTCTCGAGCGCGTTGCACACGCCGGGGCGCTGCACCTTGGAGTTGAGCACGATGCGAGTGGCCATCGTCAGGTCGGCGGAGGCGTCCACGTACACGTGGCACACGCCCTTGAAGTGCTGCAGCACGGGCACGCGCGCGTTCTCGCTCACGAAGTGCATGAGGCCTTCGCCGCCGCGTGGGATCACGACATCCACGACGCCAGTCTGTTGAATCAAGGCCAGGGTGGCGCGCCGGTCGGTGGTGGGCAGGAGCGTCACCGCGGCCGGGGGCAGCCCTTCGGCCTCGAGGGCGTGGTCGAAGACCGAAGCGAAGGCGCGGTTGCTCTGGAAGGCCTCCTTGCCGCCGCGCAGGATCACGGCGTTGCCGCTCTTCAGCGTGAGCGCGGCCGCGTCGATGGTCACGTTGGGTCGCGACTCGTAGATGATCCCGACGAGGCCCAGCGGCACGCGCATGCGGGAGATCTCGACGCCATTGGGCAAGGTCTTCTTCTCGCGCTCGACGCCGACGGGATCGGGCAAGGCGATGACGTCCGCGAGCCCCTTGGCGATTCCGTCCAGGCGCGCACCGTCGAGGCGCAGACGGTCGAGCATGGCGCTCGACAGCCCCTGCTCCTCTCCGCCCGCCATGTCGCGCGCGTTGGCCTCGAGGATGGTCGCTCGGGCGTCGCCGAGGAGTGCGTCGGCCACTCGCCGCAGGACGGCGTCCTTGACGGAGGTGGGCACGTTGGCCATGCGTCGCGAGGCCGCCTTCGCCGCTCGAGCGAGCGCCGCCACTTCCTCCTCGATCGCACTGGATTCCTTCATGCGCACGTAATCTACCACGTCAGGCCGAGCCGAGGTCGATCCCGCGGCACGGGCGACCAGGTCAGGCACGGCATGCGCTGCGGCTGCCTCCGGGTCAAATCAGCACCAGATCGTCGCGGTGGATCACCTCGCCGATGGCCACCTGCCCCAACCGCGCGTCCCCTTCACGCGTCTGCTGTCCGGCGAAGCGCGCGACGTCGCGCGTCCCGTAGCGTGAGAGACCACGCGCAAGCTCGCGCCCGGAGAGGTCGGTCACGCGCACCGCGTCCCCAGCTTCGAAGTCCCCGCGCACGCCCACCACGCCCGCGGGCAGGAGGCTCTTGCCACCGAGCTTCAGCGCGGTGGCGGCGCCCTCGTCCACCAGCAGCGTGCCGCGCGGCGTGAGCGTGTAGGCGATCCAATGCTTGCGGCTGGGCAGCTTGGTGCCTTCGGGCAGGAAGAGCGTCCCGAGCTGCTCTCCCGCGAGCACGCGCGTGAGCACGTTCGCCGCCGCTGCGTGCGCGAGGATCACGGGCACACCACGGCGCGTCGCCCGCCGCGCCGCCTCGACCTTCGAGCCCATGCCGCCTGTGCCCACATCGCCCACGGCAGGACGCACCAGGCGCGCCGCCTCTTCTGGATCGGTCACCGCCGAGACGACGTTGCCCTCGGCGTCGAGCAGGCCCGCCACGTCGGTCAGCAACACCAGGAGGTCCGCGCCCACCAGCGTGGCGACCATGGCCGCGAGCTGGTCGTTGTCACCGAAGCGGATCTCGTCCACGGCCACGGTGTCGTTCTCGTTCACGATGGGCAGGGCCCCGAGCTCGAGCAGCGCGTCGAAGGCGCCGCGCGCGCGCAGGAAGCTGTCGCGATTGGCCAGGTCCCCGTGGGTCAAGAGCACCTGGGCGGCGCCCACGTCGAAGGGCTCGAGCGCCTCCTCCCATGCGTGCATCAGCAGCGACTGTCCCGCCGCCGCGGCCGCCTGGAGCAGGGCGATCTTCTGCGGGCGCTGGGCCATGCCGAGCCGACGTCGACCGAGGGCGATGGCGCCGGAGGAGACCAGCACGCACTGACGCCCAGTCTGTCGTTCGCCCGCGAGTTGCGAGGCCAGCGCCGCGAAGCGTCCCTCGCCTTCGGTCAGCGCGCGGCTGCCCACCTTCACCACCACGCGCCGCGTCTCCTTCAAGGCGGCTCGAGCCTGCGCGCTCATGTCCGCGGATCCTCGCGCGAGTCCTGAGCATCGAGCGGCGAGAGGGCGTCGTCGAAGCGGGCCTCGAAGCCGGCGAAGAGGTCGGCTGGCAGGTCGGCCAGTCCATCGAGCAAGGTGTCCACGACCCGAAGATGCGGTGGGCGCCCCTCCAAGTCATCCCGAAAAGGCGCGCCCAAAGTCCGGCCGGAGAGGCTCGCGAGCTCGCGCGCCAGGCGGATGACCTCGGGCCCGAGTCCCTCGGCGAAGCAGGCGTCCAGAGCCAGCCTCAGCCGATGCGCCTCCGCGAGGTCGAGGATGGCGCCGGCGTCCACGCGCGCGAGGTGACGGTCCAGCAGCCGCGCCGCGACCCAGGTGGCCACGCCCGCACGAACCCGACCGGCGGCCCGGAGACCCGGCACCCGCGCCAGCACGAGGGCGAGTCCCGGTCGGGTCGAGCCCACGCGAAAGGCTGCGAGCTCGGAGCGTGCGCCGGGACCGAAGCGCATGCCGTGGCGACGCAGCACACGACGCAGGGCGGAGCCACGGGCCAGGCGCCCGAGGGCGTCTCCCACCAGCGGCAACGGCAGGGCCGCTGCGGCCGACGCGAGCACTGCGTGCGCGGGCAGCTCGGGTCCGGGGCGCTGTCGTCGGGTCATCACGGCCGAGTGTAGCCCCCTCGACCCGGCTGAACAGCGCGAAGCGGTGACGGCGTGGCGCAGATGCGAGCGGCTTCGGGAATAACTCGCCAGGCAGACGTCCTCTCCCTACCATCCCCCCACGCCCTCGCTCGAGCGCGGGCCGACCCCACACCTTCCCCCGACGCCCGACCGCACGATGTTCGCCACCGACCTCCCCGCGTCTCTCATCCGCATCTTCGCCTTCGGCTTCGGCGCCATCTGGGGGAGCTTCTTCAACGTCGCGATCTACCGCTGGCCACGCGAGCTCTCCGTCGTCAGCCCGCCGAGTCATTGCCCGGCCTGCGGCGCGCCGATCCCGCCCTGGCGCAACATCCCGATCCTGAGCTGGCTGCTTCTGCGCGGGAAGGCCGCCTGCTGCGGCGTACGCATCAGCCCGCGCTACGTCATGGTCGAGGTGCTATCCGGGGTGCTCTGCCTGGCGCTGGCCGAGCGCCTGATCATCGGCTCGGGTCCGGGCGCGGAGATGAGCCACGTCGCGCTCGAGACCCTGCTCTACTTCGCCCTCGCCGGCGGGCTGTTGGTCGCCACCTTCGTGGACCTCGAGTTCATGGAGATCCCCGACGAGGTCAGCCTGCCCTTGGCGGCCCTCGGTCTGGCGACCGCCGTGTTTCGCGACGTTCCCGGCGCCGAGAACGCCGCGCTCGGCGCGGGTGCCGGCTACCTCATGGTGCAGCTCGTCTTCGTCTGGTCCTACGAGCGACTCACGGGTCGCCGAGGCATGGGCGAGGGCGACGCCAAGCTGCTGATGGCGATAGGCGCCTTCCTGGGCTGGCGCGGTGCGCTCTTCGCCCTGGTCGCGGGCGCGTTCCAGGGCGTCGCCGTGACCTTGGGCAGCATGCTCGCCGGGCGACCTCTGGGACAGGACGCGCAGTCGCGCGACGATGATGCGCCGGACCCGGCGAGGAATGCGAACGAGAGCGACGTGGTCGCCGACGCCAAGGGCCAGACGGACGGTGACGAGGAGGACGAAGCCCACGAAGGGCCGGAGCCGATGAAGGTCCCCTTTGGACCCTTCCTGGCCCTCGGCGCGTTGGAGTTCCTCTTCTTCGGCGATCTGCTGATCGAGCGCTACCTCGCGCTCTTCCACTGACGCCGCGGCTCAGCCCGCCTTCGCGCGCTCCGGCACGCGGTCGATCCTCAGCGGTCGAAACCAACGCAGCAGCAGGAAGAAGTCCACCACGATGGTGAAGAGCGCCAACAGCCCGAGCCAGAGCGCCCACGAGTAGCTCACGGGCGGCTCGTCGGCGAGCACGAGGTAGGAGTCGGCCGATACGGGCATGCCCATGCTCGTCGACAGGTAGCGCTGCAGGCTCGCGTAGCGCGCCCCGAGCTGACCCAGGGTGACCAGGCGCCCGGCGAATTCGCGGCGGGCCGAGGTCGGCTGTGCGCCCCCGGACGGCGCGGGCACCTGCACGAAGAGGCGACGTTGCCCGGCGAGGGGGAACACTTCGTAGTCGCCGCCCAAGAGCACGCGCCCGAAGTGAACGGTCTCGCTCGCCATCGGCGTGCCCGCGACGCGCACGAAGGTGTTCGGCACCAGGGTCGACGGATCGAGCCCCGACGCCTCGCCCAGATCCTGCACCTCGGGACGAGAGAAGAAGTACGCGACGTCCCGGCGCAGCGTGATCACCAGCATGATCGCGGCCGCGGCGACGAGCGCCATCAACCCCAGGGTCAGGTGACGCCGCAGAGCGGGCGGCTGGTGCAGCAAGACGAGCTCCGGATCGAGGCCGTCCTCACCCAGCTCCGCGACGCCCGACGCGGGAATGGTTGGCAGATCGGTAGTAGAAGCCTGGCTCACGTTCCGCATCCAACCCTAGGACACCAAGAAACACCAGAGGTTCGCCGGGCGCAACCGCAGCCAGGCGGAGGGGGAACCCCCACCCAGCGTGGAATGCTGGCGACCTCGACTGGAAGACTGCGTGCTCGGGGCGCGAGCCCCAGACGCAGCCTAGTTGGCGGCGCGCTTCTTGGCGGCCTTGTGGTAGTCGACCAGACGCGGCGTGGACCAAGCCTCGAAGCGGCTCTTGTAGCCCTCGTCCTTGGTGCGCGACTCGAGCTCGAGGATGGCACCGACGAGCTTGTCGCGGGAGCCGAACTCGCTCTTGACCTGGCTGAGCACGTCGTGGAGGTGAAGCAGCTGCTTGTTCGACGCGAATTCCAGGCCCTTGGACCCAACACGGTCGATCCACAGACCGCCGTCTGTGAGGGCCGTGACTTCGGCGACGAGCTTGGCCTTGGCGGCCTTGCGGTCGTCTCCAAAGCGGTCCTTGACGATGGCGAGCGGCGACTTCTTCATGACTCTTCTACTCCACGTGACCGGACGGACCTGTGTCGACCCGGAAGGGCGGCGCATGTAGCACGCGAGAAGTGACCCGTGCAAGTCGGCAGGGCCACGGCCCAAATCGTCGCATTGGGGTTCTGGGGTGACGCTGAAGGCGGGGCTGGAGCCGCGCGGGCAGCGTCGCGGGGAAATATCAGGCGGATCTTTGTGGCGGCAGGGCCGCGATATGGTGCTTTGCGAG
>Ga0210033_1000490_pt1 | contig 37372 bp, 25 predicted proteins | sample CryGeymeta201501_FD_185465 | JGI IMG/M metagenome (GOLD analysis project Ga0210033, IMG submission 185465) | Groundwater microbial communities from Crystal Geyser aquifers in Utah, USA - Crystal Geyser metaG 2015-01 (SPAdes) (version 2) | ecosystem: Environmental > Aquatic > Deep subsurface >... | reverse complement strand
CGTGCTGCTCGACGGGTCTCGACAGCAACAACGTCACGCTGCCCACCGCGCCGACGTCCACGTCCTGCCACAACGTCTGCAACGACACGGCCCTCGGCGGCGGCAGCGGCCAGTTCGTCGAGACGTGTGACCTGACCGCCAACGGCGGCGGCTACGGTGCCCTGGCGGTCGCCATCTACGACCCCACGAACACGAAGTGCGTGGTGCCGGGCAGCGGCGGCTCGGCCCATCTGCCGTACTGTGCCTTCGGGCAGGACGCCAGTGGGACAGCCTTCTACTGCGCCTGGGACCTCACGGACGGATCCAGTGACGACCTGACCGGCGTCACCATCCAGGGCGGCGGCCTGGCCGACACGATCCAGCTGTGGTGGAACGACGGAACCGCCAACTTCGACCTGGACGCCTACCCCAGCTACTCCGGCAGCGGCTTCCTGGCCCAGATCTACGGCTTCGGCGGCGACGACGAGCTGCAGGGCTCGTCCTCGACCAACGCCGACTACCAGGACCACCTCCTCGGTGGCGCCGACGACGACACCATCTGCGGCCTGTCCGGGTCCGACATCTGCGACGGGGCCGGCGGGGACGACCTGGTCTGCGGGGACGACGACAACGACGTGCTGTACTCCGGACCGGCGGCCACCGGCGCGGGCAACGTGCTGTGTGGGGGCCTCGGCACCGGGAACTACCTGTACGGCGGGCCGGACACGGACTACCTGGACTATGGCTTCAACGGCGTCAACAGCTGTGGTGGTGGGTCGGACTACTCGAACAACGGTCCTGCCGACACGGACTGTGAGACTCGCTACACGGGTAAGTGCCCTTGACGGTTGCGCTGCTCGCGCTGCTTTCCTGCTCACCTGGGGGCCCCGGCTCCCAGGCGAGCAGTGACGGCAGCGTCTGCCCGTCCCCGACGACGTGGTACGCCGACGTCGACGGGGATGGGTATGGCGCCGGGGCCGCGACCGCGCAGGGCTGTGTGCGGCCCGGTACCGACGTGGCCAACAACGATGACTGCGACGACGCTGATGCCGGTGTGAACCCCGATGCCACCGAGGTGTGCAACGGGGTGGACGACGACTGCGACGGGGTGGTGGACCCGGGCAGTGCCACCGACGCCATCACCTGCTGGGCCGACAGCGATGGAGACGGCTACGGCGACCCTGGCGCACCTACGCCCGCATGCGCCTGCACCGGCGGCCTGGTCGACAACAGCGACGACTGCGACGACACCCAGGCAAGCGTCCACCCTGGAGCGGAGGAGATCCTGTACGACGGCATCGACCAGGCCTGCGATGGGCTGGCCGGCGACTACGACCGGGATGGGGACGGCTACGACTGGACAGGCGGCAAGGGCGTCGATGGCACGGACTGCAACGACGACGACGCGAGCGTCAACCCCGGTGCGCTGGACCTGTGTGACGACGACATCGACCAGGACTGCGATGGGAAGTTCGACGAGTGCGGCTTCGGCGCTGTCAACACCCCACTCGACGCGTGGTGGATCGTCTACAGGGACCACGATGTGCACGAGACGGGGGTCTTCGGAAATCGGTTCGTTCCTGCTGGTGACACCAATGGAAATGGACGCCAGGAGGTCATGGCCGCCACCGCCTCCCACCGCTGTTCCGATACGACGGACTGGGACTGTTCCGTCGAGTTGACCTATCAGCTGTTGGAGGCGCCAACGGGAAGTTCCGGCGGCACCTTCACGACAGACGAAGCGCGCATCGCCACCTGGAAGTTGGCCGGTGACACCAACAACTGGTCTGGCACCGGCTATGGGTTGAGTGGACCCAACATACCAATCGTCGCGGCCACGGACCTGGATGGTGACGGTATCGACGACTTCGTCATGGGCGGGCTGGGTAACAACCTGTACGAGGGCAACAACGACCCAAGTCGGATCGACCTCTGGTATGGGCCACCCACATTTGGAACAACGCCAGACAAGCCGATGGATCTGGCCAGCGCCGAGACAATCCAGCTGAAGGGCGATGTAGTCCCAATCGCGGAGGTAGCCCTGCTCACCGGCCCCGCCGATAGCGCTGGCTGGACCATTGCCGCAGGAATGACGGTCAACGGCAACACGGACTACGGCACCGACCATCCTGCCGTGATGTTGTTCGGACCCCAACACTTCGACGGCGAGGTGGACCCTTCCCTGGCCCCCAGCATCAACACAGTCGATAGCTTCGAGGCAGGCGCTACCGTCATCTGCAACGACCTGGACGGCGACGGCATCAACGACCTGATCACCACAGCCGCGAACGATGCCCAGGACCGCCCCGGTCGCGTGTGGGTCTTCGCCGGGCCGGTCACCGGCGGGCAGACCCTGGCCGACGCCGACCTGACCCTGGTGGGAGACACCATCCGCGACGTGCTGGGCTACCACGTCTCCGTCACCGACGACGACAACGGCGACGGCATGCGCGAGATCGTTGCCACCCAGGCAGACGACACCTCGACAATGAACCCCGGCTCGGTCCACATCTTTGACACGCCCGCGCTCACCACGCCGACCACCATCAGCGTGCAGGACGCCAATGCCCACATCGTCGCGGATGGCGACGCCGAGCCCCTGTATACCTACACCCCCCGCACCGTCGGCGACATCGACGCCGACGGCGTGCCCGAGCTGGCCATCCCCATCGGCGACCGCACCGACGACGGCGAGTCCACCTTGCGCGTCGACATCATGGACGCCCCAACCAGCGGCACCCACCTGGTCACCGAGTCCGACATCCAGCTGCAGACCGACGATGACGACGCCGGCTTCGGCGTCGAGATCAGCAGCGGCGTCGACTACGACGGCGACGGCTGGCCCGACCTGGCCATCGGTGAGTGGTACTGGAACGGAAGCGTCGGTGGGGACACCTACTACCACCCCTACGGCCGCATGATGGTCTTCCGCGGCGCCGTGGGGGCCAAGTAGCGACGGGGGGCTGACCATTGGGAGGAGCCACCTCCTTCGGGTCTGGCCTGGCCCGGCCTTGGTGCGGCCGCCCCCCCCTCCCCCGAGTGTGCCCTGACGCTGCCCCGCCTCTTGCCGCCCTGCGCGCTGTTGGCCCTGGCCGGCGGCCTGGCCGGCTCCGGGACCGAGCACCCCGGCGACACCGGCCCGCACGGAGACGGCGGCACCAAGGGGGACACAGCGGCCGACTCTGGGAACACGGACGAGCCCTGGGACCACCTCGACCCGGTGGCCCTGAACCCAACGGCCCAGGCAGCCTGGCTGCTCGACGCCCGCTGCCACCACAAACCACAGCCCCACAGGTTTGACATGGTACTCCGGCCCGAGTGGGATGAAGACCTGGCGCGGCACGGCGACTGTCCCGGCGGGGAGGTCCAGGACCAGCGCGGGGTCCTGGAGTCGCACAGCGGCCTGGCCGCGCTGGCCCTCCGAGCGAGCGAGCCTGCGCTGGCCACGCTCATCGGCACGGCCGAGATGATCCGCAGCGCCGGCCGCGACAGCACCCACGTCGTTGAGCTGATCGACGCCGCCCACACCCGAACGCTCGAGCTGGGCCAGCGCCTGGAGGCCGACCTGGCCCGCGAGGTCCAGGACGGCTGAGCGGGCGCGACGCCTACTGAACGGTCTTGACGTAGACCGGGTAGCTGCTGGAGCTGCCCGGCTGGCCATAGGCCTGCTCCAGCTCGACCTTTCCGTTGATCCGGCTGATCTCGACGGGGCCGCTGAAGTGGCACTCCACGGTGTCGGCGGCGCGGGCCGTCGACTCGGGCGAGCCCAGGCCCCGCAGGGCGATGACCACCAGGGCGGCGGCGATGATGGTGAGGACAGCGCGGGTGTAGCGGTCGGTCAAGGAGCACCTCCGACCCAGAGGGTAGCCGCGAACGGCGCGCCGCGAGGCAGCGCTGCCCCTCAGCCCGGACCGGGTCGGGCCCCTACCACCCCAGGAACCAGCCGACCGACACCGTCTCCGTCTCCCCCGGCGCGAGCGTCTGCTCGGCGAAGCGCACGATCTGCTCGCCGCCCGGCAGGTCCACGACCTCGCCCCCGCCGTCACTCACCACCTGCGCCCCCTCGGGCACCGGCACCTCGATGGACAGCGTGAAGGAGGCCGCGGCCGTGGACGTGAAGCGGACGGTGCGCCCGACCTCGGCCCCCGTGACCTCGACATCGCCCTGGGCGGCGCCGACCACCAGCCCCGTCGCCGACAGCGCGCGCTGGTGGTTGGGCAGGTGCGGTCGCAGGCGCGCGCCCCCCTCGACCGGCTCGGCCCCCAGCAGGTAGGACAGCAGCGCGTCGAGGTCGATGGCCCCCTCCCAGGGGCGGAAGCGGGCCGCGATGTCCCCGATGCCGCCCGACTCGTCGTAGTAGACCTGCAAGGCGCTGCGATCGTCGTAGAGCAGCGCCTCGGGGAGTTGGCCCGAGGGTCCCGCGTACTGCCCCAGGGCGTTGAAGGAGGCCGCGGCCCGGGGGCTGCCGATGGCGGTCAGGGTGGCCAGGGCGTAGCCGGGCGCCATGCCGGTCGCGACGCCGTCCTCGATGGTGATCCCGTACAGCTCCTCGCCGGTGTAGCTCCTGTCAGCCGGGCTCTGGATCGAGCCGTCCGTCCGACCCGCGTGGGCCAGCAGGGCGTCCAGGTCGGACCGGGCCAGCGCGTCCTCGGGGTCCAGCGCGCCGGCCCACAGGGTCTTCAGGCTGACGTCCTCGAAGGGGTGGGGCGCCACCTCACCGGCCACGTGCGGGCTGTCGTCGGTGTGGAAGATGTACGGTGCCAGCCCGCCGTCCGGCTGCAGGAACCAGGTTCGCAGCGCGTGGTCGGCGCGGCTCGCCAGCTCGTCGAAGACGGCCTGGTCCTCGACCTGGCCCAGGCGGGCGGCCGCCGCCGACATGCGCTTTCCCGAGGCCAACATGAGCAGGCTGGAGTTGGCCGACCAGGTCGTGTCCTCGTAGGCGTAGTCGATGGGCAAACCCTCGGCGACGGACATGAGCAGGCGGTAGGTCTCGTCTCCGCTGAAGGTCTGTCGACCTTCGCTGTCGATCTGCTGAGCCACCAGGCCACGGCGCAGGTAGGACCAGTGCTCCTCCACACCCGACCAGTCATCCGTCCAGCGAGCCAGGTCGACCCAGGCCATGGGCACGTAGGAGGGGCTCTCGGCGGCGGTGCGCCCCCCGAAGCTGCCCAGGGCGTCCCAGTCGGGCGCCGTGCCCAGGTCCTCGGGGTCCAGGCCCGTGCTGCACGCGTTGCCGTAGTCCCCCGAGGCGGCGTGGCAGGCGTAGAGGTAGTCCAGGTTTGCCTTGGCCTCGTCGGGCCGGCCGGCCCGCAGCAGGAAGCGCGATGGACCGATGGTGTCGCGCAGCCAGATCCCCGTGTAGCGGGACATGGGCGAGACCGCGCCCAGGGCGGTGGTCTGGACGCGGACGGTGGTCCGGATCCCGTCGTACAGCTCGTTCACCCGCGGGTCATCGGTCGAGAGCTGCAGGCCCTGTGCCGACCAGTCCTGCCACCAGGCCAGCGTGTCGTCCAGCCACTGCTCAGGGTCGGCGGCCCGCACCTGGGCGTCGAGGGTCGCCAGCCCGGCCTCGTCGGCCGCGGTCTCGAAGGCCACGGGGACGGTCGCCTCGGCGCCGGCCGCCATGGCCCCCAGGTCCAGGCTCCACCCGCCATCCGTCGTGTCGGGCGCCGCCCCCAGCGAGACCAGCGACAGGATCTTCTCGCCGGGCACCTCTTCGCGCGAGGCCTCGCCCACGTTGTCGACCTGCTGCCATGCCTGGTGTCGCAGCACGACCGAGTGGGCCGAGCCGGTATGTACGAGCAGGAAGCGCTCCAACACCGCCGGGGTGTCGCGGTCCCCCACCCCGGCGGGCCGAGGCGCGAAGTCGACGGTGTACAGGCTCACATCCCCGGCGTCGGCGCGGGTCACGACCAGCGCGGTGCCCAGGGGCCGGGCGATGCACTCGGTGTCGAAGTCGACGGGGGCGCCGTCCACCTCCAGGCGGAACCAGTGGTCCCCGAAGAAGCGCGTGCCGCGGTCGTAGACCGGGCCGATGGCGCTGTGCAGGCGGTTGACCGGGTCGGCCAGCCCCATCAGGCTGAAGGCGTGCCCGTTGCCGATGCCGAAGGAGCCGCGGTGGGCCGCGTCCGGGCGCTCCTCCGAGGGCCCGGACACGCACTGGGCGTAGCGCGACAGGGGCGCCAGAGCGTGGCGGCTGAAGAAGTCGTGATCCAGGCTCGGCCGCACGTCCTCGTCCGGCCAGAGCTGCGGCACCGTGGCGGTACCGGTGCCAGCGCCGGTGCCAGCGCCGGTGCCAGCGCCGCTGTCGTCGGGCGCGGTCGAGGGGTGGCAGGCGAGGAGCAGGGCGAGGAGGGGGGCGAGTGCAGGCATCGGCGCACTCTACCTGCTGCCCTGGTGGGCCGCCCCTGGGACCGCCCGCGCCTCGGGCGCCACCTCAGCTCGCCAGGCGGGCCAGCTGCGGCGCCCACAGCCGCAGCTTCAGCGGCAGGTGATCCGAGGGGTGCTCCGCCGAGGGCAGGCTCAGCCCGAAGGGCAGGAGCGGCAGGGGCTCGGCACGGACCCGCCAGCCAGGCCTGTGCATCATCACGTCCACCGGCCGCCGCACGTCCCGGACGCTGCAGGTCGGGCCCGACGGCGTGGCATCGACCAGGCCCGCCTGCACCGGCAGCTCCCGCTCGGGCCAGCCAGGCTCGGCGTTGAAGTCGCCGCACAGCAGGTCGGGCTCCCACGACAGGACCTGGGAGAGCTGCAGGCTGCCCCGCCGGATCTCGGGCCCACTCCTGCGAGGCGCGCCCGACCAGCTCAGGTGGACCACGGCCAGGCGCCAGCCCCCGGAGAGCTGGACCAGCAGCGCCTTCTTGCGCCCTCCCGCCAGGCCCATGGCCTCGACCCGGGCCCCGCCGCCGCGCAGGAGCACCACCAGGCCCTCGCCACCGTAGGGCGCCGCCACGAGCTGGTGCCCGGGAAAGGCACGGACCAGCTCCGGCACCAGGTTCGTGTCGACCTCCTGCAGGGCCATGACATCGGCCTCCAGCTCCCGCAGGCGGCTCACCAGGCGCCGCCGACGCAGCGCCGGCTCCAGGTCCTGATCCGACACCCTTGGGTACCAGCCCCGGTCCAGGTTGGCGTCTGCGAGCAGGTTCCAGCTCAGCAGGTCAAAGGCGCGCCCGCCCACAGGCACCTCCCAGCGCCAGGTCGGCAGCAGGAAGGGGCGCGCGGCATGTCCCATGGTCATGGTCGGAGCCAGGGCGGGTGGTTCAGCCCGACCTATGGGGACACCCGGGCCTGTTTCGGGAGCTGAAAACACCGCGGCCCGGAATCAGCGCGGCCCGGAACCAGCGCCGCCCGTCGGGCCGGGCCCGCCCGTCGGACCCACCCGGTCGCGCTCCCCTGCGGCGCCCGGCCACAAGCCACCCCCGGCCGTCCATGTCATCCTGTCCCTGGTCCTGGAGCCACGGTGTCACCCCTCCCCCTGCTGCTCGCCCTCCTCGCGTCGCCCGCGGCCGCCCAGGAGGCTGCGGCCCCCAGCCCGCCCGCTGCCGCGACGGGGGCCGGGGTGCTCGCGGTGGTCACCCTCTCCGACGGCCAGCGGCTCAGCGGCCAGGCCCTGCGCCTGGACGACGGAGACGTGCGCCTGCGCCTCTCCGACGGCCAGGAGCTCCTGCTGCCCATGGCCGCGGTCCAGCGCATCGTGCCGGTGAGTGAGCCCGTGGGCACCGAGACCCCGCGCTGGGGCCTGGACCCGAACCGCAGCCGCTACCTGTACTCGCCCACCGCCTACGCCCTGGGCCGGGGCAACGGCTACGTCGCCCAGCGGGCCCTGGTCCTGACCAGCGCCGCCGTCGGGGTCACCGACTGGCTCGACATCGAGGCCGGCTCGGTCCTGCCCCTGCTGTTCACGAAGAGCCCCGTCGCGCTGGTCGGCCTGAAGGTCTCGGTGCCCGTCGAGGAGCGGGTCCACCTGGGCGCCGGCGCCCAGGCCCTGGTGGTGCCCGTCGACGGCGTGCAGGCCATGGGCTTCGCGTTCGGCACGGTCACCGTCGGCACCCCCGACACCCACATCAGCGTGGCCGGCGGCGCGGCCCTGAGCTTCAGCGACGCCCAGGTCGGCGCCGTCGTCGGCACCCTGTCGGCCAACCACCGCCTGGGCCCCAACACCGCCCTGCTGACCGAGACCTGGGTCCTGGGCTTCACCCAGGGCGACGGCCCCTGGGGCGGCCCGATCTTCATCGTGCCCTCGGGCGGCGTGCGCCTCTTCGGCCCCAGCTTCGCCGTCGACCTGGCCCTGGTCCCGGTCGTCACGGGCCAACGCGATCTGCCGGTCCTTCCCCTGCCTTGGGTGAGCTTCGCCTGGAACTGGTCGCTGCGACGCAGCTGAGCGCCTGTCGGAGCGGGCCGGCGGGGGGTTAGCCCTCGGGATCACGAGGACGACCATGACGCCACTGCTCCTGCCAGGCCTGCTCCTGGGCCTGGCCTGCCACTCGGCCTCTCCTGGGGATGACAGCGCCGCCGGCACGCCCGGCCAGGCCACCCTGGTCCTGAGCGCCTTGTCCCCCGACGAGGCCGCGGCTCGGGTCGGGCTGTCCCAGGACGGCACCGTGCAGTGCGGTGCGCTGAGCTTCACAGCCAGCGCCGGCAGCACCATGGTCTACCTGGCCGGCCTGCCGAGCGGCCAGACCACCTCCTGCACCGCCACCAGCCCCGGGGACGACCCGGCCAGCGCCACCGTCACGCTCCCGACCGCGACGAGCCCCGGCCTATCGCTGTTCGACAACGCCCACGGCGAGCAGTCGGGCAACGCCGACTGGGTCATCGACGACAACAGCCCCGACCCCTCCCCCGCCGATCCCAGCGGGCCGGACGCCTGGAAGGGCGCCTACTCCTCCTTCGGCTACGCGCTGCTGGGCCTGGGCTACAGCCTGCGCACCAACACCGGCACCCTGTCTGCCGAGACCCTGGCCGGCGTGCAGGTCCTGGTCCTTCCCGAGCCCAACCAGTCGCTGTCGGCGGCCGAGCTGGGCGCCGTCTCGGACTTCGTCCAGGGCGGCGGCGGCCTGGTGCTGATCACCGACCACCACGGCTCGGACCGGGACGGCGACGGCGTCGACTCCACCGACGTGGCCGACGCGCTGCTCCAGGCCATGGGCGCCCGGGTCCAGCAGGCCTCGGAGTCCCTGGACGTGTCCCAGGAAGACAACACCACCGGCACCACCGCCCTGGCGGGAGATCCCGTCCTGCGCGGTCGCAGCGGCGCAGTGAACCAGTTCGACCTGTACAACGCCTCGGCCTTCACCGTCAGCGGCCTGCCCGACAGCCGGGTCGTGCTGTACCGCCAGGGCCACGCCGGGGACGCCTCCCAGGGCGCCCGGGTCGCCGCTGCCTGGGTCGGCGCCGGCCGGGTCCTGTGCGTCAGCGACTCGGCCCCCGCCGACGACGGCACGGGGGCCAGCGGCGAGACCCTGTACCAGAGCTGGACCGAGGCCGACGACGCCGCGCTGTTCACCAACGGCGTCGACTGGGCCGCCGGGGTGCGCTGAGGACGCCGCCGGGCAGCCGCCACGGGGCCGCTCCAGGCGCGGTCAGGCCTTGATCAGCGCCAGCACCGCGTCCACGCTCGCCGCGACGTCCACCGGCCCGCTCACGGCCCGCAAGGCCGTCGCCGTGTCCTTCAGCCCGTTGCCGGTGACAACGAGGCAGGCGTCTTCGCCCGCGCCCACGATGCCGTCGCGCACGGCCGCCTTGAGGCCCGCCGCCGCCGCCGCCGCCGCGGGCTCGCCGAAGACGCCGCTGTGGCGCGGGACGGCGACCAGGGCCTCCATGATCTCGGCGTCGGTGACGGCGATCCAGGCGCCGCCGCAGCGAGCGACGGCCTGCAGGGCCTTGTGGGGGTTGCGGGGGTGACCCACGCAGATGCTGTCCGCGACGCTGTTGGCCGTCTCGGGCCGAGGGCCCCGGTTCTGGGCCGCGGCGTGGACCAGGGGGGCGGCCCCCGCGGCCTGGACCGCCAGGACCCGGGGCACCCGCGGGATCAGGCCGGCCTGGTGCGCCTGCTCCAGCCCCTTGACCACGCCGGCCACGGTGCAGCCATCGCCCACGCTGACCGCCACCCACGCCGGGATCCGCGGCCCGAGCTGCTCGGCCAGCTCCAGGGCGACCGTCTTCTTGCCCTCGACCAGGTAGGGGTTCACCGCACAGTTGCGGTTGTACCAGGGGGTGTGGGTGACGACCTCGGCGCACAGCTCCCAGGTGCGGTCGTAGTCCGCGTCGACCCGGAAGACCTGGGCCCCGAAGACCCGGAGCTGGGCGACCTTGGGCTCTGGCGCCCGCCGGGGCACGAAGATCGTGGCCCCCAGGCCCACGCTGGCGGCCAGGCAGGCGGTCGAGGAGGCGGCGTTGCCCGTCGAGGCGCAGGCGATGCGGTCCGCCCCCTGGGCCCGGGCCAGCATCACGCCGACGGCGCTGGCCCGGTCCTTCAGGCTGGCGCTGGGGTTGCGGCCGTCGTCCTTGACCCAGGCCCGACGCAGGCCCAGCCAGGCCGCCAGGGCCGGCGCTTCGTGGATCGGGGAGCCGCCCACCGACAGCGGCGGCCGCAGATCGCGGGCCGGGTCCTCACTGGGGACCGGCAGGATCTCCCGGTAGCGCCACATGTCGAAGGGTCGACCGGCCAGCCGGGCGGCCATGCGCCGGGGGGCGTCCTCGGCGTACAGCACGTCCATGCGACCGTCGGGGCCGCAGGCCGGGCAGGTCCAGGTGCTGGTGTCCCGGGTCTGGTGCCCGCAGAGCACGCAGCGGAGGCCTGCGACGAAAGGTAGAGGGGCGGTAGACATGGAACCTCGCTAGGTTCTCTATATGTTCCCCGGAGATCCCGTGCACTGCGTCGAATTCACGCTGAACGGCCAGCCCGTGTCGCTGGAGGCCGAAGAGGGCCTGACCGCGCTGTCGGCCCTGCGCAACCGCCTGGGGATCACCACGCTCAAGGACGGCTGCTCGCCCGAGGGGCGCTGCGGCTGCTGTACGATCCACGTGGACGGTCGCCCCACCCTCACCTGCAAGACCACGCTAGCGGCCCTGGCCGGTCGGCAGGTCCTCACGCAGGAGGGCCTGGAGCAGCACAAGCGGCAGGTCCTGGCCCGCGCCTTCCAGAAGACCGGCGGCCTGCAGTGCGGCTTCTGCACGCCGGGCATCGCCATGCGCCTGAGCTGGCTGCTGGACCGCAAGGAGCAGGTCGATATCGATGACGTGCGCCAGGCCCTGGCCCCCCACATCTGCCGCTGCACCGGCTACACCAAGCTGGTCGAGGCCGGCCTGGAGGCGGCGGCCCACTGGCGCACCGACACCCTGCCCGAGCTGCCCCAGGACGCCCGCCTGGGCGACCCCGCGCCCCGCTACCAGGGCGAGGCCGCCGTGATGGGCGAGAAGACCTTCGTGGACGACCTCTCCCTGCCCGACATGCTCGAGGGCGCCGTGCGCCTGACCGAGCACCCTCGGGCGCGGATCCTGGCCATCGACACCGAAGCCGCCCGGGCCATGCCCGGTGTGCATGCCGTGATCACGGCCAAGAACGTACCCGGCCAGCGGCTCATCGGGCACATCCGTCCGGACTGGCCGGTCTTCGTGGCCGTGGGCGAGCTCACCCACTGCATCGGCTCCTGCCTGGCTGCGGTGGCCGCCGACACCCGCGAGCAGGCCCGCGCCGCCGCCGACGCCATCATCGTCTCCTACCAGGTGCTGGAGCCGCTGACCGACGTCCACCAGGCCCTGCTCCCGGACGCCCCCCAGGTCCACGCCACCCGGCCCAACCATGCGGCGACCTGTGTCGTGCGACGGGGCGACCTGGACGCGGCCCGCGCCGCATCGGTGCACGTGGTCACCGAGACCTTCCAGACCCAGCGCATCGAGCACGCCTTCCTGGAGCCCGAAAGCGCCGTGGCCGTGCCCGAGGTAGACGGCGGCGTCTTCGTCTACACCGAGGGCCAGGGCGTGCACGAGGACCAGCGCCAGATCGCCGAGGCCCTGGACCTGCACCGGGACAAGGTCCAGGTGCAGCTGCTGTCCAACGGCGGCGGCTTCGGCGGCAAGGAGGACCTGTCGATCCAGCAGCACGCTGCCCTGCTGGCCCTGCGCTGCGGGCGGCCGGTCAAGCTGACCCTGCCACGTGAACAGTCCATGCGCCTGCACCCCAAGCGCCACCCCCTGGAGCTGCGCTACCAGGCCGGCTGCGACGCCGAAGGGCGGCTCACCTTCGTACACGCGCGGATCTGGGGGGACACCGGTGGCTACCTGTCGGTGGGGGACAAGGTCCTGGAGCGGGCCGCCGGCCACTCCTGCGGACCCTACCGGGTGCCGGCCGTGGACGTCGAGGCGATCACCGTCTACACGAACAACCCGACCTGCGGCGCCTTCCGCGGCTTCGGCGCCAACCAGGCCGCCTTCGCCATCGAGGGAGTGCTGGACCGCCTGGCCGAGCAGGTCGGCATCGACGGCTACGACATCCGCGAGCGCAACGTCCTGGGCCCCGGCGACCCCTTCGCCACCGGCCAGCTCATGGACAGCGGCTGCGGGGTCCGCCAGACCCTGGAAGCGGTGCGGGATCTCTACAAGTCCCACCCCGGCGCCGGCATCGCCTGCGCCATCAAGAACACCGGCATCGGCAACGGCATGGCCGACACCGGCCGGGCCCTGATCCGCGTCGACACCCCCGAACACCTGACGGTCTACACCGGCTTCACCGAGATGGGCCAGGGACTGATGACGGTGCTGCGCCAGGTGGTCCACCACGAGACCGGGCTGCCCGTGGACGCCATCGACGTCGAGGTGAGCACCAAGTACGCCGTGGAGTGTGGCATGACCACGGCCTCGCGGGCCACCATGCTGGCCGGTGAGGCCACCCGCCGCGCCGCCGTGGCGCTGCGCCAGGCCCTGGGCGGACGCCGCCTCTCCGATCTGGAAGGCCAGGAGTTCCCGGGTGAGTTCATCTGCGACTTCACCGTCCAGCCGGGTGCTGACGACAACCCGAACCCGGTCACCCACGTCACCTTCGGCTACGCCACCCAGGTCGTGCTGCTGGACGAGGCGGGCCGCCTGCGCAAGGTCGTGGCCGTCCACGACGTGGGCCGGGTGATGAACCGCAGCACCTGCGAGGGCCAGGTCCAGGGCGCCATCCACATGGGCCTGGGCTACGCCCTGACCGAGGACCTGCCAACCCTGGGCGGTCACCTGCTGAGCACCAAGCTGGCCGACCTGCACATCCTGTCGGCCAAGCAGACCCCCGAGATCGAGGTGCACCTGCTGGAGGTCCCCGACCCGCACAGCGAGTACGGGGTCAAGGGCGTGGGCGAGATCGGGTTGGTCCCGACCGCCCCGGCCGTGGCGGCGGCCCTGCACCACCACGACGGCATCTGGCGGAACCGCCTGCCCATGCGCGGCTCGGCCGCCGCCCGGGCCCTGCTTCCCAAGCGAATGCACGAGGAGGACCACGCATAGCGTGCCAAACACCGCTAGCTTCTCACACCACCGCCGCTCCAGCTGACGACCGGCAGATCGGTCACGTCCTCCAAGGCGCGCCCCAGGCCCAAGCCCTTCGTGACCCGACCCGCCCCCAGCGACCGCGCTCCCACCGAGTTCTTTGTGGCTTTGTGCCTTTGTGCCTTTGTGGCTCTGTGGCTCAACGACCCGCCGAGACGCGCGAGCCGCCCTCTCGAAGCGGTCATTGCTCAGAGAGACCGGAGGTCTGGACGAGGAATGACCGGTCGCCGCGGTTGGGCGATCTCCAGGTTGGTGCGGTAGCGCATGTTGCTCACAAAGGCGCGCATTCACGAGCGAAGGGCCAGCCGGGCGCAGCCGAGCGGTCCCTGCTGGCGCACATTCTGGAGGAGCGCGCCAGCGCGACGACAGGTGCGCAGGCAGGGAGCCCCGAGGCGCCAGCCCGGAAGGCCCGGAGCGGGTCCAAAGCACAGCCGGGGAGACCAGGTCGGCGGGCGCTATGGACTACGGGCTGCTAGCCGGCCGCAAAGACCCCCGGGAAGCGCGCCAGGAAGGCGATGGCGTGCTGGAGCTCGCGCAGATCGACGACCTCGCCGATCTTGTGGGTGTTCTGCTCGATACCCGGGCCCAGGCCGAACATGGGCGGGTGGGTGAAGGCGCCGGCCTGCACCCAGCGCTTGGCGGGGCCGGGCTGCACGGGCCCGTCGACGGGCACGGGAAGGCCCACGCCGTCGGTGGAGAAGATCCACCGGTCGACCCGCGGCTCCTTCCGCAGCGCCCCGCCCTGGCCACCGGCCGCGACCTGGGGGCTCACGACGGCCCGGTAGGCCGCCACGGCTGCTTGGACGGCCGGGTGATCCTCGGGGGTCTCCCAGCCCATGTAGATCTGGGGGTTTCCAGGCTGGTAGCCGGTCCAGGTGGGCTCCTCGTAGCGGGGGACCCGCACCTCGACCTGCAGGCCGGCCTGGCGGGCCACCTCCACCGCGGGCAGCGCCGCCACGTCGGCCACGGCCTGGTCGGGGGTCTCCCCCACGGTCAGGCGCCGGTCGAAGCGGAAGGTGAAGCGGTCGGGCACCGCACAGTCGCTGGGCGTGTCCAGGCGGGCCCAGGAGGCCGTCCGGGTGCCGGGGCCCAGAAAGGGGTGCTCGGCGAAGCCCTCGCCGGCCTGGTAGGCGGCGGCGGCCTGCACCAGGATGGCGGCCCCGAACTCCAGGGGGTTGCGCCCCTCCCAGGGCATGGAGCCGTGGCAGGAGCGGCCGACGACCTCGACCTCGATCTGCATGCGGCCGCGCTGGCCCCGGTAGATGCCCAGGGCGCCCTTGGCGCGGTCCCCGGTGCCCTCGGTCAGGACCACGACGTCGGGCATGCGCTCGGGCGGCGCACCCGGCAGGACCTGGCTCACCAGGTACATGGGGCCGCCCCCGTCGTTGTCCTCCTCGGCCACGGTCGCGTAGCTGCGCACGATGACGCCGCGCAGGGCGCCCTCGCTGGCCAGCTCCAGCAGGATCCGGGTGGCGACAGCCTGGGCCACGACCCCGCCCAGCTGGTCGGCCGAGCCCCGCCCGAAGAGCAGCTGCTCCCGCTCCTCGACCGGCGGCAGCCAGCCCAGCTCGCGCTCCAGGAAGCTCCAGTCGACGTCCTCGGCCCGGACCAGGCCGTCATAGGCGTCCACGCCCCCGGTCTTGGCCTGCCACTGGGGGCGCAGCGCCTTCACCGTGTCGCTGTGCCCGTCCAGGTAGACCACCTTCTTGTCGGCCCGCGGAATGCCGTCGTCGGGATCCTCGACGGTCCAGACCAGGTTGCCGAAGGCGTCGAAGCCGACGTCCTGGGGGGCGCGCACCGCGCCGATCTCCACAATGCGGCGCCGCAGGTACTCCAGGCGGGGCCCCTCGTGGTTGGACAAGCCGCAGGAGGGGTCGCCTCCCTGGTCCGGGGAGCGGTCGACGTGGTCGGCGGGGATGCGGATCACCTCGGCCAGGAGCTCGGCGGCGAGCCTCCGGTCCCGGGCGGCGAGGGCGGCGATGCGGTCATCAAGGGTGCTCATGGCAGGTCTCCGATCAGGGCGACTTCGAACAGTGCTAGATGCGGGCGAGGCGGTCCATCAGGTCGGGGACCTTGGCGGCAGCGAGCAGGGCCATGATGACGTAGACCTTCTTGCTGGCCTCCCGCGCGACGTGGAAGCGGTGCTTCTCCATCACGCCGGGGCTGACCTCGGCGCCGATGTCGGCGGGCAGGCAGTGCATGTACAGGGCGTCGCCGCCGGCCGTGCGGGCCATGCGCTCCTCGTTGCAGATCCAGTCGGTGTGGCGCGCGTTGCGGTCCAGGGCGGCCCGCTCGATGCGCTTCATGCCCTCGCCGTCGCGATCGCGGTTGGCCTGCACCCGGTCCAGCATCAGGTCGTAGGGCCCCCAGCTCTTTGGGTAGACCACGTCCGCGCCCTCGAAGGCCGCGTCCATGTCGTCCACGATCTCGAAGCCGCCGCCCCCGGCCTTGGCCCCGCGGGCCGCGGCGTCCAGGCAGTCCTCCATCAGGCGGTAGCCGGGGGGGTGGGCCAGGCGGACCTGGGCGCCCAGGCGCGGCAGCAGCATGATGAGGCCCTGGGGCACGGACAAGGGCTTGGCGTAGCTGGGGGAGTAGGCCCAGCTCACGGCGATCTTCTTGCCGGCGACGCCCTCGGGGAAGTGCTCCCGCAGCCACAAGGCGTCGGCCAGGGTCTGGGTGGGGTGGTCGATGTCACACTGCAGGTTGACCACGGGCACCCGGCGGGCGTCCTGGGTGTGGGCCAGGAAGGCGTCGATGCCGCTGCGGATGTCCCGCATGAAGGCGTTGCCCTCACCCAGGATCAGGTCGTGGCGGATGCCCAGGGCGTGGGCGTTCATGCCCAACATGGCCCCCGTCTCCTCGGCGGTCTCCCCGTGGGCGACCTGGGTCGAGGAGCCATCGACGATGACCGGCTGCATGCCCAGGCGGGCGGTGGCACCAGCCCAGGCCGACTTGGTGCGGGTCGAGTTGTCGAAGAAGACAGCGTAGGCCAGCTCGTCGGGCAGCAGGTGGGAGCGGCCACCGGCCAGGTCACGGGCCGCGAACCAGGCGGCGAGGTCGAGCACGGTGTCGAGCTCAACGCGGTCGAGATCAGTGGTGAGCAGCGCGCTCTTGCCATGCAGGCGGGCGAGGGCAGCAGGATCCAGCTTCGGCAGGCTCATGGGGACCTCAAGTCAGAGAGGGCTCGATTCGGAGAAGATCAGGCGGAAAGGATGCGGGTGCCGGCCTGGCCGGCGATGGCGGCAGCCAGGGACTCGGGCCGGCAGATCAGGACCTCGCGGTCCGGTGCGTCCAGGAAGCGGCGGGCGGCCTGGACCTTGGGCAGCATGCTGCCGGGCGGGAACTCGCCCCGGGCCTCCAGGGCCTCCAGCTCGGCCACGGTGGTCCGCGTGAGCAGGCGCGGCGTCGGGCCCAGAAAGCCCTCATACACGCCATCGACGCCGGTGGTGATGATGAGCCGGCTGGCACCCAGGTCGTGGGCGAGCAGGGCGCTGGCGTGGTCCTTGTCGACCACACCCTCTACGCCGTGAATGTGACCGTCATCGTCTCGGTACACCGGGATCCCACCGCCACCGCAGGCGATCGGCACGACGCCGGCCGCCACCAGGGCGCGCACCACCTCGAGCTGGACCACGCTGCGCGGCTCGGGAGAAGGCACAACCCGCCGCCAGCCGCGGTGGCTGTCCTCGATCATGCGCCAGCCGCGCTCGCGGACCAGGACCGGCATCTCGTCGTCGGTGTAGAAGCGGCCGATGGGCTTGGTGGGGGCCTCGAAGGCCGGATCGTGGGGATCGACCTCGACCTCGGTCACGACGGCCGCCACCTGCACCGAGAGCCCGCGTCGAGTCAGCTCCTCCCGCAAGGCGCGCTGCATCATGTAGCCGAGCGCCCCCTGGGTGTCGGCGACCAGGGAGTCCAGCGGCACCTCGTGGACCTGGGAGCGGCTCAGCTCGGAGCGCAGGGCCATGAAGCCGACCTGGGGGCCGTTGCCGTGAGTCAGCACGACGTGCTCACCCAGGGCCACCAGGTCGGCGACCGGCCGCATGGCCCGCTCGGTCATGGCGAACTGGTTCTTGACCGTCGGCGGCAGGGTGGGCTCGAGCATCGAGTTCCCCCCCATGGCGACGACCGTGAGACGCGTGCTCATGCCAGGGACTCCATGCGCTGCCACAGGGCGGGCGCGACGGTGCAGGCTCGACGGTCAACCTCGGCGGCGTCCAGGCCCGTGGGCTGGTGGTCCCACAGCCGCCAGCGACCGCCGACCATGACGTGGCGCACCTGGGCGGCCGACATTCGGTAGATCAGGGCCGCCGCCAGGCTCTCCGCGGACAGGGGCGGGCCGGGCACCGGGTCCAGCACGACCAGGTCGGCGGCGGCCCCCGGGACCAGGCGACCCAGGGGCAGGCCGAGCAGGCGACCGGCCAGGGTCGCTCCCGTGGCCAGTGCCCGGGTCCAGCGCGCCGGAGACCAGGGTGCCCCGTCCTCTTGGGCTCGCAGCCAGCCGACCTGGAGCTCGGCCAGCATGTCGGCGCCGATGCCATCAGTGCCTAGCATTGTTCGGTCCCCAAAGGCGGCCAGCGGCGCGTGGCCGACGGCGTTGTTCATGTTGGAGCGGGGCTGGTGGCTGACCCAGGCGCCGGCGTCGGCGACGCGAGCCAGCTCCTCGGAGTCCAGGTGGACGCAGTGGGCCAGCACGCTGTCGGGCAGCAGGGCGCCCAGGCGGCCCAGGCGGCCGATCAGCGGCTCGCCGGTCGTGGCGCGGTCGTCCAGGGCCTCGGCCACGTGAATGTGCAGGCCTACGCCCGCATCACGGGCCATGCCGGCGGCAGCGGTGAGGGTCTCGTCGGACAGGGTGAAGCTGGCGTGGGCGCCCACCAGGCCGGCCCGCCAGTGGGAGGGCGAGGCCAGCAGCTCGTGGTGCGCCGCCAGGCCGGCCCGCGCCTGGGTGGGGCCGCCGCGGTCGGTGATCTCGTAGCAGAGCACCCGCCGCAGGCCCAGGGCGTCCAGGGGGCCGTCCAGCACCTCCAGGCTGCCCTCGATGAAGTTGGGCGAGGCGTGGTGGTCGAAGAGGGTCGTGACCCCGGCCCGCAAGGCCGCGATGCCGCCCACCGCCGCCGAGACCTCGATGCTCTCGCGGTCCAGGGCCCGGTCCAGCCGCCACCACACCTGGGCCAACATCTCCGAAAAGCGGGCCGGCGGCGTGGCCGGCAGGGGCATGCCGCAGGACAAGGCCGAGTACAGGTGGGTGTGGCCGCAGACCAGGCCCGGCAACACCCAGGCGCCCTCCAGGTCCAGCACCGGCTCCTCAGGGCCGCCGCCCGGCTCCACCAGGCTCTCCCCGACTACGCGCAGCTCTCCCCGCTCCACGCGCGGTGGATCGAGGTGCAGCAGCTGCGCGTTGCGGAGGATCACGCAGGCGTCCGCAGCTCGAGGGTCCGGCGGTCCAGCTCGGCGACCCGGGCGGCCTCGGCCAGCCAGGTCTCGGGCTCCCACAGCTCCTCCAGGTCGGCCAGGCTGCGGTTCTGCTGCTCGACCCATGTGAAGTACTTCTGGTTGTGCCAGCGCCGGCGGACCTCCATGGTGGCCTCCAGCGTGCGGGTCGGCGAGATGCCCAGGAACAGCTCCAGGCGCTCCCGGGCCCGGCCGGCGTCCATGGGGCCCTTGGTCGCGTCCAGGCGCCGCAGGACCGAGGGGTAGCGGTCGAAGCCGTCGGTCGCGACGGTGAAGATCAGCTCGCCCTCACCCATGCCATAGTGGCGGGCCGTGGCGATGGAGGCCAGGACGTTGCACACGCCGCTGATGCCGAAGACGCCGTCCATGGACGCCAGGAAAGCCGGGTCCAGGCCCAGCTCGGCCTGCAAGGTGTCCCGTCCCTCCTGGAGCAGCTGCAGGCCCTCCAGGCAGGCGTTGTCATCGACGCAGACCAGCAGGTCGGTGGCCCGGACGTTGTGGATCCAGGTGACGTGCTTGTCGCCGATGCCCTCGATGGCGTGGGCGCCGTAGCCGACGTTGTACAGGGTGGGGCACTGGATGGGCTCGACGGCCACCGTCTTCATGCCCGGCCAGTCGCGCCGCATGCGGTCGGCGGCGGCCAGGGTGCCAGCGCTGCCCATGGCCGAGACAAAGGCGGAGACGCGCTCGCCGTGGCCCGCCGCGACCAGTTCCTCGGCCAGGATGCAGGCCGCGCCACCGGTGACATGGTGGTGGAAGCGGTAGTTCCCGAAGTCCTCGAACTGGTTGAGGATCCGGTTGTTTGGGTCCTTCCGCAGCTCGCCCACCTTGTCGTAGATCTCCTTGACGTTGGACTCGCTGCCCGGCGTCGCGATGATGTCTGCCCCGTAGGCGCGGATCTTCTCGAAGCGCTCCTCGCTCATGTCCTGGGGCAGCACGACCAGGGAGCGGAAGCCGGCCCGGGGCCCGACCCAGGCGCCACCGATGCCGTAGTTGCCGGTGCTGGGGAAGACCAGGGTGCTGCCGTCCTGGGTGATCTCCCCGGCGACCAGGCGCTCGCGCAGGCAGGAGTAGGCGGGGCCCACCTTGTGGCTGCCCGTGGGGAAGTGGCGGCCGCTGAGCACGACCACGGTGGCGCGCGTGCCCGTCAGCTCGCGGGGCAGCGCCAGGTGCGAGACGCGACCCTCGGGGTCGCGCCAGTGCATGTCGAAGAGGTGGATCGGGTCCAGCGGATCGGCGCTGGCCCGGGAGCGGGCGCGCACGTCGGTCGGCTGGGTCTCGGGGTGCAGCAGCTCATCGAGGGTCGGCAGCAGCGGAAGGCTCATCGGGGGGCTCCCAGCCAGGTCTCGGCCATGGGGTCGGTGAAGGCATCAAGGAAGAGGCGCAGGGTGGCGACCTCGGCGAGGTCCACCGCGCCCTGGCCCTCGGCAGCGACGGGCTGCCCCTGCACCAGGGACAGGCGACCGGCGTCCACCTGGACCGAGGCGCTGCCATCGGGCTGGCGGCGGTAACGCAGCAGGCGGGCCCCGCGACGCCAGGTGATGCCCTGGTGGTCGAGGTCGAGCAGGAAGCCGGCGCGCTCGGGGTGGTCGGCGAAGGCCCGCTCGGACAGGAAGAGGTTGGGCTTGACCAGGTGGGGGCCGCCGTCCTCGGGGCACCACACATCGCACTGGCCGCACAGGTTGCAGAGGTCGGCGGTGTTGCCGATCTGGTGCTTCTTCTCGACGACCAGGGGGGGGCCGGGCGACACCTGGGGAGGGCCATCGTCCCAGCGGACCATGCCCCCGGGCCAGCTGCCCGGCGGCATCGGCAGGGTGAAGTTGGCGGCGTTGGGGCAGACGGGCAGGCACTTGTCGCAGCTCAGGCAGTCGAGCAGCTCCAGCTCGGAGCCCACCTTGCGAGGGGCGCGGTCGTTGGCCGAACGGCGGTAGGCGACCTGGTCGGCGACGGTCGCGGCCCGGGCGGCCAGGGCCTGGCGGCCGGCCACCAGGGGCTGCGGGTCGCCCCCCACAGCGCAGCGGAAGGCGTCCAGGTCGGCGGCGCCCACCTTGGCCATGCGCTCTTCGAGGCGGCGCAGGGCCTTGGCCATGCGGGCGTAGCCGCGGCCCTTGAGCAGGTCCGTGCAGGTCGTCACCGGCGCGATGCCGCTGGCGACCACGTCGGCCAGGTTGTTGGCGTCCACGCCGGCCGAGAAGGTGATGGGCAGCTCGGGCCCCACCTCGTCCCGGACCCGGTCGGCCAGGACCGTGGCCAACACGTGCAGGGGCGGGCCCGACAGGTAGACATCGGGCTGGGGGAAACCCGACTCCGCGCTGTGGTGGACCAGGGTGTTGGTGAGCTTGATCCCGAAGCCCAGGCCCCGGGCGGCGGCGTGGGCCCGCAGCCGGGGCAGCATGTCGTGCAGCTGCGCCCACTGCAGGTCCCGGTCGAAGTCCGCCAGGCGCAGGGCGATCTCGGGGTAGCCCATGTGGTCGAGCAGGCCGCGCACCGTTTCGTGGCCCAGCAGCGTGGGATTGAGCTTGATGACGGTGTGCAGGCCCCAGTCCAGGGTCCGGGTCGCGATGGCCTCGATCTCCTGGGCCGGGCACCCGTGGAAGGTGGACAGGGTGACGCTGTCACAGACCTGGCTCGGGATCGGCAGCTCTGCCCAGGGGCGCAGCGCCGCCGGCAGCTCGTCGCGCAGGGCCTCGATCAGCGAACCCGCGTCGCGAAGCTGGGCAACATATGCGCCGATCTTGTCGGTCTCGATGCCCGCCAGGTCGTAGCCTAGGGACAGGTCCCAGGTGGCCTGGACCCCGGGCCACAGCCCCGGCCCGCGCGGCCCGGCCAGCATGTGGACGAGCATCCAGCCCTTCACGTACTCCAGGGCCGACTGTCCGACCCGCAGCTCCTGGGACCACTCCACGTTGAAGCCCAGGTGGGGCACGTGGATGCAGGGCCGCGGGATGACCAGCTCATCGTCCACCTGGACGGTCTTCAGCTCCATGAAGCGACCGCCGGCCAGCCAGGCCAGCACCAGGTTCTGGGCCAGCTGGGTGTGGGGTCCGGAGGCCGGTCCGGCGGGCGTGCCCAGGCGCCGACCCAGGTGCGACAGGCCGAGGTCCCGGTCCGGGTCGGGCGTCCACCACTCGCGACGCGGCAGGAGGTAGACGGACTCCCCCCGCTCCAGCTCGCGGGCCAGGCGGCCGACCAGGGTGGCGAAGGGCAGCGGGTACAGGTCGGGGAGGGAGATGGCGCGCCTCATGGAAGCAAGCCCCCCCTAATGCGGTGCTTCCTTCCAAGCCGCGGGGTGCGGCGGACTGCCCGCGGGCGGGATCACGGACGGGATCGCCGGCAGGCCGCTGGCCCGCAGCCACCGGGCAAAGGCGTGGTCCTCGGTCAGGCAGTCATCGTGAGATGCCTCGGTGGTGCCGATGATCACACGATCCGCGCCCAGGCTCGCATCGTCGAAGGCCTCCCCCACACCGAGGCCCCGGGACCGCAAGGCGGCCGCCAGGGCCTGGTTGTGGCTCCGGGTGCCCCCGCGGGCGGTCGATACCGACAGCAGCCGGCCGCCGCCCATGGCGAAGGCGGCGAAGGTGTCGGCGTCGCCGTAGAGCGAGTCGAAGAGGTGCACGCTGTCCACGCTCAGGCCGCCGCTCCGCAGGATCGCCGCGGCAGCCCGGTAGCCGCCGGAGTGGGAGCTCAGCACCACGGGGCCCAGGACGGGCCGCTGCACCCGGCCGTCGCGGTAGGCCAGGCTGATGGCGTCGCGCAGCAGGGCGGCGGCCCCGCCGGGATCGACGAGGCGGCCGAAGTCCCCGTCGGCGGCGTCGAGAGGGCCCTGCGGCACGACGAGCAGGGCGTTGCGGCCGGACCGGGCCTGCTCCTGCCGCAGGTGCTGGCTGTCGACGACGGTGGCCAGGACGGCGTGGAAGCCGTGCAGGTGCAGGACCTCGCCCACCGGGCCGGCCGGATCGAAGCCAGCGGGGATCGCGACGAGCACCGAGGCGTCCCGGTAGGGGGCGACGCCATCGGGGAAGGGCGCCGAGGGCAGGGGGGCGATGGTCAAGCTCCCCCAGGCGTCGGTCTCCCAAGCGACGGCCGCGGGCAGCCGGGCGTCGCCGACCACGGCGTAGAGGTCGACGTGCACGAGCTCTCCGTCGGCCCGCAGCTCCAGCTGGCCGGCGGCGAGGGCCGGGTGGGAGGGATCCCCGGTCCAGCTGATCTCGAGCAGGCGCTCGCCGTCGAGGGGCAGCTGCAGGCCGCTGACTTGGAAGTCGGCGCTCACGGTCCAGGTGAGCGCGCCCTGGCTGAGGCCGGACAGGCGCAGGGTGCCGTGGGGCGACTGCCCGGTGGAGACGAAGGGCAGGTCGAGCAGCGGAGGCGCGCTCCAGCCGGTGGCCCCACGGGCCCGCGTCGCCCAGGTGACGAGGAGCAGGCTCAGGCGGAGCAGCGGCATGGCGACCCTCCCGGTGCCAGGGGCCAGGGGCCAGGGGCCAGGGGCCAGGGGCCAAGGGCCAGGTCCAGGCACCGGGGCGGATGCAGCGCGACGCGAGCACCGGTGCCTGCTCGGGGGGATATCCCGAGCCGAGGCCAGGGCTACATTGGCGCCCCGCGCCGCTCCGGCCCGCGCCGCCTGACCCCCCGCTCCCCCTGCCCGGCTCCGTCTCCGTGACGCCCTCGCCTTCGCCCGCCCCCCTCCCCTCGCCCGCCCCGCGTCGCCGCGGCTGGCCGGCCTGGGCGGCCACCTGGCTGTCGATCCTGGCGGCGAGCCTGGCCGGGGTCGTGGTGCTGGCGCGGATGTCCTCAGGGGGGGCCCGCAGCGCGGTCGAGACGGCGCTGAGCGACCACCTGGCGGCCCAGGCAGGCCTGGCCGACGCGGCCCTGCGCGAGGCGCCGGTGGAGCTGCTGGTGGCCCTGAAGGGGCAGGAGAGCGCCGGGGCCCTGCGGGACCAGGTCGACGGCCTGGCCCAGCGCGGGGGCCTGCGCGCGCTGGCCCTGCTGGGACCGAGCGGCGAGATCGTCGGTCACGCCGCTCGGTGGGTGCCCGCCGAGGCCGAGCGGGACCTCATCGACCGGGCCCGCCACGGCGAGGCGGTCAGCGGACCGCTCTATGGCGACCCTAGGGGCGAGCTGTACCAGACCGCCTACCGACCCCTGGAGGGCCACACCGGCTGGGTCGTCGCCGTCGAGGGCAGCGCCGCCACCCTGGGCGCGGTGGACGAGCTGGAGCGGGCCCAGTGGCAGGCCGGCGCGGCGGTGGTCGCCCTGACCGGCCTGCTGGGCGCCATGCTCGCCGCCCTGGTCTCGGGCCCCCTGCGCCGCCTGGGGCGGGAGCTGTCGCAGGTCCAGCCGGGCACGCCCCCCGAAGCGCTGGGTGACTATGGCTTTCGCGAGGTCCGCCAGGTCTCGGCGGCCGGCCGCGAGCTGCTGACGGCGATCCGGGCCCGGGACGTGGAGCTGGTCCGGGCCCACCGCCGCGAGCTAGAGCAGCTCAACCGCGTCGCCGCCGAGATCGCCCACGAGGTCGGCAACCCCCTCAACGCCGTGCAGCTCTCGGTGGAGCGCCTGGCGACCGTGGCCGACCCCGACAAGCGGGCCCGCACCCTGGACCGGGTCCGCGGTCAGCTCGCCGAGCTGGAGCGCATCGTCGACCGCCTGCGCGACCTGACGCGGCCCCTGCGCCCCGAGCCCGCTCCGGTGCTGCTCGCCGAGGTGATCGAGGCCGTCGGCGCCGAGGTCGAGGGCCTGGCCTTGCACATCGAGGGCCCGGCGGGGCTGCGGCTGCACACCGACCGGGGCATGGTCGCCCAGGTGCTCCGCAACCTGCTGCTCAACGCCCGCCAGGCCGGCGCCAGCGCCGCCACGGTGCGGGTGCGCGAGGATCCGCAGGCGGCGCGCATCGTGCTCGAGCTGGAGGACGACGGACCCGGCATCTCGGAAGCCGAAGCGCCCCAGGTGTTTTCCTGGTTCCACACCACCCGAGCCACAGGCACCGGCCTGGGCCTGCCCCACTCCCGCCGCGTGGCCGAGGCCCTGGGAGGCGATCTGGAGCTGAGCTGCCCGCGCCCCGCCACCTTCCGCCTGCTCCTGCCCGTGCAGGCCCCCTGATGACCCAGGCCCCCCGATGACCGAGACCGCCCAGGGCGCCACCATCTACGTGGTGGACGACCATGCAGCGAGCGCCGAGGCTCTCGCCGAACACCTGGAGGACGCGGGCTACACCGTCCGCACCTTCCCGGGTCCCGAGCCCGTCTTGCCCGCCCTGCGCGAGGAGGACGTCTCGGTCGTCGTGACGGACCTGCGCATGGACGGCATGGACGGCATCGCCCTGCTGCGGGAGTGCCGGCGCCAGGACCCGACCCTGCCGGTGATCCTGGTGACGGCCCACGCCTCGATCGCCCGGGCAGTGGAGGCGACCCAGGCCGGCGCCTTCGCCTTCGTCACCAAGCCGCTGCACCTGCCCGAGCTGCTGGTGCAGGTCCGCAACGCGGTGGCCCTGCGAACCATGAGCCGGGCGGCGACCCGCCCCGAGGACCAGGAGGACCGCATCGTGGGCCGCTCGGCGGCGCTGCTGGCGGCCCTGGCCCGGGCCGACCGGGCGGCGGGCACCGACATGACCGTCCTGGTGACGGGCGAGAGCGGCACGGGCAAGGAGCTGCTGGCTCGCCGGATCCACCGCCGCTCCAAGCGCTCCGGCGGCCCCTTCGTGCCCGTCAACTGCGGGGCCATCCCCGACTCCCTGGTCGAGGCCGAGCTCTTCGGCGCGGCCCGCGGCTCCTACACCGGCGCCGATCGCGACCGCATGGGCGTCATCGAGGCAGCCCACGGCGGCACGCTGTTCCTGGACGAGGTCGGCGAGCTGTCCCCCGCGGCCCAGGTCCGGCTGCTGCGCTTCCTGCAGGAGGGCACGATCCGGCGGGTGGGCGAGACCCGCGACCGCAAGGTCGACGTGCGGGTGGTGGCGGCGACCCACCGCGATCTGCACGAGGGCGGCTTCCGGCCCGACCTGTACTACCGGCTCAACGTGATCCCCGTGGAGCTGCCGCCCCTGCGGGCCCGCGGTGAGGACGTGCTGGTGCTCTTCGGCATGGCCCTGCGCCTGGCCTGCGCCCAGGTCGGCCGCTCCACCCCCGCCCTGTCCGGAGAGGCCATCGAGGCCATGCGGGCCTGGGCTTGGCCGGGCAATGTGCGCGAGCTGCTGCACCTGGCCGACCGCATCGCCGTGCTGTGCGCCGGCGAGGTCGTGGGCCTGGCCGATCTGCCCGAGGAGCTGGCCCGCGCGGGCCGCGATCCCGAGACCGTGGCCCTGCCCGAGGGCGACTTCGACCTGACCGGCTGGCTGGAGGGCCTGGAGGAGCGGGCCCTGCGCCGGGCCCTGGCGCGGCACGACGACGTGAAGGCGCACGCCGCCCGCAGCCTGGGCCTGGAGCGCACGGCCCTGCGCTACAAGCTCAAGAAGTACGGGATCGAGGACTGATGCTGCTGGCCCTCGCCTTGCTGCTGTCGCTGGCCATGGCCGCGACACCCGAGGAGCGGGCGCACCAGCAGGACGTGGTGGCCGAGGCCGCCGCCGCGGTGGCCCGAGCCCGGGCCGACGGGGCACGACGACGAGACGTGGCCGAGCTGATGGTCAGCTACCGGCTGCAAGCCGAGGCCCTGGCGAGCATGGAGCCCCCCTCGCAGCAGCCCGACGAGGCCGACGCCCGCGCTGCGGCCCTGGCCGCCCTGGCCGAGGCCACCGCGGCCGACCGCGCCGACGACCCGGCCCGGGCCGAGATCGGCGGCTGGCTGGGTCAGCTGGAGGACCGCCTGGACCTGCTGGACGGCGCGCTCGTGGCGGCCGGCGGCATCTCCTCACCCTCGCTGGCCCGCGGCATGCTGGGCGACGTCGACGCCCAGTGCCGCGCGGTCATGGTGGCCGCCGCCTACGACGCCACCTTGGACGAGGAGCAGTCGCGCCGCGCCCGCCTGCGCGCCATGGCCCTGCGCAGCGGCGAGTCGCCGCGCCAGACGGGCGGCATCGACATCGAGCTGGATGTGCGGGCCCTGGAGGCCGAGGCCGACCAGGACCACGCCGCCGCCGCGGCCGCCTGGCTCGTCCGAGACCGGGCCGTCGCGCTACGTCAGCGGGCCGACGCGGCCCTGGCTGCGCTGCCGAACCCTGCACCGCCGAACCCTGCACCGCCGAACCCTGCACCGCCGAACCCTGCACTGCCCCAATCGCCGGAGGAGTGATGCTTCCCTTGCTGATGTTGCTCTGCCGGCCGGCCCACGCCGGTCCCCAGGCCGACCTGACCTTCCTCGCTGGTGGCCGGAGCGCCCCGGAGAGCGCCATCGAGGTGCCCTCGGCCTGGGAGGGGGAGATCGCACCCGCCGGCCTGGTGGCGGTAGACGGCCGGCTGCGCTTCGGCGACGTGTTGGGGCCCTGGGGCCGGCTGGGCCTGGGCGCCTGGGGCTACGCACCGGAGACCGAGGCCAGCCTGCTCGATGGCGGCGCGGCCGGTGGCTGGGTCAGCGAGGTGGGCAATGCCGGCCTGGTGGACCTGGCCGGGCGCTACGACCTGCAGCTCTACCCGGGCCTGTCCCAGGCTGGCAGCGGCCGGGGTGAGGCCCTGCTGCGGGGCCGCCACGACGGGCGCGGCTGGGAGCTGACGGTCCAGGCCCGGGGCGTGGATCGGCGCTTCCTGGACTTCGCCTCGGCCGACTTCAGCTCCGGCGAGCTGGGCCTGGTCCTGGGCGTACAGCTCGCTGGCCCGCTGCACATGGACCTGGGCGCCGCCGGCCAGGCCAACGAGCAGGGAGCCCTCGGCAATGACGGCCCCTGGGGCTCCCAGGCTCGCGGCCACCTGCGCCTGACGGCGGCGGGCGGAAAGGTCCACGGCAGCGTGGACTACCGCTTCCTGGCCGCCTTCTCCGGCGAGACCGAGCAGGCCCGCGCCCCGGTCTTCACCATGACCGGCGACTACTCCGACGACGTGGACGCCCTGTCCGGGGGCGGCTTCACCCAGCACCGGGTGGACGTGGGCGGGGCCGCCGAGGCCGGTCCCTGGACCGTCTCCGCCGGCGGCCTGCTGCGCCTGCGCCAGGCCGGTACCGAGGAGGAGCAGGTCGCCTACGGCCAGAGCTGGCAGGGCCAGGTGCGCCTGGACCGCAAGCTGGGCGAGACCCTGACCGCCTTCACCAGCACCGGGGCCAGCGCCGCCTCCATCGCCAGCGGGGGCTACCTGGACATCTTCGGCTGGGGCGGGCTGGAGTGGCGCCCCCAGGGCAAGAGCGCCGAGCAGGTCCCCGAGCGCTGAGCGGGTCCCCGCGCGGCACGGGGCTGCCACGAGGGCGGCAGGGATCTGCCGCCGCAGCCCCCTCCCGCTGCCCCGGCCCGAGCCGAGGATCTCGTGTTGGTGCGGATCGGTGCCGATCGTGCGGCCCGCGGCCGACCAGGCACGGCCCTTGCGATGAGCCAAGGCGCACGGTCCAACGAAGGAGACCCCGATGCGCACCAAGATGTTCCTGCTCCTCTTCGCCACCCTGACGGCCTGCGAGTACGACGGCAGCGAAGGCGGCTTCAGCGGCGGCGGCGAGGGTGGCACCGTCGCCAGCGGCGGCGGCGGCGAGGGCGGCGAAGGCGGCGAAGGCGGCGAAGGCGGCGAAGGCGGCGAAGGCGGCGAAGGCGGCGGCGGCACCTCCAGCACCGGCGGCACCTGCAACAACGCCAACGAGAGCTGCACCAGCGGCACCTGCAGCGGCGAGGGCTCCATCATGCTGCCGGGCGCCACCTGCCAGAACTGCCACGGCAACAACTTCAGCATCGCCGGGACCGTGTTCAGCGACTCCGACGGCGGGTCCAAGAGCAGCGGCGCGACCATCTTCATCACCGACTCCACCGGCAAGAGCGTGACGCTGACCTCGAACAGCGTCGGCAACTTCTACTCGACCTCCAGCATGCGTCCGCCCCTGACGGCCGAGATCGACCAGAACGGCTGGACCATGGCGATGTCGAGCCAGGCGACCACCGGCGCCTGCAACTCCTGCCACAAGTGTGGCGGCGCCGCTGGCGGCAAGCTCTACGCAAACTAGCAGTGTTCGAATGTCGGGTCGCAAGGCGACCCGGTGTCCCCTGTCGTGCGGGGCCCCGTCCCGGCTTCCTGGGTCTCCTCCCACCCACTCTCCACGCTGGGGTGCGGGTGCGGGGCACCGGGTCTGGCCGTGGCCCGACGCGCCCCCCCGCGCTCCCGAATGCCGGCGCGGGGCCCCGCATGACCTCCCCCCCATCCCTCGACCGTGCGAGCATGGGGCCATGCCCCCCTCCCCGGTCGCAGCATCTCCGGTCGCAGCATCTCCGGTCGCAGCATCTCCGGTCGCAGCATCTCCGGTCGCAGCACCTCCGGACCCACGGCCACCCGCAATCGAGGTCGATCACCTCGGCCGCACCTGGCCCCAGCCCGGCGGGCCTGAGGTTGTCGCCGTCGCCGACGCCAGCTTCACGGTGGCAGCCGGCGAGGTCGTCGGCCTGCTGGGACCCAACGGCGCCGGCAAGACCACGCTGATGCAGGTGCTGGCGACGCTGTCGCCTCCCACCTCGGGGACGGCCCGGGTCATGGGCCACGACGTCCGCACCGCGCCCATGGAGGTGCGGCGGTGCCTGGGCTACCTCAGCACCACCTCGGGCCTGCCGGCGCGCCTGACCTGCCGCGAGTCCCTGGTCCTCTTCGCCCGCCTGCAAGGCCTGGCCGATCCCCGGGCCGCCGCCGAAGAGGCGGTGCGCCGCTTCCGCCTGGGCGACTTCAGCGAGCGCTACACCGAGGGCCTGTCCACGGGCATGCGCCAGCGCCTGCGCATCGCCTGCGCCGCCGTCCACCGCCCGCCCGTGCTCATCCTGGACGAGCCGACGGCCGGCCTGGACCTGATGGCCACCGACGACCTGCTGCGCGAGGTCGAGAGCTTGCGGGACGAGGGCGCGGCCGTCCTGTACTCGACCCACCTCATGGACGAAGCCGAGCAGCTCTGCGACCGCCTGGCCATCATCTACGAGGGCCGGCTGCGAGTGGTCGACACCCCGGCGGGGCTGCGGGCCCGCACCGGCGCGAACAGCCTCGCCGAGGCCTTCCGACGCACGGTACGGAGCCCCGTCGCGGAGCTCCGGGACGAGCCTTGAGCGCGCTGCTGGCCCTGCTCCAGGCTGAGGTGCGGCGCCTGGTCCGCACGCCGCAGGTCTACCTGTACGTGGTCCTCCCCGCGCTGCTGCTGCTGCCATGCGGGGTGTTCATCGGAGTGGTCCTGTTGAGCCTGTCCGGCCCCGGGCAGACCGTGGCCCTGCCACTGGAGCTGCCAGCGGGGCTGGACCTGGCGGGGGCCACCCAGGACGCGGGGCTGCACCCCCTCACGACCCCACGACCACAGGCGAGCTGGATGGACGGCGAGGCAGACGCCGCCGTGGTCCGCGTCCTGCCCGGCGATGGCATCGCGAGCGCGGCACCCGGCGTGGAGCCGGCGAGCCGGCCCCGGTACATCGTGGAGATCCTGGCGACCGACGACGAGGTCGAGAAGCAGCTCCGGGTTGCGGTGAAGGCGGCGGGGGACCACGCCATGGAGGGGCTGGTGTCGGCCGCTGGCGGGGACCCGGACCGCGACCTATGGCTGGCGGAGCTGAGCGATGTGCCCGTGCCCGAGGCACCCGGCCCCTTCCCGCTGGACCGCGGCGTGCGGGCCTACGCGGTCTTCGCCCTGAGCCTGGTGGGCTTCTTTTTCCTGGCCCTGACCGGCGTGGCCGACCGCCAGGAGGGGGTCACCGAGACCCTGCTGGCCACCCCCTTGCGGGCCACGACCCTGCTGGCCTCGCGCCTGCTCGCGGTGGTCGGCCTGCAGGCGCTCGCGGCCCTGCTGCTGGCTGCCAACCTGGTGCTGCTGCTCAACGAGGCCAGCCGCGAGCTGCCCCTGCCGCCAGCCACCCCGGCCATGGTCCTGGCCCTGCTCGGCGGCACCGCCCTCTGCGACGCGCTGTACCTGGCCATCGGCACCTGGGCCCCCTCGGCCAAGGCCGCCAACAACGCGGCAGGCGGCGCGATGTTCCTCATCCTGGGGGCCCTGGGCCTGGGGACCATGGCCGAGGTGCCGGCCTGGCTGCCGCTGGCGGGGCTGCCGGCCGCCGACACCACCCAGAAGTACGCCCAGGCGGGCCTGGCCTGCCTGGCGCTGACGGCGGTGGTCGTCGGCCTGACCGGACGGGCCCTGGACCGGCGGGTGCGCCTGAAGCTGTCGCCGGAGCGGCGCTGAGATGGGGCGCTTGGACCGGATCCAGGCCCTGCTGGGCATCGAGTGGCTGGCCCTGCGCCGCGACCCCTGGACCACGCTGTCGCTGGGCATGACCGTCCTGGTGATCGGCGCCCTGTCCCACATCGGCCCCTTCCTGCCCAAGGCCACCCCCCCGCCGGTACCCGACGAGCACCTGGAGGCGCCGGCCTGGCCCTGCCAGCCCGGTCACCTGGGACCGGTCGCCGCCCAGGGCGAGGTCCCCGACTGGCTGCGCTGGCCCGATCCCCTGGTGGCGGCCGACGAGGCCGAGGTCCTGCTGCGCTTCGGTCCGCCGACGACCAGCGGGCGGGTCCAGCCCGTGGATGTGGTGCCCCTGGTGGTCACGGCCCGCAGCGACCGGGTGCGGGCCTGCCTGGACGACCGGCTGTCGACCGCGCGCCGCGCCTCGCTGGACGCGCTGGGCATCTCCGAGTCCCCCGAGCGCTTCGTCCAGGTCCGCAGCCTCGACCCGGCCGAGGAGGCCGGCACGCCCCCCGAGCGGCCCACCTCGGCCCCCCTGGGCGCGGCCATGGCCGGGGGGCTGTTCCTGCTCCTGGTCTCGCTCTACCTGGAGCTGGGGCCACGCTCCCGGGCCTCGGGCTGGGTCGAGGCCTGGCTGGTCCTGCCCGGGGAGCGCAGCGACCTGGTCTGGGCCTGGTGGCTGGTCGGGGTCATCGCCGGCACGCTGGGTGTCGGCCTGGTGCTGGTGGGCAGCATCATCGGCGCCTTCTTCAGCCACCTGCCGGGCCACGCACCGCCCTGGCCGACGGTGCCGGCCATGGTGGTGCTGGCCAGCGCCCTGGGGCTGCGCGCCTTCATGGACGTCGACGACATGCGCACCGCCATCGCGCGGTCGATGCCGCTCATCTTCGGGGTCACGGTCCTGGGTGGGGTGGCCCTGCTGGCCGAGGACAAGCTGCCCGGCCTGGGCGCCCTGGTGCCGGTGGCGGGCCTGGGCCTGGCCATGGCCGACCGGACGAGCCAGACCGGTACGGGCCTCGCGGTGGTCTCGGCCCTGGTCACCACCGGCCTGCTGCTGGTGGGCGCCATCCGGACCCTGGAGGCGACGCCGGCCCGGCTGGGCGCCATGAGCCGCACGGCCGCGCGCCGTGCTCGCGGCGACTACCGCCCCGAGGTCGTGCTGCTGACCCTGGTCGCCATGGCCGGCTCGACCTCGTGGATCCCCCCCAAGGTCCTCAACGACGACCTCGTGCTCACCACCCTGGTCTCGATGCTGGCCTTCCTGGCCGTGCCCACGGTCGGGGTGTCGGGGCCCCTGGGCCTGGAGCGCGGCCCGCTGCTGTCCTGGCGCGCCCCGCCGGCCCGGGCCTGGCTGCTGCTGCCGCTGGTCGTCTGCGGCACCTTGGGCGGCGCCAGCCTGCTGTGGCAGGGCGCGCTGGCCCTGCAGCCCGAGAGCGCCCTGACCGAGGCCTTCGCCCAGGGCATGCAGGCCTTCTCGAGCCCCCTGGGCCTGGTGGTCGTCTCGGTGCTCCCGGGGATCTGCGAGGAGCTGCTGTTCCGCGGCGCCATCCTGGGCCTGCTGCGCAAGGGCCTGCCGGACTGGGCCAGCGTGCTGATCCAGGCGCTGCTCTTCGCCCTGCTCCACGGCCTGGCTGTGCGCTTCCCCTACACCTTGGGCATCGGCCTGGTCCTGGGGCTCGTCGTGGTGCGGACCGGCTCGCTGTGGCCGGTCATGGTCGCCCACGCCGCCCACAACCTGGTCGCGACCCTGGCCGGCGATCACCTGCCCGGCGCCGACAGCCCCCTGCCGTGGATCGCCGCGGCCGTGGGGCTCGCCGCCGCCTGGGCCACGGGGGCACCGCGACACCGCGACCCCAGGGGTTGACGGCCGGTCGTGCGGATCCACTGCTTGCTTGGATCCACTGCTTCCAGAGCAGCCAGGCGCGCCCCAGGAACCTATGCTCAGCCCGTGATCGACAAGACCCGCCACGACGCCGCCGGCGCGCCCGCCACCTGGGCGCCTGACGACGGCCCCCTCAGCCCGGGGGCCGCCAAGGAGGCAGCACGGGCCGCGGCGGCGGCAGGACGGCGCACGGACGACCGCTTCGAGCTCATCGCCCTGCTCGGCCGCGGCGGCATGGGTGAGGTCTGGCGAGCCCGGGACCTGGACCTGGGCCGCACCGTCGCCATGAAGATCATGCGGCCCGACGTGGCCCGCACCCTGGCCGGTCGCTTCCTGTACGAGGCGCGGGCGACGGCCGGTCTGGAGCACGCCAGCATCGTGGCCGTCCACGAGGTGGGGGTGCTGTCCGACGGCCGCCCCTACTACACCATGCGCGAGGTGCGCGGCACGACGCTGCGCGACCACATCCGCGACGTCCACCAGGCCAGCACTGAGCGCAGCTTCCAGCCCAGCGTGACGGGCTGGTCCTTCCGCCGCCTGGTCGAGGCCTTCCAGCAGGCCTGCGAGGCCGTGTCCTACGCCCACGCCCGGGGGATCATCCACCGCGACCTGAAGCCGGACAACGTGATGCTCGGCGACTACGGCGAGGTCATCGTCGTGGACTGGGGCCTGGTCAAGGTGATCGGGGACTCGTCAGAGGAGCAGGTCCTGGAGCCGGAGGACCTCCTGGGCCCCGCGGGCGGCCCCTCCGGCTCCCTCAGCTCGGGGCAGACCCTGGAGGGCCAGGCCGCCGGCACCGTCGGCTACATGCCCCCCGAGCAGGCACGGGGCGAGCTGAACCGGCTGGGACCTGCCGCCGATGTCTACGCCATGGGCGGCGTCCTCGCGTGCATCCTGACGGGGCGCTCGCCAGGGCGCGAGGGCCCCGACATGGACCTGCTGGGCATGCCCCGGGTCCCTCCGGCCCTGCGCCAGCTCAGCCTGCAGGCCATGTGTCCGGACATCGAGGGCCGGCCCGCCGACGCGGGCGTGCTGGGCGAGGCCGTGCGGGGCTGGCTGGACCGGACCGCGAGCATGGCCGAGCGGGAGGCCCGGCAGCAGGCCCTGGACCAGGCATTCACGGAGCTGCCGCCCCCCACCCGCGAGCGCTGCCGGGAGCTGCTGCTGAGCCTGGTCGACGCCGGCGGCGCCTCCAGCCCCCGGCCCGCCACCGAGCTGGACCCCGAGGGCCTGGCGGTGTTGGTCTCGATCGGCGTCGTGCGCATCGATGGGGGCCGGGCCCAGGTGGCCGACCGGGCGGTGGAGGACTGGCCTCGGCTGCGCGCCTGGGTCGTGGCTGATCGCCAGGGCCAGCGGCTCCGCCACGAGATGACCGTGGCCTCGGCCGGGTGGATCGAGCGCGGGCGCCGAAGCGGTGACCTGTGGCGAGGAGAGCTGGTCGAGCAGGCCGCGAAGTGGATGGAGCAGCGCAGCCCCATCCTGGGCACCCGGGAGCAGGAGTTCCTGGCGGCCAGCGCCCGCGGGGGACGGCGGCGCAAGGTCATGCGCCAGCTCGTCGTCAGCGGCATTGCCGTGGGCCTGGTCCTGGCGACCGCCTTCTCGACGAGCCAGTGGCGCAGCGCGGAGTCCGCGCGGTCCGCCGAGGCCGAGGCGCTCATGGTGGCCGAGGCGCGCGCCCTGCGGGCCCAGGCCGCCACCCGCACCCTGGAGGGCCGCGACCACGCCGCCATGGTGTTGGAGCAGGCCTACGCCGACCTGGTCGGACAGGCCTCGCCCGAGGCGGCCGACCTGGCATCACGCGTCGGCGGCCTGGTGCGGATCCCGATGCCCGGACCCGCCGCTCCGAGCTGGTCCGCCGATGGCACCCGGCTCGCGCTGCTGGGTGAGGACGGCAGCCTTACGGTGCTAGACGCCAGCGGCAAGCGGCTGTGGAGCCAGGCAGGCGCGACGAGCGTGGCCTGGGCGCCGGCTGGTCACGCATTGGCCGTGTTGGGCACCGGCGGGGCCCTGTCCATCGCACAGGACGAGCGCCGTATCGACCTGAAGCGCTGGCCCGGGCACAGCCTGGCCTGGCCCGATGACCTGGTGCTGCGCGGCCCCGAGGGCGCGGTGCGGCTGGACGCGCAGGGGCGCTCCTCCCGCCTCGGCCCGGTGCCCCTGCCCCGCAAGGCCGTCCTGGCCGCCGACGGCCACCACGCGAGCTGGATGGACGACGCGCTGCACGTGCGCTCCCTGGACGGCGGCCCGGACATCGACCTGCCCCTGCGTCGAGGCCAGGCCGTGGCCGGCTTCCTGCCGGACCTGTGGCGGCTGTGGACCGGCGACCAGGTGGGCGGCATCACGATCTTCGACCGCAGCGGGCGCATCGTGGGCACCAGCCCCGGCGGCGGGCCGGGGGTCTCGGCGGCGCTGGCCTCGCCCGATGGCACCCACCTGGCGGTCGGGGGCTACGACAACCTGGTCCGAGTGCTCGACCTGGGCGACGGCCACCCGGTCACGACCTTCGACGGACACGACCGGCCCATCTACAGCCTGGCCTTCCACCCCAGCGGGCAGGTGGTCGCCTCGGGTGGCTACGACGACGAGGTGCTGGTGTGGGAGGTGTCCAGCGGGCGGGTCCTGGGGCGGCTGGCCGGCCTGCCGCGCTCGGTGAGCGGCCTGGCCTTCTCCCCCGACGGTCGGACCCTGGCCGTCACGACCGAGAGCGACCTGTCCCTGTGGTCTCCGGCGGCCTTGCCGACCGCCGCCCTGCCCTCTTGCCCCAGCGTGCGGGCGCGACTGCTGCCCGGCGGGCGCCTGCTGGCCATGGACGGCGCCACCGGGAGCTGCGTCGTCGATCTGTTCACGGGCGGCCTGGTCCCCGAGCCGGACATGGTCTCCATCGAGGGGGACGCCAACGGCCACCTGGTGGGCCTGGCGAGCGGCGCCATCGTCCAGGTCGACATCGACGACCTGGCTTCGCCCCGGGTCCTGGCCCGTGTGCCCGATGCGCGCGGCGTGTTGGTCGGGCCCGAGGGCGGTCTGGTGACCTACGACGAGGAGGGCGTCCTGAGCAGCGTCGGCGCGGAGGGTACAAGCTGGAAGCTGGAGCTGCCCGACTGGCCCGGCTGGCTGCGCCACGGCTCGGGCGAACGCTGGGCGAGCTACCTGGACCAGCGCGGCGGGCTGGTGGTCGTCGACCTGCTCCAGCACCGGCTGGATGTGCGCGTGCCACCTGAGCAGGTGAGCCCCATCATCACGACCTGGGTGGTCCAGGACGATGAGCTCGTGGTGGGGGACGGCGCGGGGCGACTGCGCAGGTGGCGTCTGGACCCCCGCGAGGCGCCCGAGCTGCTGGTGGAGGACGCGCACCACAGCCCCACCGGCAGCATGGCCAGCGATGGCGACCGGCTGGCCGTGGGTGACGGCGACGGCCACGTGCGCATCTTTCAGGGGGGCGAGTTGGCCCAGGAGATCAGCCTGACGGGCAGCTCGACCGCCACCTCGCTGGCCTTCTCCCCTGACGGAAAGCGCCTGCTGATCGGCCTGGACTACGCCGGCATGCAGATCGTGGACCTGGCGACCGGCGGACGCCTGCGGACCGTCGACCGACACGCCCGCGGGCTGCTGCACAGCCTGTTCTGGCTGGATCCCGACCGGGTGCTGGGCGTCGGCGGGGACGACGCATGGGCCTGGGAGGTGCCGGCCACCGCACCCGAGGCCCTGACGCTGACCAACCTGCGGGTCTGCCGCGACAGCCTGCAGGTGGTGCCCGTAGCGGAGCCGGGCGACGAGCCCTGGGCGCCGGCCGCCGCCTGTGACCACGCCGAGGGCGGCCCGCCGGGACCGGGGGGCTGAGACGAGGTGCCACGCCGGGCGTCTCGGGGCGGCGCTACCCTGGGGGGTGGAGGTGCCCTGTGCTCATCGCGACCCTGCTGCTCGGCCTGGCCTGCCAGAAGACGACGGACGACACCGGGATCCTGGGCGATGGGGGCAGCGCGGACGGGGGAGGCACCGACGGGGGCGCCATCCAGCCCGAGCCGCCCGGGGAAGAGGTCTCCTCCTCCCTGGCACGGGACCTGGCGCCGGACGTAGATGAGGCCACGCTGCTCGGCCTGACGAAAGACAACGGGTGGAGATCCTCCTCGACGACGATTGCAAGTAGTAAAATCAACAACTTACAACTGTTTGACGCTAGACAAGGGACAACCCACCGGGTAGATTCTCTGTACTCACACATGGAATCCCCGGAGAGCAGCCCATGCCAGCCTACCTCGAAGACCCCGCCCACGCCCCCTT
>Ga0210033_1000489_pt1 | contig 37450 bp, 48 predicted proteins | sample CryGeymeta201501_FD_185465 | JGI IMG/M metagenome (GOLD analysis project Ga0210033, IMG submission 185465) | Groundwater microbial communities from Crystal Geyser aquifers in Utah, USA - Crystal Geyser metaG 2015-01 (SPAdes) (version 2) | ecosystem: Environmental > Aquatic > Deep subsurface >... | reverse complement strand
AGCGCGTCCAGCAGGGCCAGGCGCGGGTACGGGTCGAGGCCCAGGGCGGCGAAAACCGGCTCCAGGAAGGAGAGTCCGCTCACGATTTTCAGCGGCAGGCCAAGGGTCCGGGCACGCTGCGCTATGACTGGACAAGTAGCTTCCGCCACGAATGGGTCGCCCGGCACGGCGTAGACCACACCCTGCTGGCGCCCTCCCAATTCAAGCACCTTCTCCACGATGGCAGCGTAGACCGCCTCGAAAGATTCCCCTTTTTCATACAGCTCATCGAATGAAAATACCTTGAGCGTAGACGGCAATCCAGCAACGGCAGGATGTTGGCTGGTGCGCAGCCAGATTTCGTCCGCTGAAGATAGCACTTCCCAGGCTTCACGCGTCAGCTTTGACGGGTCGCCGGGGCCGAGGCCGAGGAGAGTTATGCCAGACATAAATACCTCACAAAGTAATCTCCAACGTCTGGAGACGTTGGACTCCGAGTTAAAGCGTAATGCGTGAAACGTAAAACGTAAGGAACCTCACGTTTACGCCGCACGCACTACTTTCTACTTTCTACGTGTTTACTTGTTTACGTACTACGTGTCTACGTACTACGTGTTTACTTGTCTACGTTTTACGTCTTTACCGCTTCGTGTACGTCGGCGCCTTGCGGGCACGCTTGAGACCGGGCTTCTTGCGTTCCTTGACGCGCGGGTCGCGGGTCATGAAACCGCCTTTGCGCATGATAGGGCCCCACTGGTCGTTCATCTTGACCAGGGCGCGCGCCAGGCCGAGCTGCACCGAATCGGTCTGGCCGTTCACGCCGCCGCCATTGACGTGGACGGTGATGTCGTAAGTCTTCACGTCCTGACCAGCGGCCTTGAGCGGGGCCAGGATGGTTTCGATGTCACCCAGGCGGGTGAAATAGGCTGGCAGCTCTTTCTCGTTGACGGTGAACCTGCCCGAGCCGCTCATCACGCGCACGCGGGCGGTGCTTTCCTTGCGGCGTCCGACGCCTTCATAATATTGAACTGACATAAGTTCCTTCCTGATTAGGCAACTTTCTGCAAGAACTGCGCCGCGTGCGGGTGTTCCGCGCCGGCATAGATCTTGAGCCGTCCGAGGATGTGTTTTCCCATCTTGTTGTGCGGGAGCATACCCCATACCGCCGAACGGATCACGCGGTCTGGATGCTTTTCCAACTGCTGGCGCAGGCTGATGGTCTTCAAGCCGCCGGGATATCCCGAATGACGATGGTACAACTTCTCGTCCAGTTTCGAGTGGGTTTTGGTGCCGGTCACCGTGATCCGGGCCGCATTGATGACGACCACAGAATCGCCCATCTCGACGCCGGGCGTGAAGGTCGGCTTGTTCTTGCCCAGCAAAATAATTGCGATCTGCGTCGCCAGGCGACCCAAATTCTGGCCGTTAGCGTCCACCAACACCCAGCCACGCTCGATTTCACCAGCCTTAGGATAATATGTTTTTTGCACTTTCGACTCTCCGATAACAACTAATATCATCCGAAAATGTAGATAGGGCTCCCATGCCCTATCATGACGGCGTGCCCGCAGGGTGCTTCGCGAGGAGCCGTCCCTGCATTTTTTAGATAGGTACAATCAAACCAGATTATCATACCGGACTTCGACCAGCGTCAGGCCGCTCGCTGGAGCGAGACCAGCGGGCACGTTCCGGATCCCTCGGCTTACGCCTCGGGACGACGCCTCGGGCCTGCCTTGCAAAACCCTGACCAGAGTCTCCGCCTGAACCCTTCCCTGCCCGGCGGCCACCTGGACGTAGACCAGTCTGCGCACCATGCGGTACAGGAAGGCATCCGCCTGGATCTCGAAGGTCCACTCGTCGCCGTGATTTTGCCATTCGGCGAACAGGACGGTACGCACCGTGCTGCCCCCGGGCTTGGGCGGGGAACCGAAGGCGGCGAAGTCGTGCGCGCCGGGCCATATTTTCGCCAGGGGCGTCAGGTCAGCGACCGGCGGCCAGACCCGCCAGGCGTAGCGTTCCCGCAGCGGATCGCGCACGCCCTGGCAGAACAGCCGGTAACGGTAGCGGCGGGACGTGGCGTCGAAGCGCGGCCGGAATTTCGCCGCCGCGATCTTCACCTCCCGAACAGCCATATCCGCCGGCAGGTTGGCGTTCAGGGCATTGCGCAAATCGTCGAGCGAATGCTGCCAATCCAGGTCGAATGCAGCCACCTGCCCGCTGGCGTGGGTTCCGCTGTCGGTGCGTCCGGCCAGATAGACCGTCCGTTTATCCCAGCCGAGTCTACGCAGAGCCTTTTCAAGCTCGCCCTGCACCGTGCGGGAGCTTGCCTGTCGTTGGCTGCCGACGAAGTCGGCGCCGTCGTAAGCCAGGATGATCTGGTAACGTTCCATGTTAGTGAGCTGGGATTAGAGATTAGAGATTAGTCACTTCTCTCTACTCTCTATTCTCTATTCTCTTTTCTCTACTCTTCAACCAACTCCAACAGCACCATCTCGGCGGCGTCGCCCTGGCGAGGGCCTAACTTCAAGACGCGCGTATAACCGCCGGCGCGCTCCGCGAAGCGAGGCGCAATTTCATCGAACAACTTCTTGACCACTTCGTTGCTCCCAAGCCTGGAGGCCACCATACGGCGTGCGTTGACCTTCTCGACATCGCCAGCATCCTTGACGTTGCGCGCCAGGGTGATCATCCGCTCGGCCTCGCCGCGGATTGCGGCGGCTTTGGCTTCGGTGGTGCGGATGCGCTCGTGCGTAAAGAACTGTTTGATCAGCGTGCGGCGCAGCGCGATGCGCGCACCCTTGCTTCGGTTCAGTTTGTAACCTGATACTTGATGTCGCATTTCTAAGTTACTCCGACTCTTTCTTGACCTCGTCCCGCGTACTTCGCGGGGCTTCGTCCCGCATACTTAGCGGGGCTTCGTCCTTCAAATAGCCCTTCTCGTGCATCTTGGCGCGCAACTCTTCCAGGCTCTTCTCGCCAAAGTTGCGGATGGACATCACAGCCTGGTCGCCTTTATCGAGCAGCTCCAGCACGTCGCCGACGGTGGTAATGCCGGTGCGCTTCAGTGAGTTGAAAACGCGCACCGAAAGATCGAGGGATTCGACCGGCGTCTCGGCTACCTCGCTGGTCAGGCGGGAACCGGCCACCTCTTTTTCGATGGCGATGGTCAGGGTCTCCTCGCTGACGCCTGCAATGTAGCGCAGATGCTCGATGAGGATCTTGGCCGAGCCGCTCAAGGCGTTTTCAGGCGAAAGGGTGCCATCGGTCCAGATCTCGAGCACCAGCTTGTCGTAGTTGGTGCTCTGGCCGACACGCGCTGCCTGCACGTTACAGTTGACGCGCTTGACCGGGCCGAAGATCGCATCCACGGGCAGCTCGCCAATCGGCATACGCCCGCGCTCGTTGGCAGGCGAATAACCGCGGCCGCGTTCGACCATGAATTCGATGTCCAGGCGGGTTTTGGCATTGTCCGCGGTAAACAGGTACAAGTCCGGATTGATGATCTGCACCTCGGGCGGCGCAACGACGTCGGCTGCGGTCACAACGCCCTCCCCGCGCACCTCCAGGTGCATACGGGTGGCGTCCACACCATCCAGGATCAGGCGCAACTGCTTGATCTGCAGCATGACCTGCAACACGTCTTCACGGACGCCTGGTATGTCGCTGAACTCGTGCAGCATATCCGCGATGCGAATGGATGTCACCGCAGTGCCTTCCAGCGACGAAAGCAGTACCCGCCGCAGAGCGTTGCCCAGGGTTACACCGTAGCCGCGCTCCAACGGGCTGATGATGAACTTGCCATAATTCCGAGCCTCGTACTCGCGCTCAATCTTCGGCATGACCATGTTCGTTATACCTGTCACGGTTCACCTCTCCCTGGCGTACAAGGGGTACGCCGTATCCAATAGAGAAAAAAGCTTCGGATTATCGCGAGTAATATTCAACGATCAACTGTTCGTTCAAGTTGCCGTCAATCTCGGCGCGCTCCGGCAGGCGCAAGACGCTGCCTGACAGGGTCTTCAAGTCACGGCTCAACCAGGGCAGCGTGTTGCGCGCCTCGGCCACCGAAGCGAGTTCCTTGAAATAAGTGCTGTCGCGCGAGCCTTCGCGCAGGGCGATCACATCGCCGGCGCTCAAGACCATCGAGGGGATGTCGGTACGGCGGCCGTTGACCGTGAAATGGCCGTGAGTGACGAGCAAACGGGCATGACCGCGGCTGCTGGCGAATCCCAGCCGGAAGATGACGTTATCCAAACGGGATTCCAGGGTTTGCAGCAGCACCAGACCGGTAATTCCACGCCGGCGCAGCGCCGTCTCATAGTAACGGCGGAACTGACGCTCGAAGATTCCGTAGACGCGGCGCGCCTTCTGCTTGGCGCGCAACTGGCGGGAATAGTCCGATTCACGGCCACTGCCGCCGCCTTTACGACCACGGCGGCCGCCCATCGAACGTCCATGCATGCCAGGGGCAAAACCCCGCCGTTCGAATGCACATTTCGGGGAAAAGCAACGCTCTCCCTTCAAGAATAGTTTTTCAGCTTCACGCCGGCATTGTTTGCAAGCCGGCCCTAAATCTTTCGCCATACGTTCTAACCTCTCTCGCTTGAACTAGACGCGGCGTTTCTTCGGAGGCCGGCAGCCGTTGTGCGGCACCGGCGTCTTATCCGAGATAGAGCGCACTTTCATACCCAAGGCCTGCACGGCCCGGATGGCTGATTCCCGCCCTGGGCCAGGGCCTTTGACGATCAGGTCCACTTCCTGGATGCCTATCGCCAGCGCAGCCTTGATAGCTTGTTCGGCCGCCAGGCGGGCGGCAAAAGGCGTGCTCTTGCGCGAGCCTTTGAAGCCCACCGAGCCTGCGCTGCCCCAGGTGAGGGTATTCCCCTCCGGATCGGTCACAGTCACAATGGTATTGTTGAAGGAGGCAAAGACGTGCACCTGTCCCGAGGACAACGCCCGCTTGGCCTTTTTAGCGCCGCTGCCGCGACGCGCTGAACGTACACTTTGAGCCATAAGACCTCTCTAGAACTCCAGATTACTTCTTTCCGCCGCGGCGGCGTCCGCGCCCGGCGACCGTCTTCTTCGGTCCCTTGCGGGTGCGCGCATTGGTGCGCGTGCGCTGACCGTGCACCGGCAGGTTGCGTCGGTGACGGAGTCCACGATAGCAACCGATTTCGATCAGCCGCTTGATATTCAATTGCTCTGCGCGGCGCAGGTCGCCTTCGACCTTCCAGTTCTTGCCAAGGTAGTCGCGGATGGCAGATACGTCGGATTCGGTCAAATCCTTGACGCGCGTATCCGGATTGACCTTGGTGGCGGACAGGATTTTACGCGCCCGCGTTGGGCCAATGCCAAAGATGTAGGTCAGGCCAACTTCAACCCGCTTATTGCGCGGAAGATCAACACCTTCAATTCTCGCCATAGATCACACTATCCTTGTCGCTGTTTATGCTTAGGATTTTCGCAAATGATGAACAATTTGCCTTTGCGCTTGACGACCTTGCACTTCGCGCAGCGCTTACGAATGGAGGGGCTAACTTTCATGATTGCACTTCTCCTTGAACTGCTCCTGGCTTGACAGCCAAAGCTTGGATTATACTTGTTCTCTTATCTTCCGTCCAGTTACCAAATTCGGGTTGGACAAATTGGCAATTTGTCCCACAAAACCGGCAGTTACACGGGTCAAAGGACTGTCAGGATGAGAGGCTCTCCTTCGGTGACTGCGATGCTGTGCTCGAAGTGCGCCGTCAATGACCCGTCAGCGGAGACGACTGTCCACCGGTTGGGCAGGACACGGGTGCGGTGCGTGCCGACCAGCACCATCGGCTCGAGGGCAATGGTCATACCTGCTTCGAGCGGGACGCCCGTCCCAGGCTTCCCATAGTTCGGCACCTGCGGCCCCTCGTGCATCTGCCGCCCGACGCCGTGCCCGGTATACTCACGGGTGACGTGAAAGCCGCGCCCCTCGACGAACTGCTGGATGGCCGCAGAAACGTCACCGGTATGGTTCCCGACGCGCATCTTTTCGATGGCAATGTACAGCGCTTTCTCGGTCACCTCGAGCAGCTTACGGGCGGTGGAGGAAAGCTCACCAATGCCAGCCGTGAAGGAGGCGTCGCCGACGTAACCTTCGACGACCGCGCCGCAATCTACCGAGATGATGTCGCCCTCTTTGAGTTTCCGGTTTCCCGGAATGCCGTGCACCAGTTCTTCGTTGACGCTGGCGCAAATGGAAGCCGGGAATGGCGGGCGACCATAGTGGTAAAAAGGCGAGTAAGCGCCGTGCTTCCGCAGGACTTCCTCAGCAGCCGCGTTGAGGTCTGCGGTGGTGACGCCGGGTTCGATCAATTCTCGAACAGCCGCCAACGCCAGGGCATTGACGCGGCCGGCTTCACGCATGAGGGCAATCTCAGCCGGGTTCTTGACGTTGATCTGGCGCGCCCAATCCATACTACTTGTTTTTTACTGCTCTAGCAGTACTCCGCAAAACCGCCAGGAGGTCGGCGGTCACTTCTTCGACCGTGCGCTCACCGTCAATCTCGGCCAATAAGCCGCGTTGACGATAATAGGCGATCAGGGGCGCGGTCTGTTCCACGTAAACCTGGATGCGCCGCTTGACCGTTTCGGCCTTATCGTCATCGCGTTGGTAAAGTTCAGAACCATCCACATCGCACACGCCAGTTTTCTTCGGCGGGCTGTATACCTGGTGAAAGATGTGACCCTGCGCCCGGCAGGTCCAGCGGCCGCTCAAGCGTTCCACCAGCGTCGTTATAGAGGCGGTAATGCAGGGCACGTGCTCCACTTTGCCGCCGAAATCGGCCAGCATCCTGGCGAGCGCGTCGGCCTGCGCCGGGGTGCGCGGGAAGCCATCCAGCAGCGCCCCACCCTTGCAGTCCGGGCGGGAGAGCCGTGACCGGATCATGGCAATGGTCACGTCGTCGGGCACGAGTTCGCCCTTGTTGATATAAGTCTGCGCCAGCTTGCCCAGTTCCGTCCCGCCCTTGATGTTCTCGCGGAAAAGGTCACCCGACGAAACGTGCGGCAGGCCAGTCTTCTCAGCGATGATCTTTGCTTGAGTGCCTTTGCCGACGCCGGGAGGGCCGAGAAGGACGATGTAAGCAGGCAAAGTACCACGAAGTGGCATAACAGTTTTAACGAACCAGAAGCGAGTCGTCGTAGCCGTGCAATTTCAGCTCGGCGTCAATGTTCAAGAAGGTATCCCGCACCACACCCACGACGATCAGCAAACCGGCTGATGAGACCAGTAAGAGACCGCCACCCTGGGCAATTTGTGGGAATATCAGCCCCAGCAGGAAAGGCAGAATCGCGACGAGACCCAAGAACAATGCGCCCGGCAGGGTAATGCGGCGCTGAACTTTGGTCAGATATTTCTGCGTCAGCGCGCCGCGGTTGACGCCTGGAATTTGCGCGCCCACCTTCTTCAGATTCTCGCCGTAATTCTGCTGCGAGAACAAAACGTCAGTGTAGAAGAAGGTAAAGATAACCACACTAAGGAAGTACAACACCCAATACACCCAGGCATTCGTACCGGCGCCGCTGAAGGTGTTCTGAAGACCTGTCGCAATGTTCTTCACCGTGGCATTCGTGGCGTTGATGAAATAACTGCCCACGATGGCTGGGAATTGGAGGATGGCGCTGGCGAAGATGAGAGGGATCATACCCGCCATGTTCACCATCAGCGGCAGAGTACCCTTGACCGGCATGGACATGCGATTACCGACGCGCCGTCCCGGGTACATCACGGGCACGTTGCGGCGTCCCTGCTGAACGTAAACGATGGCAAAGATCGTCCCAACGAGAGTCACCAATATGATAATCAAGTTAAGCCAGCGGGTTTTCTCATCTACCATCAGACTGGCAAAGTTGGCCGGCATACGGGCGACGATGCCTGCAAAGATGATCAGCGACAGTCCCTGGCCGCGAACGCCATATTCGGAGATCAACTCGCCCAGCCAGATGGCGAACATGGTGCCCGCGACCATACTGAACAACATGGCGATGGAGGGAATGATCCGTGAACCCGACAGACTGAAATTCAGGATCGCCGGCAGGTTGAAGCGAGTCGCATACGAGTTGAAGATATTGATCTGGCCGATGGCAGAAAGGGCAGCCATAGGCACGGCCAGGTAATACGTCCACTTCTCCATCCACTTGCGGCCCTCACGGGGGTCAGCTTCCATCCTGCGCTGCAAGGCAGGGATGATCGGCACCAGGAGCTGCAGGATGATCTGCGCCGTGATGTAAGGGTAAACACCCATCGAGAGCAACGAGAAGCGCGAGACCGTACCGCCAGAGAGCAAGTCGAGGAAGTCGAAGAAAGTACCCGTCGTACCGAACTGGCTGCGCAACTGCGCCAACGCCTGCACGTTGATGCCCGGCACGGGTATATTGGCCGCCAGGCGGTAAATGACCAACAGGGCCAAGCTGATCAGCAGTTTACGGCGGATATCCTGGGACTTCCACAGGTAGCGCCACCCGGAAAATGCGTTTTTCATAGCAGGCCTCCTCGTGAGAACGAGTTATCCAATCAACTCCACGCTGCCGCCGGCCTTCTCGATCTTGGCCTGGGCGCCCTTGGTGACGCGCTGCACGCGCACCTTGAGCGGAGTCTTCAACTCACCGCGGCCCAGGATGGCGACCGGATTGCGCGGGTCGCGCAGCAGGCGGGCTTCGGCGAGGGTCTCAGGCGTGATCTCGGCATTCGCCTGGAATGGGGTCAATTGGTCCAGGTTGACTTCGTTATATTCAACCTGGTGGATGGGGGTAAAGCCCTGACCGCGTATGAACGGTAAGCGGCGGAAGAAAGGCAGGTTGCCGCCCTGCCGGTACAGGTGTCCACCCGAACCGGCGCGCGCGCCCTGCCCTTTGGTGCCCCGGCCGGCCGTCTTGCCCTGGCCCGCCGAAATACCCCGACCCACGCGCTTGCGGTTTTTCTTTGACCCTGGATTGGGTTTTAGATCATTCAGTTTCATAATTCGCGCCTACTCTTCGATTCGAATCAGATGGATCACCGCCGCGAGCATCCCACGCAATGCCGGCGTATCGGCATGTTCCACGGTTTGGTTCATGCGACGCAAACCCAGCGCCCGGACGGTAGCCTTCTGCGGCTTGGGAAAGCCGATGGGGCTGCGCACGAGCGTCACCTTGATCGTCCTGGCAGCCGTCTTCGCTTTAGCCATTCTTCTTTCTCCTTTCCCAGAACGGCATAAGCTCTTCCACCGGTTTGCCGCGCCGCGCCGCCTCTTCCCTGGGCGACTTGAGCTGGTCAAGCGCCTTGAAGGTGGCCTGCACCACGTTGAGCACGGTGGCGCTGCCCATGGACTTGGTCAGGATGTCGTGCACACCGGCCGCCTCGAGCACGGCGCGCACACCGCCGCCTGCAATAACGCCCGTACCAGGGGAAGCCGGTTTTAGCAAGATGACCGCGCCGCCAACCTTGCCCACCGATTGGTGCGGGATGGTTGTGCCGGAGAGAAAGACTTGACGCATATCCTTATGGGCGCGTTCGGTCGCCTTACGCATGGCATCTGGCACCGCGTTCGCCTTGCCGACGCCCATGCCGACCTTGCTGTGATTATCGCCGACCACCATCGTCACGCGGAACTGGAAACGGCGGCCACCTTTGACCACTTTCGCCATGCGGGCGATCTCTATTACGCGCTCGTCGAATGTTTGTTCTTGTTGTTTTTCGAGTTCCATTACCTGGGATTCCAACATATCTTTCTCCAATCAGGCCCTAGAATTCCAGGCCGCCTTCGCGAGCACCCTCGGCCACAGCCTTGACGCGGCCGGTATAACGGAAGCCGCCCCGGTCGAAGACAACCGTCTTGAAGCCTTTGCTCTTGGCGCGTTCGGCAATTGCCTTGCCCACCAGGCGCGCCGCATCGGTCTTGTTCAGACCCTTCATCTGGGCGCGCAACTCGTGGTCAATCGTCGAGGCTGAGACAAGGGTATTCCCAGCCTGGTCATCAATCACCTGCACGTATATCTCCGATAGACTGCGGAAGACGTTCAAGCGCGGGCGCTGCGCGTTCCCAGCGATCTGCTTGCGGACGCGCGCGTGCCGTCGAATGCGAGCAGCAGAGCGAGATTTTCCAGCCATAGGCTACACCTTCGCCTTTCCAGATTTACCAGCCTTACGGCGGATCTTCTCACCCAGATAGTGCAGGCCTTTGCCGTGGTAAGGCTCCGGTGGGCGCACCTTGCGGATGTTCGCCGCCACCTGCCCAACCAACTCCTTGTCATAGCCACGCACAAAGATCTGGTGTGCCTTGGGGTCGGTATCGAAGGTAATGCCCTCCGGCGGCTCGACTTCCACCGGATGGGAATAACCCATGTTCAGCACCAGGTTCTTGCCGTTCAATTCGGCGCGGTAACCTACGCCCTCGATTTCCAGCACTCTTTCAAAACCGGCGCTCACGCCGTGTACCATATTTGCAATCACTGCGCGGGTCGTCCCATGCAGGGCGCGTTCGGTGGGCGCCTCTGAGGACCGCCCGACCATAAGCTGGTTATTCTCCATCGAAATGGAGATGGTCGGCGAGAAGGTGCGCTGAAGTTCCCCTTTCGGGCCTTTCACGCACACGTACGATCCTTTGACATCCACCTGCACGCCAGCCGGGATTTCCACGGGCATGCGTCCAATTCGAGACACAGTTCAAACCTCCTGTCTCACCAAACTTTACAGATAATTTCACCGCCCACGCCGAGTTGGCGGGCGCGATGGCCGGTCATGATCCCTTTAGGCGTGGAAAGGATCGCCACGCCGATGCCCGAAAGCACCCAGGGAATATCCTGCTTCTTGGTGTATACGCGCCGGCCAGGGCGGCTGACACGTTGCAGGTTGGTCAGGACAGGACGACGCTCGCGGCGCTCGCCGATGTACTTGATGCGCAGCCGCAGTACTTTCTGGCCTGGTTTTTCACCGTCGGCCACCTCGTAGTTTTCCAGGTAGCCTTCTTCCTTCAAAATCCTGGCGATCTCCAGCTTGACCTTGGAATGGGGCATCGCCGTCAATGACTGGCCGCTCATCACCGCATTACGGATGCGGGTCAGCATATCAGCAATAGGATCAGATAAGTTCATGCTTTCACCTCCACCCGCTTACCAAGAAGCCTTGATAACGCCGGGGATTTTTCCATCCAACGCCAATTCGCGGAAGCAAATCCGGCACAATCCGAAACGACGGATGTAGCCACGCGGGCGACCGCAGCGCGTGCAGCGATTGCGCACGCGGTGAGGGTATTTACGTCGCAGCTCACGATATTGCATACAAGTTTTCGCCATAGATCAAGCTTCCTTCCTAAACGGCATACCAAGCAATTGCAGCAGCAAGCGCGCATGGTCATCAGATCCAGCCGTGGTCACGATCGTGACTTCCAGGCCTCTTAGCTTATCAATCTTATCGTACTCGATCTCCGGGAAGACCAATTGATCCCGCAGGCCGAGCGTGTAATTGCCGCGCCCATCGAAAGCATCCGGCGAAACGCCTCGAAAGTCGCGCACGCGCGGCAGGGCGACGTTCAGCAGGCGGTCGAGGAACGACCACATGCGCTCGCCGCGCAGGGTCACCTTGGCGCCGATGATGCGCCCCTCGCGCAGCTTGAAGTTCGCAATGCTCATGCGGGCTTTGGTCATGATCGGCTTCTGGCCGGTAATCTGCGTCAGGTCCGAAACAGCCGCTTCGAGGGCTTTGGCGTTGTCCATCGCCTCGCCCAGGCCGATGTTCAGCACCACTTTCTCAAGGCGCGGCACTTGCATCACATTCTTATATTGGAATGCCTTGGCCAGGGCCGGGACGATCTCTTGCTGGTACTTCTCTTTTAACTTATTCATAATCTCGATGCTCCCAAGGGGCCTAGTCAATCATCGCCTGGCAGTGCTTGCAGATGCGGTGGGAGCCATCCTCATCGCGATGAACTCCGACACGCGTAGGCGTGTTGCATTTCGGGCAGACCAGCTTGACGTTGGAAATATCCACCGGAGCCTCGAACTTGATCCGGCCAGGGTTGATCGTGCGACCCTGGGTCTGTGTCTGGCGCTGGTGCTTGGTGCGGACGTTGATACCCGAAACGACCACGCGGTGTTCATCTGGCAGTACTTTGATTACTTCGCCGCGCTTGCCCTGCTCTTCCAGACGCCCGCTGATTACTTCGATGGTATCACCTTTACGAATCTTGACTCTCATCCTTCACTCCTGAGCGGAGTGCAAAGTCTCCCGACTTTGCACCGAAGTTGGAGACTTCGGACTCCTTATCTAAACAGTATTGCGGCTAAAGCACTTCCGGGGCCAGTGAAACGATCTTCATAAAGCCCTTTTCACGCAGTTCACGCGCCACCGGCCCGAAGATGCGGCTGCCGCGCGGGTTGCGGCCGTCGGCATCCAGCAAGACGGCTGCGTTATCGTCAAAGCGGATGTGGGAACCGTCCTCGCGGCGCCATTCCTTGGCGCAGCGGACGATCACGGCCTTGACGATCTCGCTCTTCTTCACCGCGCCCTGCGGCGTGGCCGACTTGACAGTGGCCACCACAATGTCACCAATGCTGCCATAATGGCGGGTGGAACCGCCCATTACGTGGATGACCAGCAGCTCGCGTGCGCCGGTATTATCGGCAACTTTCAGACGAGTCTCTTGCTGGATCATGGCTATGCCTCCACGAGGGTATCAGCCGAGCGGGTCTCGTGCTTGAGAATGGCTTCCACGACCCAACGCTTGTCGCGCGAGATCGGACGGCTTTCCACGATCTGGACCCGGTCGCCGATCTGGCAGCCCAGCTCATCATGCGCCATGACGCGCTTGCTCGAGTGCACCACCTTGTGGTACAGCGGGTGCTGGAAAGTCCGGGTGATCTCGACCACAACGGTCCTGGTCATTTTATTGCTGGTGACGACACCAGTGATACGACGACGTTGATTCATGCTTCACCTTCCTGTACAGCCGCCCCGGCGCGTTCCCTGAGAATAGTTTCCAGGCGCGCAATATCACGACGCATGATGCGCAGGCGGCTGGTATCGGTCAACTGGCCTGACACCTGCTGGAAGCGCAGCTTCATCAGCTCTTCGCGGCTATCCGAAAGCTTGCCCGCGATTTCTTCCGAAGACAATTTGCGAATTTCTCCTGGCTTCATGCCTGCTCTCCTGCAGCCAGATCAAGGCGATTAATGACCCTGGTCTTGATCGAGAATTTATGCCGGGCCAGGTTCAAGGCCTCATGGGCCGCTTGCTCCGGTAAGCCGCTGATCTCGAACATGACACGACCCGGCTTGACCACCGCCACCCAGTATTCCACGTTCCCTTTACCCTTACCCATGCGGGTTTCGGGGGGTTTCTGGGTATAGGGCTTATCCGGGAAAATGCGGATCCAGACTTTCCCGCGGCGTTTCATAGAATGTACAATGGCCCGGCGGGCTGCCTCGATCTGGCGAGCGGTGACCCAGCCAGGCTCCAACGCCTGCAGGCCGTAATCGCCGAAGTTGATCTCGACACCGCGTGATTCCTTGCCTTTCATGCGACCACGCATCTGCTTGCGCCACTTTACACGTTTAGGCATCAACATAATAAACCTCGCTTATGGCTTATGGCTTATGGCTTATGGCTTATGGCAATTCGCTATTCGCTATCTGCCATCCGCTATCTGCCATTTGCCATTTGCCATCTGCTATTACGCACTCACATACACGCCTTCGGTCGTATCCACTTTTTCCTCACCCTCAGGCTTCATCTCGCCCTTGTAAACCCACACCTTGACGCCGATCTGACCGTAGGTGGTGGTGGCTGCGGCGCGGGCGAAGTCAATGTCGGCGCGTAAGGTCTGCAGGGGGAGGCGTCCGTCGTGCAGCCAGACGCTGCGGGCCATTTCCGCGCCGCTCAAGCGGCCTGCGACCTTGATCTTGATCCCCTCCGCGCCCTGGCGCATGGCCTGCTGGATAGCGCGCTTCATGGCACGGCGGTAGCTGATGCGCCGCTCGAGCTGGTCGGCGATGTTGTGCGCCACCAGGTAAGCGTCAATATCCGCAGACTTGATCTCTTTGATGTCGAGGTCAATTTTCTTACCGGCCAGCGTTTCCAGGTCCGCGCGGATCTTCTTCACGCTCTCGCCCTTGCGCCCGATCAGGATGCCAGGCTTGGCTGTATGGACGGTCACTTTCACTTTACCGGGATACCGCTCCACGTCAATACGCGAGACGCCGGCGCGACCGGCGGCGCGGCGGATCAGGTCACGGATGGCGAAATCCTGCCGGAGATATTCGCGGTACTGCGCACCTTCAGCGAACCAACGGCCCTGCCAATCCTGGGTGACACTCAGACGAAAACCAATCGGATGAACTTTACGACCCATAATTTCTCCTTATGGTAGCCAGTAGGCTACCATTAGCGTCCTTTCCATGCTGATCACGCGGCCTCACGCTCGCGTAGAATCACGGTTACGTGAGACGAACGGCGAAAGATCGGCTTGAAGCGGCCGCGTGCGCCAAAGCGGCGCCATTTGCGGGTGGGAGCTTCATCGGCAAAGATTTTTGCAACGTACAAATCGTCGCGGCTGACGCCGAAGTTCTCTTCGGCGTTGGCAACGGCAGAAGCCAGCAGTTTCAACACCGGCTGGGCTGCACGTTGAGGCATGAAGCGCAGCGTTTCCAACGCAGTATTGGCGTCCTGGCCGCGGATCACGTCTATCACCAGGCGCACCTTCTGCGCGGAGATGGACAGAAATCGCAGTTGAGCATGAATATCGTGAGCCATCTTGGACTCCTAGGCGGCCTTGGTAGACTTCTCGGCAGTCACGTGCCCACGGAACATGCGCGTCGGCGCAAACTCGCCCAGGCGATGGCCGACCATGTTCTCGGTGATGTAAATCGGCACGTGGCGGCGGCCATCGTGGACTGCGATGGTGTGTCCCACCATTTGGGGGAAGATGACGCTCGCCCGGCTCCAGGTGCGGATGACTTTCTTTTCGCCGCGCTGGTTCATCGCTTCGATTTTATCCAAGAGTTTCGGGGCAATGTAAGGCCCTTTTTTCAATGAACGTGACATATCTTCGTTCCTCGCTTACTCTCTGACGCCTTAGCGGTTAGATTTGCTGCGGCGGCGCACAATGTACTTCTTCGTCTGCTTATTACGGCGGGTCTTGTAGCCGCGCGTCGGCTTGCCCCACGGGCTTTTGGGTCCCGGCATACCGATCGGCTGGCGGCCTTCGCCGCCGCCGTGCGGGTGATCGCGCGGACTCATGGCGGTCCCGCGCACGGTCGGGCGGATGCCCATGTGGCGCTTGCGTCCAGCCTTGCCAAGTTTGATGTTGCTGTGCTCCAGATTGCCGACCTGGCCAATCGTTGCGTAGCAGACCTGGCGCACCAGGCGCACCTCGCCCGAGGGCAGGCGCACCTGGGCATACTCGCCCTCTTTCGCCAGCAACTGCGCCGAGCCGCCGGCCGAGCGCACCAACTGGCCGCCCTTGCCTTCCTTTAGCTCAATATTGTGAACCATCGTGCCGACGGGGATGTTCGAGAGCGGCAGGCTGTTGCCTGGGCGGATTTCGGCCTGGGATCCGGAAAGCACCGTGTCGCCGACTTTGAGTCCCAGCGGCGCGACGATGTAACGTTTCTCGCCGTCGGCGTAATACAGCAATGCCAGACGCGCCGTCCGGTTCGGGTCGTATTCGATCGCCGCGACCTTGGCTGGGATGTCGCGCTTCTCGCGTTTGAAATCCACCAGGCGGATGAAACGGCGATTGCCTCCGCCGCGATGGCGCACCGTGACACGTCCATAGGCGTTCCGGCCGCCGTGTCTGCGCGGCGGGACGAGCAGGCTGCGCTCAGGCGTGCTCTTGGTGATTTCGTCGAAGCTGTAGCCGGTCATCCCCCGCTGACCGGGCGTTACCGGTTTATATTTCTTGACAGCCATTACTGCACCCCTTCGAAGATCGGAAGAGTATCACCCTCTTTTAGGGTGACGATCGCTTTCTTGAACCCGGAAGAACGCACCAGTAAACGGCGGCTCTTGGCTCGCCGACTGCGCTTGGCGGGTGTATTAAAAATATTCACGCGCACGACCGTTACGTCGAACAGGGTTTCAATAGCATCCTTCACCAGCGTCTTGGTAGCCTGGCCGGCCACTTCGAAGGTGTACTGGTGAAGTTTGTCTGATTGATATTTCGATTTCTCGGTCACCAGCGGGCGGCGGAGTACATCGTAGATCGTCGTCATGCTGGCCTCCTATACCAGATAAGCTTTCAACACGTCCAATGCCTTGAGCGGCATGACGAGTTTATCGTAACCAAGAATATCGCGGATATTCAGGTAATTTGCCATCAGCACCTTGGCATCCGGGATGTTGTTGGTTGAGCGAGTGATGACCTCGTAGTTGGCGTCCTTCTCCGTGACCAGCAACAAGGCGCTGGCTGTACCTACCAACAAACCCAGTGATTGCGCCATCAGGCGGGTCTTCGGCTCGGGCAGCGAAAGCTCATCCACCAGCACCACGCCCGCCTCAGCCGCCTTGACCGAGAGCGCCGAGCGTAGCGCAGCGCGGCGCATCTTGAGCGGCATGTGCTGGGTGTACTTGCGTGGCCGGGGGGTATGAACGCGGCCGCCGCCTTTCCACTGCGGTGCACGGGTAGAACCCTGGCGGGCGCGACCGGTGCCTTTTTGACGCCACGGCTTTCGGCCTCCGCCGGACACCTCGCCGCGCGTCTTCGTCTTGTGCGTACCCAGGCGGGCGTTCGCCATTTGCTGGACGTAGGCCTGGTGCATCAAATCCACGTTGACCGGGGCTTCGAAGATCTCTGCTGGTAATTCTACCCTCTTGATCTTCTCACCTTGCATGTTGAACACATCTACTTTCATAGTACCTATGCTCCCATCACGCGGCTACGGCTACTGCTTGCGCGCATCCTTGATCATGACCAGGCTGCCCTTCGAGCCGGGCACCGCGCCGTGCACGCCGAGCAGGTTGCGTTCGGCATCCACCAGAACGACTTTGAGGCCCTGGGCAGTCACGCGTTCGCTGCCCATGTGGCCGGGGCGCCGGGAACCCTTGTAGACGCGCCCTGGCGTCGTCGTCGAGGAACTCGAACCGGGAGCACGCAAACGGTCAGAGGCGCCGTGCGATTTCGGGCCGCCCCTGAAGTGATAACGCTTGACCACGCCGGCAAAGCCTTTACCTTTGCTGGTGCCAATCACATCCACCCGTTCGCCCAGGCCAAAAATGCCCACCGTGACCTTGTCGCCGATCTTGAATTCCGGGGACCTGATGCGGAACTCGCGTAAAAAACGCAGCGGAGGCAATTCGCTCTTCTTGAGGTGACCCAATTGGCCGCCGGTCAGGCGCTTGGGGTTCGCCTCGCCAAATCCGAGCTGCACCGCTGCGTAGCCTTCCTTCTCTGGAAGGCGTACCTGCGTAACGTAACATGGCCCAGCTTCGATCAGAGTGACCGGTACTGCCGCACCGGCCTCGTCGAAGATCTGGGTCATGCCGATCTTCTTCCCAATCAGCCCTTTCAACATACTCGGTTTTCTCCTTTTTTCTAGGTGTAGGACGAGATAATATCCTACCGAGACTGTCAGCCGGGGCTTCGGCTGCATCATCTCCGGCGCAGCACAGTCAATCGGCCTGCCGCGGCGCATGTTATCTTGGGGCCTGCGTGCAGGACTGTTCTTGTGCTGTCGTTTTTAGTTGGATAGTTGAGTAGTTGGGTAGTTTGGTAGTTCAACTATCCAACTATCCAACTATCCAACGGTTTGGCTCACCTGCCGAGCGGTGCTGGCAAGACTCCTTCGCCAACCAGAACCATTGCGAGCAAATCGCGCCGCGTACCCTCCGAGCGAAGCGAGGTCAAGTGCAGCCGTTGTTGGGTGCATTTCACCAAGCACCAGGTACTCGCCCAGGTTCTAGTCCAAAAAAGTAATAGCCCAAAAATCTTATAAAACCGCCTTCTCTTGGTATACCTGGGCTATATAAAGCAAATGCTAGAAAGACGATACAGACGGTAGTTATCATTGCCGCATAGTTCAACCAAATACGCCATCGCTTAAGACGGTTACTTATGAATTTATCAAACAACATAACCACCGCAATTTGAGATATTAACAATACGGGGGTTCGGATTAGGTAAATATCCATTTCACGCATGCCGTTATTTATTCCGATATCAAAGTACACCATGTAATCGAATGTGAAGTACATGAAAAAAACCGCTAAGGCTACAAAAAATATTATATGCAATAGTAGGAGCTGAGTTTTTTTCATTTCAAGTTTCCATCCACCCAATCAATAACCACCCCTACGTTAGGATCATTCCGCTGAATGTTCAAGTAATCATTTGTATGAGATAGTATTTCGTTAATCACGTTCGATTGTGTGAGTTCCAATTGATATTTATTCCATAGGTCAATCCCTATCTGAACACTTAATTTATCACCTCCATCGGTCTTTCCAGCGCCAAGCACCCCAGATTCGGCATACTTATGGAGCGTATCAGCGTCAAAGCCTGCCGCCGAGCCAACGAACCCGTAGTGGATATTTGACCAAATATCGTAATAGAATTCGTGTTCTGTGTCCCCGCGTATTGGAAGGTAGTAATCATCCGATTCTTTCAACCCAAGTTTTTTCTCTAACTTGGGTTTGTGGTCCCAATTTGCGCCTGGGTGAACCATATTCCACCACAGAAAGTAAGCAAGTAGAGTGTTGCCCTTGTCAAGGTTGGCTTTAATATCTTTAACTACTTGGCTTTGCGCATTTGTGGTCATTTCCTGGTATATGTATTGAAGCACTTTGTCAAAGCGCGAGTAATCTGCTTCTTTGACCCCCACTTCTATCAAAAACGAAAATATGGCAGTCTTTTTGCCTTCCCCTTTTGCCTCAACATTTACCTGAAACTCATGGCTCTTTATGTCTGATAGCGATACGTCATAGGAAAAGGATGTTTGTCCTTCTCCAGTGTCGGAAAATACCCAATCTTGTTCGGTTACCAACGCCTTTATGTCGAGATTTATCCTTTCTCCTTCTATCGCAGCTTTTCGCCATAAAACCCTATCAGTAGGTATGCTTTGTCCTAATTTAATTTTTCGTTCGAAGAAGTCAATTTCGCCGTTTGCTTCAAAAGCAAATGACAAATCACTTCCGATATTCTTTCCAGAATAGCGGATTTGTTTGAGTGATGCAAAGAGTTTAAACGGTTGTATAGTCATGTTTTTTTTTCTTATAGAAACAGAATATGCTTTGAAGAACAACCCAGCCAGTGCCCAACTACCCGACTAAATCTTGATTTCGATATCCACACCTGCCGGCAGATTGAGCCGCATTAACATGTCAATCGTTTTTGAATCAGGATCGAGTACGTCAATCAGGCGGTTATGGGTACGGATTTCAAAGTGCTCGTGCGAGTCCTTGTCAATAAAAGTCGAGCGGCGTATTGTAAACCGTTCTATCTTGGTTGGCAAGGGTACCGGGCCAACCACGTGGGCGCCGCTGCGTTCAGCGGTTTCGACGATCCGCTTGGCAGACTGGTCCAAAACGCGATGATCGTAAGCTTTAAGACGGATGCGGATCTTCTGCTTCGTCATACACCACCTATTCTATGATTTTCGTGATGACGCCGGCGCCGACGGTCAGGCCGCCTTCGCGGATGGCAAACTTGGAGCCTTGCTCCAACGCCACCGGCACGATCAACTGCACCGTCAGGTTGACGTTATCGCCAGGCATGACCATCTCCACGCCCTCCGGCAGGGTGATGTCGCCCGTCACGTCCATCGTCCGAATGTAGAACTGCGGCCGGTAGCCCGTGAAGAACGCCTTGTGCCGCCCACCCTCCTCCTTCTTCAGCACGTACACCTCCGCCAGGAACTTCTTGTGCGGCGTGATCGAGCCAGGCTTGGCAATCACCTGGCCGCGCTCCACATCCGTCCGCTCGATGCCGCGCAGCAGCAACCCAAGATTGTCGCCCGCAATGCCCTCGTCCAGCGACTTGTGGAACATCTCCACACCCGTCACCACCGAGGTGCGCGTCTCGTGCAACCCCACAATCTCCATCGGATCGCCTACCTTCACCTTGCCGCGATCCACCCGCCCCGTCACCACCGTGCCGCGCCCCTTGATCGAGAACACATCCTCGATGGACATCATGAACGGCCTGTCCACTTCACGCTTCGGCTCGGGAATGTACTCGTCCACCACCCGCAGAAGCTCCTTGATGCTCTCGTACTCCGGCGCATTCGGGTCGGTGGAGGTGCTCTCCAAGGCCTGCAAGGCGCTGCCGCGCACGATCGGCGTCGTGTCGCCGGGAAAGCCGTAGCTGTTCAACAGCTCGCGCAGCTCCAGCTCCACCAACTCCAGCAGCTCCGGATCATCCATCATGTCCACCTTGTTCAGGTAGACCACGATCGCCGGCACTTCCACCTGGCGCGCCAGCAGCACGTGCTCCCGCGTCTGCGGCATCGGCCCATCCGGCGCAGCCACCACCAGGATCGCCCCATCCACCTGCGCCGCACCCGTGATCATGTTCTTGATGTAGTCGCGGTGTCCAGGCATGTCCACGTGGGCGTAATGCCGTTTCGCCGTCTGGTACTCCACGTGCGCGATGTTGATCGTGATGCCGCGCGCCTTCTCCTCCGGCGCATTGTCAATCGAATCGAACGGCCGGTACTCAGCCAGATTCTGATAGCTGCACCACTTCGTGATCGCCGCCGTCAGCGTCGTCTTGCCGTGGTCAATGTGCCCCATCGTCCCCACGTTCAGGTGCGGCTTCGTCCGCTCGAACTTCTGCTTCGCCATGAATAATCTCTCCTTTTAGGTAATTGACCTAAGTGCCTATTCGAAAAACCTCTGGAACGCGGACTTTAGTCCGCAGTAGGCCGCAATGGAGGGCAGACTGAAGTCTGCATTCCGTTTTTCGGATAGGCTCTAAGAAGCAAGTATTTCTTTCGCCACCGATTCGGAAACCGGCGCGTAATGTTCGAATTCCATCGAAAAGACTCCCCGGCCCTGGGTGCTGGAGCGCAGCTCGGTCGCATACCCAAACATCTCGCCCAGCGGCACCATCGCGCTGACAGCCTGCGCGTTGCCCGGGCGAGGCTCCATGCCGCGGATGACGGCCCGCCGGCCGTTCAACCCGCCCATGATATCGCCAACGTACTCTTCCGGCACGATGGCTTCCACTTTCATAATCGGCTCCAGCAGCACCGGCCCGCCCTTCTGAATGCCCTCTTTGAAGGCAAAGGTGGCAGCCATTTTGAACGCCATTTCACTGGAGTCGACCTCGTGGAACGAACCGTCGAGGAGTGTCACCTTCAGGTCAACGACCGGATACCCGGCCAGCACGCCGCTCTCGGCGGCCTCTTTGATGCCCTTTTCCACTGCCGGGATGAACTCACGCGGGATTGTACCACCGTAAATTTTATTCTCGAAGACGACGCCGCTGCCGCGCTCACCCGGCTCCAGCGAGATGACCACGTGACCATACTGGCCGTGGCCGCCCGTCTGCTTGATGTACCGGTAGTTCACTTCCGGCACCGGGCGTGTAATCGATTCGCGGTAGGCGACGCGCGGCTTGCCGACATTGGCCTGCACACGGAACTCGCGCATCATCCGGTCCACGATCACGTCCAGGTGCAGTTCGCCCATGCCGGAGATGATGGTCTGGCCAGTGTTCTCGTCCGAGCGGACGCGGAAGGTCGGGTCTTCTTCGGAGAGCTTTTTCAGGGCCTCGCCCATCCTGCTCTGGTCGGCGGTCGTCTTGGGTTCGATGGCAACCGAGATGACCGGTTCAGGGAAGGTGATGGTCTCCAGCACGATCAGCTTATTGTCGCAGAGCGTATCGCCGGTAAAGCTGTCCTTGAGGCCCAATACGGCCGCAATGTCGCCCGCGCGGACTTCGGTGATGTCCTCGCGGCGATCGGCGTACATACGGATCAACCGCCCAATGCGCTCGCGCTTGCCTTTGATCGAATTGGTGACCATCTGACCCTGGCTGATGGTGCCCGAATAAACGCGGAAGTATGCCAGGCGCCCCACGTAAGGGTCGGTAACGATTTTAAAGACCAGTGCGCTCAAGGGCGCGTCATCCTGCGCAGGCAGCTCGACGATCTCGTCGTTGCGGGGATCCGTGCCCTTCACAGGCGGGACATCCGCCGGAGACGGAAGGTAATCGAGCACCGCATCCAAAACGAGTTGGACGCCTTTATTACGCAGTGAACTGCCGCAAAAAACCGGCGTGGCCTTATTCGCAAGTACGGCCTGCCGGAGAGCCGTTATTAATTCTTCATTGCCGATCTCTTCCCCCTCCAGGTACTTGAGAGTCAACTCGTCGTTGAGTTCGGCGATCCGCTCGACCATGCTGTGGCGCAACTCGCTGGCCTGCGCCTTCAGGTCGGCTGGGATCTCGGCCTGGCGCGGTTCCCTGCCCAAGTCGTCATCCCAGTAAATGACCTTTTGGTTCATCAGATCAACGACGCCCTGAAAGGAGGCTTCCATGCCGATTGGCATCTGCATGGCAATCGGGTTGGCTCCCAGGCGCTGCTTGATGGACTCGATCGTGCGCTCGTAGGAAGCGCCCACCCGATCCATTTTGTTGACGAAACAAATCCTGGGTACGCGGTAGCGGTCGGCCTGACGCCAGACCGTCTCGCTCTGCGGCTCCACGCCCTGGACGGCGTCGAAGATGACCACGCCGCCATCCAGCACGCGCAGCGAGCGCTGCACCTCGGCGGTGAAATCAATGTGGCCGGGTGTGTCAATGATGTTGACCTGGTAGCCCTTCCACTCCGCCGAGACAGCCGCTGAAACGATGGTAATCCCGCGCTCGCGCTCCTGCTCCATCCAGTCGGTGACGGTCGTGCCGTCATCTACCGAACCCATGCGGTGGGTCTTGCCAGTGTAGAACAGAATGCGCTCAGTCGTGGTCGTCTTACCGGCATCAATGTGAGCGATGATGCCGATATTCCGATACCGTTCCAGCGGGTAAGCGCGTGCCATAAAATATTACCTTTTAAGGTTCAAAATACCACAGATTAGAGCCGGTAATGCGAGAAGGCCCGGTTAGCCTCCGCCATCTTGTGGGTCTCTTCACGCTTGCGGATCGAAGCGCCCTCGTTCTTGGCTGCATCCATCAATTCGTCGGCCAATTTCTCGGCGAATGACTTGCCGCCGCGCGCGCGCGCCGATGAAAGGATCCAGCGGATCGCCAGCGTGGTACGGCGGGCCGGCGGGACTTCCATCGGGACCTGGTAGGTGGCGCCGCCAACGCGGCGGGGACGCACCTCCATGACCGGGGCCACGTTCTTGAGCGCGGCATCGAAGACCTCAACCGGGTTTTTGCCGCCGCTGCGTTCCTTGATCAAATCCAGCGAATCGTACATAACACGCGTGGCGGTGCTTTTCTTGCCACGCGTCAGCATGTGCTGGATCAAGGTCTGGATAATGATATGGTGATAGCGGATATCGGGAAGGATCTCACGCTTTTCTGGCTTAGATCGTCGCATGCGAATACTCCATTATGGCAGCCTATTGGCAACCATTATCTAGAAACGGCTGATTCCTTCGGACGCTTGGAACCGTACTTCGAACGACCCTGACGCCGCTTGTCCACGCCGGTCGTGTCCAGTGAACCGCGCACGATGTGGTAACGCACACCCGGCAGGTCCTTCACACGGCCGCCGCGTACCAGCACCACTGAGTGTTCCTGCAACTGGTGTCCTTCGCCAGGGATGTAAGCGGTCACTTCGATGCCGTTGGTCAGGCGCACGCGGGCGATCTTGCGTAGGGCCGAGTTCGGCTTTTTAGGTGTCATGGTGCGCACCACCGTGCACACGCCTCGCTTTTGCGGGGCGCCCTTGGCCTGGCGGACACGTCGCTGCTTATAGGAGTTAAGCGTATAGAGCAAGGCCGGCGCTTTACTCTTGACCTTCTTCGATTGGCGACCCTTGCGGATCAATTGATTGATTGTGGGCACATTCGCCTCCGAACAAAATTTCTTTTTGGTAGCGCAGTCGGCTACCATTATGGTAGCGCAGTCGGCTACCATTACAAGAATATCACTGTTCTGTCAATAAATGAGGCCATCACCAAACGCGCCTGATGGCCTCACTCGTCTCTAGTACGTAGGGGGGCAGTGCGAAGCATCAGCCCTTTTAGGCAACGAAGAACAATTCTAACATACGGCTATGGGCACGTCAAGGAAAAATTCTATCTATCTCTGAATTTTTCTCCCAAGTCGAGCAGGCCGGTATCATATTTTGGCGGATGGGCCTTTTCCTCGTCCTTACCGAAGCGCACCACCTCGCCATTATCGCTGACCGCTTCCACCGCCAGGCCGAGGCTCTGCAGCTCTTTGACCAGTACGCGGAATGAAGCCGGGATGCTAGGCTCCTCGATCTGTTCTCCCTTGATAATCGCCTCGTAGGTGTTCACGCGACCCTGGACATCGTCAGATTTGACGGTCAACATTTCCTGCAAAGTATAAGCCGCGCCGTAGGCCTCCAGCGCCCACACTTCCATTTCGCCGAAGCGCTGGCCGCCGAACTGCGCCTTGCCGCCGAGCGGCTGCTGTGTGACCAGGCTGTATGGCCCCGTAGAGCGGGCGTGGACTTTATCCTCCACCAAGTGATGCAGCTTCAGAATGGTCATCACACCCACGGTGACCGGCTGGTCGTAAGGCTGGCCGGTTTTTCCATCCCGCAATGTCTGCTTGCCCAGGGTCGGGATCGGCTCGCTGGTCTTGAGCATCAGGGCCTGGGCTTGTTTTTCAAGATCCTCATCCGCCACGTTATCATGATCATGATCGTGCAGCCACATCCGCAGGCAGACCCGCATGGCTTCCTGGTCGAACGCGCTGCGTTTGTTGGGCGCGGGCATTTGATCGAAAAAGATCGTACCGGGGTCGTAACCGTGGTCGCGCAACCATTCTTTCGCCGCAGCAAGACGGGTATAATCTACATCAGACGTGAAGCGATACACGTCATAACCGCGCTCGCCCAACCACTGTTCCAGGTATAGGCGGCGTACTTCGTCGTCATCTTCGATCATCTCCGGAGCGTAGCATTCGTTGTCGCTGTATTCCTGCTGCTTCAGCCAATCCCAGGCGGTCTGGGCGGTCTCTTTCCAGGCCTGGTCTACGAGCCAGGCACGCGCCAGTTCGGCCTCGATCTCCTCTTCTTTTGCGCCATCAAAAACGGGCGTGATGGCTCGGAATCCAAGTCGCTTGGCTGCCCAGCCGAGGTGGACTTCCAGCACCTGGCCGATGTTCATACGTCCCGGGACACCCAGCGGGTTCAGGATGATGTCAACGGGTGTGCCATCCTCAAGGAAGGGCATATCCTCCACCGGGACGACGCGCGAGACCACGCCCTTGTTGCCATGCCGGCCGGCCATTTTATCGCCGGCGGTGATCTTGCGCCGCTGCGCCACCGAGACGCGCACCATCACGTCCACACCGGCGGATAGGTCGGCATTGTCTTCACGATTGAAGACCCTGACGTCCACTACCTTGCCGCGCTCGCCATGCGGCATGCGCAGAGAGGTATCCTTCACGTCGCGGGATTTCTCGCCAAAGATGGCGCGCAGCAGGCGCTCTTCCGGCGTCAGCTCTTTCTCGCCCTTCGGCGTGATCTTGCCGACCAGGATGTCGTTCGGGCCAACTTCCGCGCCGATGCGGATGATGCCGCTTTCATCCAAATCCTTGATGGCTTCTTCGCCCACGTTCGGGATATCGCGGGTGATCTCTTCGGGGCCAAGCTTCGTATCGCGCGCCTCCACCTCGTACTTTTCGATGTGCACCGAGGTGAAGCGATCTTCCTGTACCAGCCGCTCGGAGATCAGGATCGCGTCCTCAAAGTTCCCACCCTCCCACGAGATGAACGCCACGGTGACGTTCTGTCCCAGGGCCAGCTCGCCGCTCTCCGTGGAGGAAGAATCGACAATAATGTCGCCGCGTCGAATAACCTGGCCTTTGACCACCGCCGGGCGTTGGTCAATACAAGTGGACTGGTTGGAGCGCTGATATTTGCGCAAATGATAGGTGCGTAAGCCGCCGCCTTTCTCGCTCACCACAATCGTAGAACCAGTCACCGAGACCACATCGCCGTCTTCCTCGGCAATGATCACCTGGCCGGAGTCGAAGGCGGCGTGGTATTCCATGCCGGTCGAGACCAGCGGGATCTCAGGACGAACCAGCGGGACGGCCTGGGCCTGCATGTTCGAGCCCATCAGCGCCCGGTTGGCGTCATCGTGTTCCAGGAAGGGGATCAGCGCCGCGCTGATGCCAACCACCTGGTGCGGAGCCACGTCCATGTAATCCAGGTTTTCCGGCGCCGTGAACAGGAAACCGGAGTGGTAGCGACAGGAAATGCGCGGGTTTTCGAACTCGCGGTATTCATTCAGGGGGGCAGTGGCTTGGGCAATGATGAATTTATCCTCGGCATCTGCCGAGAGATACTCGACCTCATCCGAAACGAACGGCACGATAGCCATGTCGCGTTTGGCCTTGGCAATTGTCTTGAGCATCTTAACCGTGATGCGTTCACCCGCCTTGACGAGCACCTCACCAGACTTTACATCGGTTAGATCCGCTGACAGGGCGCGGCCCTCCAGGTGCGGGTCGTTGCACGGCATTGATTTGAACACACGCCGGTAAGGAGTCTCGATAAACCCGTACTCGTTGACCCGCGCAAAACATGCCAGACGACCAATCAGACCGATATTGGGCCCTTCAGGGGTCTCGATCGGGCAGATGCGGCCATAATGCGAATGGTGCACATCCCGCACGTCGAAGCCGGCGCGCTCACGCCGCAGGCCGCCTGGCCCCAAGGCCGAGAGGGTACGCTTATGGCGCAGTTCGGCCAGGGGGTTTGTCTGATCCATGAACTGCGAGAGCTGGCTGGAGCCAAAGAACTCGCGCAGGGCTGCCACCACCGGACGGATGTTGACCAGCGTGACCGGCGAGAGCTGCTCCTGATCACGGATGGACATACGCTCCTTAATAACGCGTTCCATGCGGCGCAAGCCGATGCGCAGTTTGTTCTGGATCAGCTCACCCACCGTCTTGACGCGGCGGTTGCCCAGGTGGTCAATATCATCCGGCGGCTCGACGCCATTGTTAATAAGGATCATGCGTCGTACCAGGCGAACGATATCCGCTTTAGTTATGGTGCGATGCGGGATCGGTATTTGCAGGTCGAGCTTTTGGTTGAGCTTGTAACGGCCTACACGTTCCAGGTTGTAGTGACGCTGATCGAACAACTGTTCTTCGAGGAACTGGCGAGCATTGTCCAACGTGGCCGGGTCGCCGGGTCGCATTTTCTTGAAGAACTCGATCAACGCAGCTTCGGCAATGGTCAGATGGTGGGAGAGATCCCATTCCGGCTCCTGGCGCAGCGTCGAAGTAATGAAAAGGCGCTCCGGGTTGTTATCCACATCTTGAAACAAAGCCAGAAGCTCCTCGTCCGTTCCGGCTGTCAATATCTTCTCGCCATTACCGTCATTGACCACCGACATCGCCCGCAGGAAAACCGTAATGGGCACGGTGCGCTTGCGGTTGAACTTCAGAATGATGTAGTCACTCTTACGCGTCTCGAACTCCATCCACGCGCCGCGATCAGGGATGAGTTTGGCCATCGCCAAGGGGCGACCCGTTGCCCGGTCCGTGGGCGCTTCGAAGTAAACGCCCGGGGAACGGATCAACTGCGAGACGACGACCCGCTCAGTCCCATTGATGATGAAGGTTCCCTTGTCGGTCATTTCAGGGAAATCGCCCAGGAAGATATCCTGCTTGATCGGTTCCGGTACATCCGGGCCGGCCAGCAAAACCGAGATGTACAGCGGGCTGGCGTATGTCAGGTCGCGCTCGACGCACTCTTCGATGGTATGTTTCGGCTCGCCAAACCAATACTTCAACCCCCACTGCTCCGCTTCCGGGCTGCGGCTGGGGAAGTATAATTTCATCCCCTTGTTGTATGATTCGATGGGCGAGATTTCGTGTAAGAGATCCCCCAATCCTTCCTTTTTGAGACGTACGAATGAGTCCAGTTGTACTTCGATAAGGTTAGGGAGATCCATCGAAAAAGGGATACGCGCGTAATTCTTACGGGGCATGACAGATGCCATTTATTACTCCTGAACTTACGGGGCCTGGTCGGAAAGGTGCACTGTCGTATTAGTACCCCACTGGCGGCAGTGGGCATGGCGAATATGCAAACTAAGATTATATCAAATTATAAATAAAAGGCAAGAGCCAATTTTCAATTTTTCAATGTAATTCTAACCCAAAAGCCCGAAGCGGAACAAATCGTTGACAAAAATGTTACCCCATAGGAACATCTACGCCGCTTGCCGAGGTAGTTCAGCGGTAGAGCAGGGGACTCATAAGCCCTTGGTCGTGGGTCCAAATCCCACCCTCGGCGGGCGGTTTCTCCGGCGCTTAAAAAAGAGTATTTTTGTCACTGGACAATCTCCCCATAAATCAGTAAATTAAGAGCAATCCGAGAGAGTATGATGAAAAAAGTCTTCGCATTGCTCATGTTGGTGATACTTGCCGCCTGCGCGCCTGCTCCGACCACTCAACCCGCCGCGTACGTGGATTTGACGGACCTCCAGCCGCTGCCAACCCCCGCCAACACACAGGTCAAGCCGCTGCGCGTGGCGATTGCCGCCGTCTTCTCGCCGCAAGGCTCGGCGGAGAGTTATGCGCCCCTGCTCGATTACCTGGGCCTCAAACTGGGGCGTCCCATCGAGCGTGTTCAGCGCCGCACGTATGCGGAGATCAACGACCTGCTGCGTACCGGCGAAGTGGACCTGGCCTTCGTCTGCACCAGTTCTTACCTCCTGGGGCATAAGCAATTCGGGCTGGAACTGCTCGTCGCGCCGCAGGTCAATGGCAAGGTCACTTACAACGCCACTCTCATCATCCGCACCGAACTAAAAGCGCAGAGCATCGCCGATTTACGCGGCAAAACCTTTGCCTTTACCGACCCGACCTCATTCAGCGGGCGTGTGTATCCCACCTATTTACTCCAGCAAATGGGAACGACGCCCGAAGTCTTCTTCGCTCGCACCTTTTTCACCTACAGCCACGACAAAGCCATCTACGCCGTCGTCGAAGGCCAGGCGGATGCCGCTTCAGTGGACAGCCTGGTGCTGGATTTTGCGCTCAAACGCGACCCCACCCTGGCGCAGAAAATCCGCGTCATCCACGTTTCGCCTGACTTTGGCATGCCGCCGGTGGTGGTCAGCCCGTCCATCCGCCCGCAGTTGCGCGCCGAACTGACCGACATCCTGCTGGGCATGAACCTCGACCCCGCGGGTCTCGCTGCGCTCCAGGCGCTGGATTACGACCGCTTTGTCGTCGTCAGCGACCAGGATTACCGCAGCGCGAAGGAAGTCCAATCGGCAGTGGACCTGAACGGCAACCCATGAAAAAGACTTTCGGACAAAAACTCCTCTGGCGCGCCTGGGAAATCATCGGGGCGGTCAACGTCCGCGTCAAAATCATGGGCATCGTCATCGGCGGGACGCTGCTGTTAAGCGCCGCGCTGGCGCTGCAAATGCGCGCCTCCGTCACCCGCCTGATGGAAACCCAGGTGCAGGAGCAGGGCGTTTCGATTGGCCGCGACCTCTCTGCCCGCGCCACCGACCTCATCCTCGTCAACGACCTGTACGCCCTGCGCCAACTTCTGCTCGAAACCCGCGCCAACAACCCGAATGTGGTCTATGCCTTTGTGCTCGACCCGCAAGGCAGCGTGCTGGCCGCCACATTCGACGAGGGCTTTCCCGCCGGGCTGCGCGAGGTGAATGAAGCGGGCGCGCAGGAACATCATCACACCGTCCTGTTGAACACCGCACAGGGATACGTCTGGGATATTGCCGTTCCCATTTTCAACGGCCAGGCGGGAACCGCCCGCGTGGGAATCTCCTACGACATCGTCCAGCAGACCGTGCTGACTCTGACCTCGCAGGCGCTTCTCACGACTCTCCTTATCCTGGGACTCAGCCTGCTGGCCGCGGCGTTCCTGACCTTTATCCTGACCCGCCCAATCCTGGAACTGGTTGCCGTCACCCGCGCCGTCGCCCAGGGCGATTTCACGCCGCGTGTGCGCCGCTGGGCCGACGACGAAATCGGCGACCTGGCAGATGCGTTCAATCAGATGACCGCCGAACTGGCCCGCACGGATGAACTGCGCCGTGAGCGTGAGCAGTTGCGCCGTCAACTGCTGGAAGGCATCATCGCCGCGCAGGAAGAGGAGCGCCGCCGCATTTCGCGCGAACTGCACGATGGCACTTCGCAAAGTCTCACCTCCCTGATGGTCGGACTGAAAAATCTGGATACCATCTGCGACAGTCCGCAGGTCCACGCCCAGGCGCAGGATTTGCGTAATGTAGCCGGGCAGGTGCTGGAGGACGTTCACGACCTGGCCTTCCAACTGCGCCCGGCCGCGCTGGATGACCTGGGCCTGCCCGCCGCGCTGGAGCATCTGGTCAACGAGTGGCAGAATCGCCATCAAATTCGGGCGGATGTGGTGATTCACCTTGGGGCGGAACGCCTGCCCGGCAGCCTCGAAACTGCGCTCTACCGCATCATCCAGGAAGCGCTGACCAATGTGGCCCGCCACGCCGGGGCAAAAAACGTTTCGGCGCTGGTGGAACGCCGCGCCCGCGAGGTGGTCGCGGTCGTCGAGGATGACGGCCTGGGCTTTGATTCCGCTCATTTAAACGGGAGCAGGCTGGGGGTCGCCGGGATGCGGGAGCGGGCGGAACTTCTGGGCGGGAAGCTGACCATCGAGTCCGCACCCGGGGCTGGGACGAGTCTCTTCGTCCAAATCCCCCTCCCGCAGACGGAAGGAGGCGCGTCGTGACCACCCGAATCCTGCTCGCCGATGACCATGCCGTGCTGCGGGCTGGATTGCGCCTGCTGCTCGAAAATCAGCCCGATTTCGAGGTGACGGGCGAGGCGGCTTCGGGGCTGGAGGCGCTGGAACTGGCCGAAAAGTTGCAGCCCGATTTGATTTTGCTCGACCTGACCATGCCCGGCCTGAATGGGCTGGACGCCCTGCCCGTTTTGCGGAAATCCGCCCCCGATGCGCGCATCCTGATCCTGACCATGCACGACGATCCGCAGTACCTGCGCCAGGCGTTGAAAAACGGGGCGAGCGGCTACGTGTTGAAAAAGGCGGCGGACACGGAATTGCTTTCGGCGGTGCGGGCGGTGCTGCGCGGCGAGGTGTACGTTCACCCTTCGATGACGCGTGTGCTGCTGGATGACATGCTGACCGATGCGCCTGCCGCGCCCGCCGATGCCTGGGAGAGTTTGAGCGAGCGCGAACAGGCGGTTCTAAAATTGGTGGCGCTGGGCTACACTGGGGCCGAGATTGCCGGGCAATTGAATTTGAGCGTAAAAACGGTGGAAACCTACCGGGCGCGCGGCATGGAGAAGTTGGGATTGCCCAACCGCGCCGCATTGGTAAGGTTTGCATTGAAAAAGGGACTGATTGGGGTCGGGGGCCCGTAAAGCGAACGTCATTCTGAATCCGGCGGCATCTGGCGTTCTTTCTGGCCGATGAAGATCAGCGATTCCAGGTCGCCACTGTCTTCCGGGCTGTAACGAGCGACCACGGCGCGCACCTTGTCCAAATCTTCATCAGAAGCCCATCCCAGCATACGCGAGATGTCGGCCCAATCCTGGGCACGCGTGGCTGCCATCTTCATCAGAATGAGATAGGGTAAGCCGATGACCGGGTAACCCGCCGGGTCCTGTTCAGGATGGGTTAGAGCCTCTTCGGTCCACCGGTACTGCCCGAAAATCACGTCCAGGTCAATGCCCTGGGGGGAACGCATCAGGTATCCGGGCATAGCCAGTCTCGAAACTATCGTGTAGCTTGCCTGTTTCAAACGGTCAATGACATCTTTCCCATCACGATATCGAACCAGAATGTCCAAGTCTCTGGTCACCCGCTCTGGCATATAGGCGCGTGTAGCGACCCCACCGACGATGACCAACGGGATGTCGTGTAAAATCTCGCGCAGATCAGGCCAGAGAATATCGGCGGTCCGGCGGCGCATAAAGTCGTGACCGCTGCCGGCGCCGGGCTTCTGCCGGCGCAGGCTCATCCCGATGAGGAAACGGCGTTTCTGGCGCGGGGTGAGGTTGCCGTCGGGGGCGATGCGGGCGATAGCGGGAGGGATGGGGGTGATAGGATTTATCGGCGACATAGAGAGACGCCTTCAGTAATCTGAAATCACGATAAGGAGACAAGCGAGGGGGATTGGGATAGATAGGCGATAGGGATGATCCGTCTGGCGCGCGGACTGCGATATGAAAGAACCGTGAGATATTGGTTGACCGGATGGGCGGTAATGATACTCAATACTATTTCCCGCAAATCTGAGGGCAAACGGTCAATTTTCAGTGGAAAACATCTCGGGCCGGTTTCAGAAACTTGGGTCAGGTAAGTAAAGTTTTCCAGGATCAGGCTCAAGGCGCGGTGATCTTTTTTCCGAAAGCGGAGTGTGATGTTATCAGCTATTTGTACTGTTCCAGTTGCTGGACCGCGTTCAAAAAAGATTTCCAGGATATCTGCATCTTCAAGATATTCGTACTCAATTCTTTTATCCATACTTCACCTCAAAGACGGCATATACGTCGGCCACGCAGTCACGATGTAGTCATTGGGTTGTTGATCGCCTGCATTGTCAACTCTGGTTCGAAACAGCACTTTGACCAGGATACAGTTGAAGTCGGGCAATTCGTCATAGCGATGGATGTAAGTATACTTGTATGGCAGAATCGGATCCTGCTCTCTGTGTCCCCTGCGTACGGTTTCCAGCACAGCTTCCAGTCTGCCGTCCAAATCAGGGTGGCTGGCGACTATATGTTCCCATCGCTCTTGCGTCAGGTAGATTTCACGACCATGCCGGTCGCGTGCATGCCAGATGTTCACGGGTTACTCTCGCACAATGAGTTGCTATCATTATAATCCATGCGCATGTCGCGAGTCAGGTTTTTCCTGACAAACTGCTCAAAAGTGTGGGACTTTTCCCGCTATCAGCCAAGGCCGGCCGGGCATAAACTATAGTCAGGCTTTAACCAAATTTCCGAAAGGAGTACTCGTTATGCTTGACGTGCTGGAAAAAACCGACGTTATCCTGCGTTTACAGGAAGACCTCCGGCGCGCTTTGGAGAAGGCGCCGGAAGACCGGCGCTGGGTGATGGTGATCGACCTGCGCAAGTGCGTGGGCTGCACTTCGTGCACCATCGCCTGTATCGCCGAGAACAAACTGCCGCCGGGAGTGGTCTACCGCCCGGTGATGGCGGAAGAAGTGGGAACGTATCCGCATGTGACGATGAAATTCCTGCCCAAGCCGTGTATGCAATGTGACAACCCGCCCTGCACGCCGGTCTGCCCGGTTAACGCCACCTACAAAAACGAGGAGGGTGTGGTGGTGATTGACTACGATCAATGCATCGGCTGCCGCGCCTGCATGGCGGCCTGCCCTTACGCCTCTCGAACCTTCGATTTCGGCCTAACCTACACTCAGGCAACGCCCGATGGTTTCGACTTCGTGCTTGGGCAATCCAATGCCGGTGATTACGAGCGCATTGCCAACGTAGAATACGGTGAAAACCGCGCGCGCAAGGGAAATACCTCCCCGATCGGCAACGTGCGCAAGTGTCACTTCTGCCTGCATCGCATCAAGGACGGTATGCTGCCGGCTTGCACAACTACGTGCATCGGCCGCGCCACCTACTTTGGCGACGCCAACGATCCCGACTCACTGGTCAGCGAGTTGGTCGCCAGTTCCAACGTCATGCGGCTCAAGGAAGAACTTGGCACTGAACCGCGCGTCTATTATCTGGCTTAGGAGGCCGCCATGCTTAAGAAACTTACTTATGCCTTTGGAGCGCTCACCCTGTTGTTTGGGTTGTGGGGCTTCTATGACCGTTTCGCCTTTGGGCATCAGGATGCCAACTATGGCTCCTACGTGGTGTGGGGACTGTGGGTGGCTATGTACCTGTTCTTCGCCGGCATCGCCGCGGGCGGATTCATGATCGCCACGCTCGACTTGCTGTTCGACATCCCCATCTTCAAGGGTACCGGCAAGATAGCGCTGTGGGGATCGCTGGTCAGCCTGGCCGCCGCGCTGCTTTCCATCTGGCTCGACCTCGGCCACCTGGAGCGCATCTGGAAGGTGTACCTGCAGGGCAATCCCTCCTCGCTCCTGTTCCAGATGGTCTGGGGTTACACTCTCTTCGGCCTGCTGACGCTGGCTGCCCTCATCCTGCAAATCCGCAAACCCGGCAGCCGCGCGTTGAAAATCATCATGTGGATCGGGCTGCCGCTTTCGCTGTTCATCTCCGGCGCGGTGGGCGCCTTGCTCGGCGTCAATGCCTCGCGTCCCTTCTGGCACATCGGGCTGTTCCCGGTGCAGTTCCCGGTCTTCTCGCTGGCTTCGGGGGCGGCGATGATGCTCGTGGCGCTGGGCCTGTTCGGTCCGCGCGACGATCCGCATCGTCCCCAGCAGTTGTGGACGTTGAGCCTGCTGACCGTCATCCTGATGGTGGTCAAACTGTACTTCATCTGGGCCGACTACTCGCAGAGCATGTACGGCAACGTGCCGATGAACGTGGAAGCCATCCGCCAGGTCATGTTTGGGCAATACTGGTGGGCTTTCTGGATCGCGCAGCTGCTGATCGGCTCGCTCATCCCAATCATTTTCCTCTCACAGCCCAAGTTTGCCAAACACAATAGCTGGGCTGGCTGGATGGGCTTGCTGGTGTTGATCGGCTACGCCTTTGCGCGCGGCCTGATCATCTTCCCGGCTCTCACCGTTCCCGAACTGGGCGCGCTGACCTCTGCCTTTAGCGGCCCGCATCTTTCATTCGATTACTTCCCCAGCCTGATGGAATGGGCGGTAACGTCTGGCACGATTGGGATTGCCGTGCTTGGCTTCCTGCTCGGAAGCGACTTCCTGCCGCTCGTTACGAAATCTCAAAAGGAGGCCTAACATGACTGAGCCTACTTCCAAAAAACAAGAACTTTCCCGCCGTGACTTTCTCAAACTTTCCGGTGTGACCGGCGCGACGGTGGCCCTGCTGGGCAACATGGGCGAAGTGTTCGCCAAAACGCAAAAGTCTCTGGCCGCCGCCGGGGAAGGCAGTTACTTCCAAGCCAGCCCGGAGAACGTCATCTACGGCGAGTGCCTGCAGTGCAACACCCAATGCACCGTCAAAGGCAAAATCCAGGACGGCGTGCTGGTCAAAGTGGACGGCAACCCGTACAGCCCGAACAACATGCTGACGCCGCTGGCGTACGATACCCCGCTGGCTGAGTCCGCTCTCGTGGACGGCAAACTCTGCCCGAAGGGACAGGCCACCATCCAGACGCAGTATGACCCGTACCGCATCGTCAAGGTCTTGAAGCGCGCCGGCAAACGCGGCGAAAACAAGTGGCAGGCCATCCCGTTCGAGCAAGCCATTGCTGAAATCGTCAACGGCGGCAAACTCTTTGCCGAGGCTGGGGAGGACCGCGTCGTGCCGGGCTTCAAGGATGTGCTGGCGACCAAAGACGCCAAGGTCATCTCCGGCCTGAGCGCGGACGCTTCCGCTGTTGCTGGCGGCAAGATGAAATTGGACGAGTTCAAGACCAAACACGCCGCCGAACTCGACCTGTTGATTGACCCCGAACACCCCGACCTGGGCGTCAAGAACAATCAGTTTGTCTTCCTGGCTGGGCGCATCGAACCGGGGCGCAACAACTTTGCGCAACGCTTCACGCTCAATTCCTTCGGCTCGAAGAACTGGTACGACCACACCACCATCTGCGAACAGTCGCATCACATCGCTTATACAAACGCGACCGCGCAATACAAGGATGGCAAATGGGCGACCGGGCCGAATCACATGAAGCCCGATACCATCAATTCCGAGTTCGTCATCTTCTGGGGCACCAGTCCCTTTGAAGCCAACTTCGGCCCCACCATGATGTCCGAAGCCATCACCAAGGCGGTTGTCGAGCATAACTTCAAGTACGCCGTCGTTGACCCGCGCATGTCGAAGACTGCCGCCAAAGGTTGGTGGGTGCCCGTCCAGCAGGGCGGCGACCTGCCGCTGGCGCTGGCGATGATCCGCTGGATTTTCGAGAACGAACGCTACGACGCCAAATTCCTGGCTTCCGCCAACAAAGGCGCTGCGCTTGCCGCAGGTGAAAAAACCTGGACAAACGCCACCTGGCTGGTCAAGTTGGATGACAAGGGTCATGCAGGTGCATTCTTGCGCGGCAGTGACTTGCAACTGGTCGAGAAAAAAGAAGAAACCGCCGCGGATGGCAAAGTGACCGTCACCTGGGTCACGCCCGAGGGCGTGGTTTTCACCCTCGACCCCTTCGTCACGCTGACCGCTGGCGCGCCCGTTCTGGTTGACCCGGCGGACGACAAAAACCCGGTCACCGGCGACCTGCTGGTGGATACCATCGTCAAAGGCATCAAGGTCAAGAGCAGTTTGCAACTTCTGCTCAAAGAAGCCTCCGCCCAAACGATGGAAGACTGGGCGAAGCTGGCTGGCGTGGATTTGGCGACCATCACCCGCCTGGCGGACGAGTACACCTCGCATGGCAAGAAAGCCGCAGTCGAGTTCTATCGCGGCGCGGTCCAGCACACCAACGGTTATTACATTGCCCAGGCGCTGGTGGCGCTCAACCTGCTGGTCGGCAACATTGACTGGAAAGGCGGCTTGAGCAAAGGCGGCGGCGCATGGAATGCCATTGGCAATGCGGATAAGCCCTTCGATCTCGGCGCAGACCACCCCGGCAAACTGGGCGCGTTCGGCGTCAAGGTGACGCGCGAAGGAAGTGTGTACGAGAAGACAACCCTCTTCACCGATTATCCCGCGCCGCGTCCGTTCTATCCCTACACCAGCAATGTCTACCAGGAAGTCATCCCCGCCGCGTACGCGCAGTATCCGTACCCGGTCAAAATCCTGTGGCTGCACATGGGCACGCCGGCCCTGGCTGCGCCTGCTGGCGCTGAACAAATCAAAATGTTACAGAATACCGAGAAGTTCCCGCTCTTCATCGCCGATGATATTGTCATTGCGGAGACCTCGATGTACGCCGACTACCTGTTCCCCGACTTGAGTTACGCCGAACGCTGGGCGTTCCTCGGCTCGCCGCCACCCGAACCGATCAAGAACATCCGCGTGCGCCAGCCGATGGCCGCGCCCGTCCCGGAGATTGTCAGCGTGGACGGCGAAGAAATGCCCATCTCGATGGAAGCGATGATGATCGCCATTGGCAAGGCGCTCGAACTGCCCGGCTTTGGCAAAGGCGGATTCGACAAACACGGCGACTTCAACCGCCCCGAAGATTACTACCTGCGCGGCATTGCGGACATCGCCTTTGGCGACAAGAAAGACGCCGAAGACGCCGTCCCGGATGCGGACGACGCCGAACTGGACATCTTCCGCAAGGCGCGCCGTCACCT
>Ga0210033_1000487_pt1 | contig 37564 bp, 28 predicted proteins | sample CryGeymeta201501_FD_185465 | JGI IMG/M metagenome (GOLD analysis project Ga0210033, IMG submission 185465) | Groundwater microbial communities from Crystal Geyser aquifers in Utah, USA - Crystal Geyser metaG 2015-01 (SPAdes) (version 2) | ecosystem: Environmental > Aquatic > Deep subsurface >... | reverse complement strand
AGTGCTCATACCTATTCTCCAGAATAATGGGCTTTCTTTTAAAGAAGTAGAAGCTGGTTGACTTTCTCATCCTGGTAACTCCTTATGGTAAGTTAATATCATTACTAACCATACCATGAGTGTTACCTATGTATCTCAGCCTCCGCAGGGGTTGTACTGGAGATTGTTTAGCAACCCATTCCCCTGACCCCCTTCCCTTGCTAAGGGAAGGGGGAGTGTAGGTAAGAAAGGGGTGAAACCCCTCTCTATAAATCTCTTCCCCCTCTCCTTTGAAGGAGAGGGGGATAAAGGGGGTGAGGTTAGTAAACACTCTCACTTTGCCCTTTGATTTTTGAGTTTTGCTTTTCCTGGGCTTGCCACGCCGGAGCCTGCCCTGAGCGAGATTCTTCGGTCGCTTTGCTTCCTCAGAATGACAAAGGAAAATTGGGGGGCAGAATGACAGAAAAACGAAGGGGCTCGCAATGATGTGGGGGAGGGCACGAGCAGAGCAAAGAATTGTTCGAACCCCAAATTTAAGCCAAAATAAGAGTGGAAGATTACAAATCCTATTTAACAGAAATCTCAACCATTCTAGGTTTGGCTTCCGAGATTTTGGGTTATTTATTCACCCATAATCTGGAGCACTAACTCACGTGACCGGGGACGGTTATCGAAATCAATAAACACAATTTGCTGCCAGGTGCCCAGAGTTAACCTTTTACTTACAAAGGGCACTGTTAGCGAAGCTCCAAGCATCGAAGCACGCACATGAGAATGCCCATTACCATCTTCCCATGTTTTGTTATGCTCATAAGGGATATTCTGGGGTACCACCCTATCCCACATTTTTTCGAAATCTTCGAGAAGCCGGGACTCATATTCAATAGTGGTGAGCCCTGCTGTTGAACCAGATATAAACAAGGTTACTGTGCCATTACTTACTCCCGACTGCCTCACTTCGCCCGCTACCTGAGAGGTTATATCAATGATGTCGCAACTACCTTTAGTTTTAAATGTGATGCTTTTAGTGACTACAGTCATATTTTTACCTCCTGCCATAGAACATCGTTCATCTCAAACACCGGACCATCACGGCATACCTGTTTTAAGCCATGCTTGGTATTTATAGTGCAGCTACGACAAGCTCCGATGCCACATCCCATCCTCACCTCTAGGGAAATTTGGCAATTTCTTAGCTTAGATTCTTCGCTTCGCTCAGAATGACAAGTTAATAATTCCGCCATTGTCTTATACATATCCACAGGTCCACAAGCAAATACCTGGTCTGCCCAATCAAGGAAGTCAGGCAGGATATCGGTTACCATGCCCTTCCTGCCCAGAGTCCCGTCTTCGGTAACAGGGATGAATTGAACTCCGCTTGGTAAAGACAAGAGATTGCTTTGCTTTTCACCCTCTCCTTTTTCCTCTCCCTTCGAGGGAGAGGAATTAATGGTGAGGGGCAATGACAAAAAGGGATAAATCTGAGCAGCGGTGCTCGCTCCATGAATTAATGCTACCTGATATTGAGGCGAAGCATATTGAGCCAGGAAAATAAGCGGAGCAATGCCAATGCCTCCACCCACCAATAGCAGGTTTTTCAAACCAGGCACAATGTTAAATCCCTTACCCAGTGGTCCGAGGACGTCAATTTTATTGCCCGCCGGCTGCTGTGATAGCCAAAAGGTGCCCTTGCCTACTACCTGAAATAGAAGGGCAATCTCACCCTTACCAGTTCCTTCGCGGAGTTTACCCTGAGCACGATAAGATTCTTCGCTACGCTCAGAATGACAGCAAGCGAAGGGCTCAGGACTAGCCTCATCTCCCGTCGGGGGAGAGGACAAGGATGAAACCTGATGCACACTGAAAGGGCGACGCAATACCAATCCTTCACAGCATACCGTAATAAATTGCCCCGGCTGAGCCGAAGAAGCGATGTCAGGCGCATCAAGCCACATAAGATACACGCCTGGCATGACCTCCACATTAGAAGTTATCGCACACAAAGACTGCCTCATGCTAAATCCTAAATTCGAATTCCTAAACTCTAAACAAATTCAAAATTTCAATGCTCTAAATTCAAAACCACTTCGGATCATTTGTATTTTGGGTTTTGATATTGTTTGGAATTTCGTGCTTTGGATTTCGGATTTCCCTTTAAGTATTCCCTCAGCGGCTGAACGCTAAAACTTTGACCGACACCACCCATCGCCTCCACAACTACACGGGCAGTATCCAGCGAGGTAAAGCACGGTATCCTCTTTTCTACAGCAGCACGCCGGATATTAAATCCATCCTTCAAGGGAAGCCGACCTCCAGCGACAGTGTTAATAACCCCAGCCACAGAATTATCCTGAATAACGTCAATAACGTTGGGATGCCCTTCACTTAATTTTTTGGTCACCATTTTTACCGGGAGACCCGCTGCTTCAATCATAGCTGCAGTCCCTTCGGTGGCATAAAGTCCATATTGAAGCGAGTGCAACTTCTTGATTAAAGGCAGTGATTCAGCTTTATCCCTATCAGCAACGCTTAGCAACATCCCTCCCTTCTCAGGCAACATCAACCCGGCAGCCAAGAGTGCCTTGACCAAGGCAGCATCAAAGGTATAATCAACACCCATCACTTCACCGGTAGATTTCATCTCAGGTCCAAGATAATTATCCACCCCAATCAGCTTGGACATAGAGAAAACAGGAGCTTTTATACCCACTAACTTTTGCTTCTTCCCCAACCCCCCGTTATAACCTTGCTCAGCAAGACTGATACCAGCCATCACTTTGACGGCAATTCGCACCAAGGGAACACCAGTTACCTTGGAGATAAAGGGCACAGTTCTGCTAGCCCGGGGATTTACCTCAAAGACATATACTGAAGAACGCCCATTTTCCCTCATTATGAGCATCTGAACGTTCATCAAGCCTTTAACTTGCAAAGCAAGACCAATTCTGGTGGTGTAATCCACCATAGTGTTTACTTCCTCATCGGTTAAATTGACGCCGGGATAGATAGCCAAGGCATCACCACTATGCACGCCAGCTCGCTCAATATGCTCCATTATGCCCGGGATAAGCACTTCCTTCCCATCACTAACAGCATCTACCTCAACCTCCTTGCCCTGCAAGTATTTATCGATAAGGACAGGATGCTGGCTATTGAGCTCTAAGGCCTCGGTTAGATAGCGAATCAGCTCAGTCTCATTATGCACGATTTCCATAGCTCGGCCACCGAGGACATAGCTGGGGCGAATCAACAACGGATAACCCAAGGACCTAGCTACATTCAGTGCTTCTTCAATTGATGACACGCCAGCTCCCGGTGGCTGAGGAATACCCAACATATCTAGAAAGTCTTCAAAACGACGACGGTCCTCAGCTATATCTATTGCTTCAGCACCGGAGCCCAGTATTGCTAAATTGCTGCGTGCCAATGGCTCAACCATGTTGATGGCTGTCTGACCGCCAAACTGAACGATGGAGGGTAGGACAGACTCACCTTCGTTTTCAACTATGTCTCGAATGCTTTCCTCATCCAGAGCTTCAAAGTAAAGACGGGTGCTGGTATCGAAATCGGTGGAAACTGTCTCTGGATTAGAATTAACCATGATGCTCTTTATACCCGCTTCCTGAAGCGCCCAGGCAGAGTGAACGCAGCAGTAATCAAATTCAATCCCCTGCCCGATCCGTATCGGGCCACTTCCAATAACTAAAGCTTTCCTGCCTTCCAGAGGCTCAGCTTCGTTTTCCTTCTCATAGGTGCTGTAGAAATAAGGAGTTTCAGCATCAAATTCGCCAGCGCAGGTATCCACCATCTTATATACCGGGCGGATATGCCATTCATGACGGGCTTGCCTCACCTGCTCAGGCAATCTATCAGCCAATGTGCCAACTTGCTCATCACTGAAACCAAGCCGCTTTGCCTCCCAGAGAAGCTCGGGAGTCAAAGGCTCAGAAAGAAGCCGCTTTTCCATGTCAACGATATTGTTTAGCTTATAGATAAACCAGGGGTCTACTCCAGTGCGCTGGGAAAGCTCTTCAGGTATAGCTTCCCTTCTCAGCGCTGCTATGATTGCCCAAATTCTCAAGTCATTGGGATGAAGTGGATAGGAATCAAGCCCTTTCCCCTGCTGCCAGCTGGAATCTTCCCAGAGAAGGGCCCTCTTACCAAACTCCAGAGAGCGCACGGCCTTCTGCAGGGCAGCTTCAAAGCATCTTCCAATAGCCATCACTTCGCCCGTGGCTTTCATCTGAGTGCCAACCTCTCTATCACCTGATGCAAATTTATCGAAAGGCCATCTTGGAATTTTAACCACGCAGTAATCGAGAGCAGGCTCAAAGGATGCCAACGTCTTGCCAGTAACCTTATTGGGTATTTCATCGAGCCTTCTTCCTATAGCTATTTTGGCCGCCACACGGGCAATGGGATAGCCAGTGGCTTTGCTGGCAAGGGCTGAGCTACGACTGACACGCGGGTTGACTTCAATCACATAATACTGACTTTTTTCTACCTTTATTTGGTCTGGAGCCCATTTTTCAGCAACTACAGGGTGAGGAGTAAGGGCAAATTGTATGTTACAGCCACCCTCAACACCCAAAGCCCGGATGATGTTAATGCTCGCCGACCTGAGCATCTGGTATTCCTTGTCAGTTAGCGTCTGGCTGGGAGCTACCACAATGCTGTCGCCAGTGTGCACCCCCATGGGGTCAATGTTTTCCATATTACAGATGGTAATACAGTTATCGGCGGCATCACGCATAACTTCATATTCAATTTCCTTCCAGCCAAGGAGACATTGCTCCACCAGAACTTCATGACTCATGCTATTCTCCAGGCCATTGGCGACTACTTTCTCAAGCTTTCCCATGGTGTAAGCAACACCGCCCCCGGTGCCACCCAGAGTATAAGAAGGACGAACAATTAAGGGCAAGCCGATGGATTCCGTCAGCTCCCTGGCCTCTTTTACCGATTTAACCGTGGCGCTCTGGGGCACGGGCTCACCAATATCAATAAGAAGCTGTTTAAATAACGACCTCTCCTCAGCCTTCTTTATCGTTTCCACTGGTGTCCCCAAAAGCCTTACTTTATATTTATCAAGCACACCAGCATCGGCCAACTCTACCGCAAGGTTAAGCCCTGTCTGCCCACCAATGGTGGGCAGCAATCCATCAGGACGCTCTCTCTCAATTACCCGGGCTAAGACTTCAACAGTAAGCGGCTCAATATAGACGATGTCGGCGATACCTTCGTCGGTCATAATGGTCGCCGGGTTTGAGTTCACCAGAACCGTGGTCACGCCTTCCTCCCGCAGCGCCCGGCATGCCTGAGTTCCGGAATAATCGAACTCCGCCGCCTGCCCGATTATTATCGGACCCGAGCCAATGACCAGGACTTTAGATGGTTTGGACACTCAATCTCCCTAACCCTTTACAGCCTTTATCAACCCAAAGGCGCGAAGTTCCTTAGCAACTTTAATGAAAGCTTTATCCATATTCTCTTCGGTGAAACGCTCCCAGACTTTCTCGTCAATGTTTGTAGGAAATTTAGTCTCCTCTTGTAACAAATAAATCATTTTGTCAGGAAGAATTTCTTGAGCTCTGCCAATTTCATTAAGAATATTGCCATGCGGAATAAACTCACCTGTTTGACCATCAACGTCACCTTTGGTTGCCAGGATTATTGTGCAATCGCATTGCTTTAGATAATGCTCCACATTTTTATCTTTCGACCTTCCTTCGCTAGGTTGCTCCTCCACAATTATAGGAGTGATACCTAGCGCATTGAGAAAATTCACAAGTTTCTTGCGGGCAGGACTTTCCCCACCATGAGCAATAAAGGCTTTAGGTGGCTCTGTATCAATACCAGGTGGCTTTCCTATTACATTCCCTTGTTTATCTCGTATACCCTTATCAATATCGTCTTTTAATTTTCCAATGGTTCTGCTTGTTGCTTGTAAACAGTTATCAAGTGCACTCACAACGAGAGTGTTTTTTTCGAAATTAAAAGCCCAATTCCAAACATCCTGTAGGCCGGCGCTCGTTTTGATTGTCTCTAAACCTGTATATTCTTTAACTAATTGAGTATACTTTCCTGCGCTGATGCTGATTTCCTCGTATATTAATTCAAAATCCGCAAGTTCTTCTTTTGTTAATCCCTTATGTTGATTTATCTGTTTTGTTCGATAGGCGAGATATTGCATGAGTTTATCTCTAAAATCTTTTAATTCATCTACAATCATCTCGCTTTACCTCCTTCAATATCAGCCACCTACCTCACCCCCTTAGTCCCTCTCTCCTTCACAAGAGAGGGGAGGTTTGGAAAGAGGGATTCCGCCCCTCTAAAACTCCCTATATTCATCTCTACTTTCCCTTCACCATCTCCAGAAATCTCTCAAACAAATACCTGTTGTCCAACGGCCCGGGGGAAGCTTCGGAGTGGTATTGAATTGATAGTATGGGCAAGTCCCGGTGGCGGAGACCCTCCACGGTGCCATCGTTTAGGTTTATGTGGCTTACCTCAAGCCCTCCCTTTAAGGTATCGGCATCTATGGCATAGCCATGATTCTGAGCAGTGATATAAACCCTGCCAGTTGCTAAATCCCGCACTGGATGGTTACCACCACGGTGCCCGAACTTTAGCTTAAATGTCTTTGCCCCTAAGGCTCTGCCGATAAGCTGATGTCCCAGGCATATTCCCATAATCGGTTTTTTGCCTATGAGCTTTTTCACCGTCTCCGTTATATCATCAAGAAGAGCAGGATCGCCGGGACCGGGGGAAAGGAGGATGCCATCGGGATTCATCTCTAATACATCCTCTGCTGAGGTAGTGCAAGGGATAGCGGTCACCTGGCAACCAAATTGGCTTAAGATACGCAATATGTTGTATTTCAGGCCATAGTCAATAACCACAATTCGCAGATTGCTTCGCTCCGCTCGCAATGACAAAAAGGAAGCGGGCAATGACAGAAAAGGCAGGTTTGCAGTGACAGATGTATCGGATTGCCATTCATAGGGCTTCTCAGTGCTGACCTGGTGAACAAAATCGGTAGAGTCATACCGGGGTAAATTCTTCAGCTCCTTTAATGCTTCTTCAGCAGTCATCTCTGAGGTAATAATCCCCATCATAGTTCCCAGCGAACGTATATGGCGAGTTAAGGCACGAGTATCTATCCCGCTGATTCCTGGAATGCCGTTATCCTGCAGAAACTTATGTAAGGTAATTGTGCTCTGCCAATGGCTTGGACGAGAGCAATACTCCCGAACGGCAAATCCCCTAACCTGAATTTGCTTCGATTCGAAATCGGATTCATTGATGCCATAGTTCCCAATCATGGGATAAGTAGGCACTAGAATTTGTCCGTCATAAGATGGGTCAGTGAGCATCTCCTGATAGCCGGTCATGCTGGTATTGAAAACGACCTCGCCATAGGCATTATCCTCAGCACCGAAGGCATCCCCTTCGTAAACCGAGCCATCCTCAAGAACTAAAATTGCCTTCTTAGCCATCACCCTCACCTTAATCCTCTCCCGTCAAGGGAGAGGAAATTTGGGCATAATGACTTCCTAAGAAATCATCCATATAAACTACCTCGCCATCGACTATGGTCGCCATTACCTTGCCTTTAAACTTACAGCCATCGAAAGGAGTATTCTTCCCTTTAGAAGCAAATTTGCTGCTGTCCACAACCCATTCCCGGTCTGGGTCAAATATAGTGATATTAGCCGGAGAGCCTACCTTCAACATGCCTAATTCGCCGCCTTTGCCAACTATCCTTGCTGGCTCACAGGTTAGCTTGGAAATCAAGGTAACTAAACCTATCTCCCCTTTATGAACCAGGCCCATAAGAGCGCCAAAAGCGGTCTCAAACCCGCTAATGCCGAAGGCAGCCATTTCCAGGCCACAATCCTTATCCGCCAGAGTATGCGGGGCATGGTCAGTGGCAATAGCATCAAGCACCCCATTTTTTAATCCTTCTATCAAGCAAGTTATGTCATCCTCAGTGCGCAAAGGCGGGTTTACCTTGGCATTAGTATCATATTGAGATTGCTTCGCTCCGCTCGCAATGACATTGTTGCCTTTGCCCCAGTCCTTGCCCATTATCCTTTCCTCAGTCAATGTTAAATGGTGAGGAGTAACCTCAGCAGTTACCAAAATTCCTTCTTCCTTAGCACGACGTATAAGCTCAACAGAGCCACAAGTACTTACATGGGCAATATGAATCCTGGCATTAGCTAGCTTCGCCAGAGCCAGGTCACGGGCTACTATCATTTCCTCTGCACTCGCTGGAATTCCCCGAAGGCCCAACTTTGTAGACACCCAACCTTCATTTACAACACCACCGTTACTCAGCCTTCTATCCTCACAATGGTCAACAATCGGCAAGCCAAGGGCGCAGCTATACTCAAGAGCACGATGCATAACTTGTGAACTAACCACTGGAGCACCATCATCACTGAAAGCAACTACTCCAGCCTCAGCCAGTTCAGCCATATCGCAGACTTCCTTTCCACTTCTCCCTTTAGTGACACAACCTATAGGAAAGACATGAACAATGCCCTCTTCGGCAGCTTTTTGTTTCACCCACTCCACCATAGCTCGATTATCAATAGGTGGATTTGTGTTTGCCATGCAACAGACGGCAACAAAGCCACCCGCAGCGGCTGCCTTTGTCCCTGTAGCGATTGTCTCCTTCTCCTCAAATCCCGGCTCACGAAGATGGCAATGAAGGTCTATGAAGCCAGGACAAACGGCCCACCCCGTGGCATCGATTACCAGAGGTTGCTTCGCTGCGCTCACAATGACAATTGGTATCCCCTTCCCCAATTGTGTGATTTTGCCTTCATCAATAACCAAATCGGCAACCTGGTTCATACCCCGGCCAGGGTCAATTAAGTTCCCATTCTTAATCAGTATCATCTCGTTACCTTTGCTGCGCTTTCGCTGAAGGACGAAAGCCTCTCTCCTGTGCTTTCTCTTCGGAATCGAAAAAAACGCTGTTAGAGACTTTGATTTGCCCGGCCCGAATATCTTGACACGCGTAATATATCCTGGATTTTAAATTGCCGACGTAGTTGGGCTGCTTTTCATAGTCGCAATACACACATCTGAGGGTTAAAGGCTTGTTACCACAAACAACGAATTCAGGAGCTATATAGCGAGCTTCATGAACAGATACGCAGGCGGGATTTTCACACCTACTACCTAAATCGCTGCGGTAGATTTCAGGCTGAGTGACTACCTCAGGTAATGTTCTTTCTGCAGGAGCCTCCGCTTGCTGCATGCCAAGCAACAAAGCTATCAACGCCATCCTCACTGCTACCCCATGGGCTGCTTGTTCGAAATACATACTTCTCGGGTCAGCATCAATTTCGCATGCTATCTCGTCAAGTCGAGGTAGCGGATGTAAAACAAGTGCCCGCTTGAGCTCTTTCCTTTTAAGAACACCCTTATCCACAACAGGGTAAGCTTTTCTGGTATCTCCCTGGGCATCAGAAAATCTCTCCTGTTGAAGCCTTGTCATGTAGAGAGCATCCACCCCTTTCAAGTCAACTTCAGCACGGAGGTCAGGTATCAACGCCAGGTCATGGGAGGTCCCTGGTGTAACATAAATGGCATCCAGGGTAGCACTCGCTTTGCCACTACCTCCCAAGGCTAAAGCCACCGAGGATAAATTACGACCTGTAGGTCTTCTAAGCACCCCGTTATATTCCGTGGTCAGCTTTCTAAGGACATACTCCGGTGGACCAAGACCGGGGCTAGAGTAAAACACGATAGTTGCTCCAAATCTAGCTAACATATATGCCAGGGAATGTGTTGTTCTTCCATATTTCAAATCCCCGCAAAGCGCAATAGTCAATCCTTTAATCTTCCCCCTTGCTTTCTTAATGGTATAGATGTCGCATAAGGTCTGCGTGGGGTGCTCATGACTGCCATCCCCAGCATTTATTACGGGAACACCAGCATATTCAGCAGCCACTCTGGCAGCCCCTTCCCAGGGATGCCTGATAACAATTATATCGGCATATTTCCCAACCACTCTGGCCATGTCAGCGATGCTCTCGCCTTTAGACAACGAAGTTGTCTTAGTATCCACAGCACCGATGACACTGCCACCGAGCCTTTGCATGGCAGCTTCAAAAGATAATCGAGTTCTCGTGCTGGGTTCGAAAAATAGACTTGCCAGAATTTTACCCTGGCATAAATCTAACTTGCTCCCTTTACTATCCCGCATCTTATTCGCCAAAGAAAGGATACCTTCTACCTCACCGTTAGATACATCATTTATGCTTACCAAACTTCTGCCTGCTAGACTCATCTAATTCACCCCCTACCTATTTACCTTTTACTTTCCAGGCCAATTTCATTTTTTATCAATGCTACTCACTTCTCAGTTGAATTTGTTATAGCTACCCCATCCTCACCATCTACCTCTTTAACATACACCTCGACTTTCTCCGCCCGCGAGGTTGGTATATTCTTGCCTACATAGTCAGCTCGGACAGGAAGCTCACGGTGACCGCGGTCAATAAGAACAGCCAGTTGTATAGAGCTAGGGCGGCCTAAATCGATAAGCGCATCCATAGCTGCCCGAATGCTTCTTCCGGTATAAAGGACATCGTCTACCAAGACCACTTGTTTATCAGTTACATCAACGGGAATATTGGTGTGCTTAGCCGGTTTTGACTCCAGGAAAGAAACGTCGTCTCGATAAGAGTTAATATCCAGAACACCAACAGGAACCCGGACACCTTCAAAACCCTGGATTATATCGGCTAATCGGTGTGCCAACGGCACTCCCCGAGTCCACATGCCCACGATAAGAAGATTTTCAGCACCCTTATTCTTCTCTACAATCTCATGAGCAACGCGCACCAAAGCCCGCCCTATATCCTCCGAGGTCATGAGGAGCTTTCGCGGCATTAAAAAAGCCTCCTGCCACAGAACTGGCAAGAGGCTTCATTAGATTTTGCTAACCTTTGCGTTATCAAAACTCCCCTTACCAGCCTCTCCGGACTGATTTAAAGGTCTATATGATTTTACCAAATTTATACTAATGATGCAATAAATTACCCCCCCAAAAAAATAAATTGTATTTTCGCTAAATCAGATGTTAATATCGTCAGATAAGAAATATACCAATGGATTTCCCCTTAATTCCTTCGGGCACAGTTACTTCGGTGCCAGGATTTCTCGCTGGTGCAATCCATGCTGGAATAAAGGAAAAAGACGAACCTGACCTCGCCATCCTTTATTCCAAGATGCCCTGTGTTGCTGCTGGCGTTTTCACCACCAACCTGATTAAATCAGCCCCGGTCACCCTATCCCAAAGACACCTAACACAAAGAACGGCAAGGGCAATCGTGGTAAATTCAGGCTGTGCCAACGCTTGCCTTGGAGAACAAGGGGCAAAGGATGCTGCAGAAATGGCAAGACTAACTGCAGAAAAGTTAGGCATACCTTCCGAGGAAATACTTGTAGCCAGCACGGGCGTGATTGGAAAGCCACTGCCTATGAGCCAGCTCAGAAACGGGTTCCCGAAAGTAAAGCTCCGTCAAGATGGCGGTCATGAACTAGCCAGAGCAATGATGACCACAGATACTATGCCCAAGGAAATAGCACTTAAAGTTGAGACAAAAGAAGGTAAGTTTACCCTCGCCGGGGTAGCTAAAGGCGCAGGCATGATACATCCTGAATTAGCCACCTTGCTTTGCTTCATAACCACCGATGCTGCGATAGATGCTGATTTCTTGCAACAATCATTAAAGAAAGCGGTTGATGTTTCCTTTAACATGCTCAGCATTGACGGCGAAACCAGTCCTAGCGACTGTGTATTTTTGTTAGCTAATGGCTTGGCAAGAAATACTGGAATTAGCTTCAATAACGGCGAGGCTTTTCAAAACGCTCTAGGTGAAGTTTGCACTTATTTAGCTAAATCAATAGCTCAAGATGGTGAAGGAGCAACCAGGCTCATTGAAGTTACTGTGGAAGGAGCGGTAAATCAAACCGATGCACGCCAGGCAGCCCGGACCATTGTTGGCGCTCCCCTGGTGAAAACAGCGATACACGGCAGTGACCCTAATTGGGGACGCATTGCTGCTGCCGTGGGGCGAAGCGGAGCAAAGGTGACGGAAGGCAAACTGGACATCTATCTGAACGATATATGTGTTATGAAGCAAGGTCGCCCAATACCATTTGACCAAGATGAGTTGCGTGCATCTTTGGCAACAGCTAACAAAGTGCCTATCAAGGTGTATCTTAACCTAGGCGACGGCAGAGCCACTGCTTGGGGCTGTGACCTATCTGAAGAATATGTTAGGATAAATAGCGAGTATACTACTTGAGGACAGTAATGAAACTGCCTTCAACAAACTAAGCTTATTGTTGTATAATTAAGAAAGGAAAATGAAGGAAGCATCAAGGTATCTTAAAAATGCAAGGGAGATATTATTATCTGCTCCCAAAGAGGATAGTACCTATACCGATATTAAGCCTGTCCAAGAGGCATGTGGCACTGCATATCTTGCCGTACTTAAAGCTGTAGATGAATATTTGTTAGCTAAAGGCGTGGATAAAAAAGAATTGCCCAAATCTGTAGATGGGTATAGGGAGTTGCTGAGAAAGTATGCCCTTATACACAACGGGAAGCTAGTAAGAGAATTTGAGAAAGTTTATGATATTCTGCATATTGCGGGTTATTATAGAGGGCTTTTATGGGATGTGAATGTAGTTAAAGAGGCTTTTAAGGCCGCGGAGTCTTTTATTACTAAGCTGGAATAAAACTTTAATCCCTTATTCTTAAAGTGGAAATAACCCACGCAAAGCTGCAACATATTCATCAAACTAGACCTAGATTTAGAGATAATAAAGCCACTGCTTGGGGCTGTGACCTATCTGAAGAATATGTTAGGATAAATAGCGAATATACAACGTAACACCAGGTTACCTCGACGTATGAAACCACTGGTAGTTAAAATAGGCGGTAGCACTTTAGGCAACCGGGATACCGTCCTGAAGGACTTAGCAGCACTCCAAAAGCAAGGGATGCCCTTAGTGGTGGTTCACGGTGGTGCTCAAGAGGTTTCCCATTGGCTTGCCAGGCTTGGCATTCCCACGAGCTTCATAAATGGGCTGAGAGTTACCGATGCTGAGACCTTAAAGGTAGTTGCCGCAATACTTGGCGGCCTGGTTAATAAAGAGCTGGTGGTCGGCATTCAAGCCTTAAACGGAAAAGCAATAGGCATAAGCGGAAGTGATGGCAATTTGCTCCGGGCAAAGCTCAAAAACTCCGAGCTGGGCTACACTGGTGAAATTATAGCCACTGACCCTACCCCATTGAACATACTGCTACAATCAGGATATATGCCCGTGGTAGCACCAATAAGCTTTGGGGAAGTCAACGGGAAGTTAACATTGCTCAATGTCAACGGCGATACCGCTGCTGGAGAAATAGCTGCCGCATTAGCGGCACAGAAACTCATCTTCCTTACCGATGTTGATGGCGTCTACGACAGCTCCGGAAAGATAATTCCCAGACTTAATATTGATGAGGCAAACAAAATGCTCGCCCGTAGCACAGCCTCCGGGGGGATGTCTCCCAAGATAGAAGCGAGCCTGAAGGCTCTTTCATCAACACCCCTGGTGCGCATCATCAATGGCAAAATACCCCGCGCTTTACTCAACGAGATGGAGAACGGGATTGGAGGAACAAGCATTGTCCCAAAGTAACGACTGGCAAAAGCTGGCGGACAGGTTATTTCTAAACACCATAACCAGATTCCCCGTGACTTTAGTTCGTGGGGAAGGAGCCCGAGTATGGGATGACCAGGGCAAACAATATCTTGATTTCGTCGGTGGCTGGGCCGTTAATAGTCTGGGACACTGCCATCCTGCTTTAGTAAACGCTCTGGAAGAACAGGCTAAAACGCTTATCCAGGCATCCAACCAGTTTTATACCGTCCCGGCGATAAAGCTAGCCCAGCTTCTGGTGGAAAATAGCTGTCTTGACAGGGTTTTCTTCTGCAACAGCGGCACTGAGGCTAATGAAGGTGCGGTGAAGCTAGCTAGAAAATACGGCAAAATTCATCTCAAAGGTGCTTATGAAATTATCACGACCTATGGTTCCTTTCACGGCAGAACACTGGCTATGACTGCAGCTACAGGGCAACGTAAATTTCAGGACCCGTACACCCCTTTGCCTGACGGCTTCATAAACGTGGAGTATAACGACCTTGAAGCGATAAAGAGAGCCACAAATGAGAGAACCTGCGGGGTAATGCTGGAGCCAATTCAGGGCGAAGGTGGAGTCAATGTGCCAGATGATGACTATCTTAAAAAGGTGGAGGATTGGTGTCACCAGAAAGGAATCCTGTTCATTTTAGACGAAGTTCAAACTGGAATTGGACGCACAGGAACCCTCTTTGCCTATGAGCAATATAATGTCGAACCGGATATAATGACCTTAGCCAAGGGACTAGGAAGTGGCGTGCCAATTGGTGCCTTTTTAGCTAAAGAAAAAGCCTCGGTTTTCACTCCAGGTGAGCATGGCACCACCTTCGGCGGCAATCCATTGGTTTGCGCCGCCGCCTATGCTACCCTGAAATATATCATTGATAACGACATACCTGAAAAGGTTAACCGGGTAGGAAAGTATTTTATGACCGAATTAGAAACCCTGAAGCAGCAATTTGATTTTATTACCGAAGTAAGGGGCAAAGGACTCTTGATAGCTATGGAATTTGACCGCGAGATTGCTCAGGATGTGACTATGTCCTGCCTTAATAAAGGCTTGCTGATTAATAAACTAACGCCAAATGCTATCCGGTTTATACCTCCTCTTATCATCACTGAAAAGGAGGTAGATGAAGCAGTCAACATTTTGAGAAATATTTTCAATGAGAAAGGAAAGAAATGGACAAAGTAGTATTAGCTTACAGCGGTGGCCTGGATACCTCAGTAGCTATAAAATGGATTAAAGACAAATATAGTATGGATGTCATCACTCTCACCGTAGATATAGGCAATGTGGCTGACCTCGAAGCTATCAGGCAGAAAGCACTTAAACTGGGGGCGATAAAGGCATTTGTAATCGATGCCAGAGAACCCTTCGTTAATTCCTTTGTCTTTCCTGCCCTTAAAGCCAATGCTATTTACGAAGGTCAATATCCTCTAGCCTCAGCTCTTGGTCGCCCCCTTATTGCTCAATTACTGGTCGAGACAGCCAAAAAGGAAAACGCCGTAGCAGTGGCTCACGGATGCACCGGCAAAGGTAACGACCAGGTTAGATTTGATGTGAGTGTGGCCGCCCTTGCTCCCAAACTCAGGATAATTGCTCCAGCCAGAGAGTGGAACATGACCCGAGAGCAAACAATTGAATATGCCCAAAGTCATAATATTCCCATCCCTATCACTGTAGCCAGCCCCTATTCCATCGATGAGAACTTATGGGGCAGGAGCATCGAGTGCGGCGTTCTGGAAGACCCCTGGACTGAACCCCCTGACGATGTTTTCATCTGGACGAAGTCGCCCAATGAGGCACCGGACAAAGCTGATTACATCACCATAGGTTTCGACGAAGGAATACCAATAAGCATTGATGGGCAGCGACTGAGTGGCGTAGCACTTACCCAACAAGTCCATGAGATAGCCAGTAGACACGGCGTGGGCAGGATTGACCATGTGGAAAACAGATTGGTAGGCATAAAGTCAAGGGAGATTTATGAAGCGCCGGCAGCCACCGTGCTGACCAAAGCTCATCAGGCACTGGAAGCAATAACCCTGTCCAAAGACCAGCTTCGTTTCAATAATATTGTGGCTAGCCAATATGCTGACCTTATCTATAATGGGTTATGGTTCTCGGGACTCCGCCAGGATTTAGCCTGTTATGTGGATAGTTCCCAAAAATATGTTACTGGTGAAGTAAAGGTTAAACTTTATAAGGGCAATTGTCACATAGCGGGCAGAAAATCGCCTTACTCCCTCTACGATTATAGCTTAGCTACATATGACAAGGGCGATGCCTTTGACAAGAGTGCCTCCCCTGGCTTCATACATATCTGGGGGCTGCCAGTGAGAACTCAATCCCAAATCCAACCACGGGCACAACGAAGATAAATGTTACAAGGTAAAAACAAGCTAACAATAAATTACACTGCCTCTATTCCTTTTGACCAGCGGTTATATCGCCAGGACATCAAAGGCAGCATCGCCCATGCCAGCATGCTGGCAAAGCAAGGAATAATAACTGAGAGCGACGCTAAAGCGATAATCAAGGGGCTTAATTCTATTCGTGAGGAAATCGAGCAGGGCAAATTCCCATTCAGCACTGAGCTTGAAGATATACACATGAATATCGAAGCCAGGCTATTCGAGAAGATAGGCGATGTAGCCGGTAAGCTTCACACCGCCCGTTCCCGAAATGACCAGGTGACTTTAGATATGCGACTCTTCCTTAAAGAGGAGATTCCAAAAACTATAGACACCATAAAAGCCCTGCAATCCTCCCTTGTGGAACTAGCTGAAGTAAACAAAGAAGTCATCATGCCTGGCTATACCCATCTGCAGCAAGCCCAGCCAGTCCTTCTGGCTCACCATCTGCTGGCTTACTTTGAAATGTTCCAGCGAGATAAAGAAAGATTCTCTGATTGTCTGAAACGCACCGATGTCTTACCTTTAGGCAGCGGAGCTCTAGCTGGAGTAGCTTACCCCGTAGACCGTCAATTTCTGGCTCAAGAACTGGGATTCAGCGAGATAAGCAATAACAGCATCGACGCCGTTTCCGACAGAGACTTTGTGGTGGAATTCCAGGCAGCTGCTGCCTTAACCATGATGCATATTTCCCGACTGGCTGAGGAGATTGTTCTATGGTCGTCTAGTGAGTTTGGCTTCATAGAGATTGGCAAAGACTTCACCACAGGCTCAAGCATTATGCCTCAAAAGAAGAATCCTGATGTCGCCGAGCTAGCCAGGGGCAAGACAGGACGGATATATGGAAATCTAATGTCCATCATCACCACTATGAAAGGTTTGCCATTAGCCTATAACCGAGATATGCAAGAGGATAAACAGGGACTTTTTGATACCTTAGATACTTTGCATTCCACCTTAGAAATATTTGCTGAAATGCTGAAGACAATCAAAGTCAATACCAGGCGTGTCCGTGAGGCTATTAAAGATTACATTCTAGCTACCGATTTAGCCGACTATCTGGTGAAGAAAGGCATGCCATTCCGGGAGGCATATAGTGTGGTGGCTAAACTCAGCGAATATGCTATTAATAAGGGCAAGAACTTCCGAGAGCTTAGCTTAAAGGAATACGACAAGTTCTCCCCTCTCTTTACCGAAGACGTATATAATATAACTCTGGAATCATCCATAGCCGCTCGAAATGTCATCGGGGGCACTTCCCCACAACAAGTAGAGCAGGCGCTGAAAAAAGCAAGGGAATCTATATAAATGGTGCAAAAAGGAGATTATTTTAGAGAGGGATAACAATGTCAGTCACAATGTCGCTGCAAGATTTTCTAGGTCGACTCAAGGGAGTATATAAGAGCATAGACTTAAGAATTGCTGCTGCGAAAGCTGACAATGCTTGGCAAAACGCTCTGACAGTTGTGCGTTTTTCATACAAGGAGCCAAAAGAGGTTGAAAATCAACAGGAGGAGCTTGAGGGCAATTGGGGGAAGGTTAAAACCGAAAATTTCAGGATCGAATTTCTAGCAAGGCCCATTGACAAGCTAAGCGTTCTATGTAAACAACTCAACCAAGGTAGACTCGAAGCTCGTGAGATTAACGCCGAATTTGGGCGGAGCATTGACCTGCTTTCACTTAAGGGTAGATTTGATAATTACGGGCAGACAAGAAGGGAGAGCCATTCATGGCCATGTTTTGAAGCGCTCAATGGTGAGCATTGCCGCCTCCTTGACGAAGAACAGTTCCAAGCGGAGGTAAAGTCTCAAACTCTTCTTGATCCCTATACGCTGATATCTGAGCTACTTGAGGTAGACTTCGCTTCACATATATCATTAGACTTAATTGTGGCTGCTCCCTTCTACGCTGCCATTAAAAATGTCGACTTTGGGGAACAAAGATGCAAGATACAGGTTAAATTCCACAAAGATATAAAGACCTTAGCAGTTAGTGCCATTGTGCGGAGAGGTGATCGGGAAAACACCCCCCTTAGAGATAAAGCTCGCTCCACAATAGATTTAGAGGAAGCCGAAGAACTAGACGAATATATGAGACTCTGGACAAAACAACATAATTTGTTAGAGGCAACACCTGCTGACTATCTGTCCGTAAATCTGATACAAACAGAACCGACTGCCCTAGATATTGAGAAGCCATCCTTTCCTACGCAGATAAGTCGGCTTCTAGAATCAAAGAGACCTGAGAAAGCTCCGTTAGTGGCAGCTTGTCGTCGGTTCCTTACTGAAGACGAGCTTGAGCAGTATCTTACCAAGACTGTTAAAGCTCCTTCGCCATATAAGGAAGGCAAGAAGGATGCAAGCGCTACTTTTGAGCTTGCAGTAGCGTGGCTTTTGGGCCTTTGCGGCTTTAATATTGTTTGGCTCGGCCAAACCAAACATGAAACACTGAAGGAAGACAAAGTAACACGCTTTAGCATAGATATGTTGGCTTCCCATCAGGAAAGCAAAAGTTTGTTGCTCTTGGTAGGTTGCACAATTGGCAGCCCTAACAACAAGGATATTGATAGTCTTAAGTCTGTCCACAGGATATTGCAGGACGAAGTCTTTAAAGATACTCAGGTTCAAGTAAAGCCCTTTGTTTTCTCCGCAGCACCAGACTTAAGCGATAAGGAAAGGGATGGTGTTAAAGTGCTTGACGGAGGTGATATTAGGGGTATCTTAAACTATGTGAGACAAGGCCAAATACAGCGCGCCTTAAACGAATATTTCGGTCACGAGCTAGGCTTTAAGATAGGGTCATGAATATGAACACCAATAGAATTGGACATTTAGAAGGATACACGATAGTAGAAACTCAAAAGTGAAAGCAAACGTAAGGCAGCTGAACTTATTCCCCACCATAGAAAGGGGGCAATTAGAGGGAAAATACTCCTCTTTGATAAAGGAAAGACTTGATTTTCGCTCATTTCTCGGATTCAGGCTTAATAAAGCAGAGCCCATCTTCAGATGGTTCAGGTTTAAGGAAGCTTTCTCTGGGCGGCTTGTTGAGGAAATATTAACTAATGAGTGGAAGCTCCCCCCCGATTCTTTAATCTTTGACCCATTTGCTGGCTGTGGGACTACTTTGCTTACTTGTCAGCAGTCGGGGTATCCAGCTATCGGGATTGACATTTTACCTATAGCCGTCTTCGCCAGTAAAGTGAAGCTACATGCTGAATATGATTTGGATGAATTGAGGAGAACTGCTGATGAACTCCGAAGCAAGCCTTTCTCCTCCACAGGTAAATCCTTCCCAAGAATTCGAATTATTGACCTCGCTCTCCCTCAAGAAGCCCAAGAGAAGCTTCTCTTTTACCGGGAGCAAATATCGAATATTCAAGAACCTTCAATTCGTGATTTCTTAATGCTAGGGCTTTTAACAAGCATTGAGGAAGCCAGCTATACCTCTAAAGACGGACAATTCCTGAGACTTGTAGAAAGGCCGCCACAATCGGTTGAGGCGATTTTTGAAAGTAAACTAGAGGAGATGCTTGCTGATTTAAACAAACTTGATGGAACGAAACAGGGGTCTAAAACTCAGATTTTCCTAGGAGATGCTCGCAGGCTTCCTATTCAAGCTCTGAGATATAAAGGCAAGGTATCAGGAATCATTACTTCTCCTCCTTACCTAAATAGGTATGACTACTCTAGGACTTACGCTTTAGAACTGTGTTTACTCTACAATGAGCAAGGAGAGCCGTGGGTTAAAGACTTTGAAGGCCTCAAAAATATCCGTCATAGCCTGCTTCGCTCTCATATTGAGTCATCGCCCACTCCCACCAATTCAGTAAAAGTCCCTGCTCTGGAAGAAGTGTTAAATTGCCTTGAATTAAAACAGCTTAATAACCCTCGTATTCCTATAATGATTGAAGGCTACTTTGAGGACATGAATCTAGCAACTCGGGAGATGGCAAAGATGCTTAAGCCTGGAGGGTTAGTTGCTTTAGTGGTAGATAACGTCCGATTTGAAGGAGAATTGATCCCCGTTGATTTAATCCTCTGTGAGATAGCAGCGAAGCATAAATTAAAGGCTCTTGAAGTTAGAGTAACAAGATATAAAGGGAATAGCTCTCAGCAGATGGGACGGTATGGAAGAGTTCCAGTGCGAGAAAGTATAGTTTTCTGGCAGAAGGAAATTCCCGGAGGGAATGATGACCTCTCCTAAAGAAATAGCTCAGACCCAATACAGCTTGAGAGCTTTTTTCTTTTACCGTGCTCGCAAAACATTTCGAACTCTATGTGAGCTTGTAGAGAAAACTGACTTCACAAAATATGATTGGAGTCATTTTCAGGAACTGGGTATTTCTAAGCCGAGTTGGAAATATATTCAAAAGAACAAAATCCATCCTTCTTTGATTTTCTGTCATCCTCAGCTTATTATGGATACCCCTGTTTTGGTAGGATATTATCGCTCTCTGGCTCTATTACCTCAGAAGGGACTGGGAAGACTTGCTTTTAGCACTAAAAGCCTCGAGGAGGGGGAAAAACGAAGTTTATCCAAGATTAAAGCCACGCAAATTTCAAAAGTAATTAATAACCTTATCAGCTCACTTATAGATAGTGATCCAAACTTCTCCGTTGAAGAGATACGGTTAGCGGCTCAAGCAAACTTAGGAACGCAGATTAATGGCTCTTGGCGAAATGAGATAGGAAACGAAGGAAGCCGACGCGTTCATGCGATTATACTGAAGCATTTCTTGGACAAGACTCAAATTTTAGAGATTATCCTGAAAGATGGTACTATTGCCCCTCCTGCTAGAATTCCCGCTTCAGTTGACGATGTTGCAGGTCTTAAGCTTGTGAATGGATATAAAGTTCTTTTTGGCACTGAACCGGATATATCTATTCGGAATCCTCAAGGTGTGTTAGAAGGAGCGATAGAGATAAAAGCCGGGTTAGATCCAGCAGGAGCGTTAGAAAGATATGGAGCAGCAAAGAAGTCCTTTGACAAAGCTTTGAGTGAGAACAAAGCTGCTATAACCTTTTACGTCGCCAGTTCCCCTATGCTTACCGCTGCTGTTATGGATGCTATAGCCGGTGATCGGCTGGTTAGGAAAGAGTTTAACTTAACCGAGATCTTTGTTAATGATACGGCAAGGGAAGAATTCTTAAAGGATTTTGACTGGGTGAGTCATTTGTAAGCTTTTTAGCGAAATGAAAACTAAGGTTAAATTAGCGCCATCAATTCTTAGTGCTGATTTTGCTCGGCTTGGCGAGCAAGTTGCCGAGGCTACCAGAGCAGGCGCTGATTATATTCACATCGACGTTATGGATGGTCATTTTGTGCCTAACATCTCCATTGGTATTCCCATAATAGCTTCCCTTCACTCCTGGACCAACCTACCGTTAGATGTCCACCTCATGATACAACACCCTGAACGCTGTATTTCCCAATTTGCTAAATCCGGCGCTGATATAATCACCATCCATGTCGAAGCTTGTTCATCTCTTCACCGGGTGATTCACTCAATAAAGGAATTAAACGTAAAAGCTGGAGTAGCGTTAAATCCCGCTACCACATTAACTTCTGTAGAGGAAATTATCCCCTACGTTGATTTGATTCTGATTATGAGTGTTGAACCTGGCTATGGAGGACAGAGTTTCATCCCATCATCGCTGGACAAGATATCGAGGTTACGCAAAATGCTGGATAACAAAAAGAGCAACGCTGAACTCGAGGTTGACGGCGGCATCACCATTGATAATGCAACGAGCATAGTCCAAGCTGGAGCCGATGTCCTGGCAATTGGAAGCAGTATATTTAACGCCAAAAAGGGAATAAGCCAGGCAATGCAAATGTTTAGAAAGGCGGTAAGTTAGCGTGCTTCCTTATACTGGGTGCGCAAGCAACGGGTGCAGATATTTACTTTTCCCTTTTTGCCATTTATTATAATAGTAGCGCGATGGACATTAGGCAGCCAGCGTCGCTTGGTATGCCGCTTGGAATGGCTTACACTATTACCAGAATGAGCTCTTTTCCCACAAATATCACATTTCATAAGATACTCTCCACCTTTCTATCTTACCTTGTATAATGATGTTATCATAATACTTATGTGGTAAGCAACGGAAAAATGGAAGGAAATTCAGTTACAGGGCAACGATTCAAAGAGATGTTTGATGCCGGAACTGCCTGGTTGGAAAAGTGTGTTCCTGAAATCAACGCCATAAACGTCTTTCCTGTCCCTGACGGAGATACCGGGACCAACATGCTGCTTACCATGCATTCTGCCATGGAGGCGGTACATCAAAACCATGATGACGATGTTTCAGCGATAGCCGAAACCATTGCTCAGGGTGCACTGATGGGAGCTCGAGGCAACTCAGGCGTGATACTGTCCCAATTCTGGAAAGGCTTCGCCAAAGGATTAGATGGTAACAAGCAACTTAGCACTAAAGCTTTAGCCAGAGCGCTATCGGAAGCATCGCAAGCTGCCTATGAAGGGCTTGTCAATCCAGTGGAAGGCACCATGTTAACGGTGCTTTATGATTCAGCCAATGCTGCTAAAGCTGCTGCAAAAGCCAATCCCAGAAACCTAATCAAAACGCTCGATACTGCCGTGGAGGCAGCCAAAGGCTCGGTAGCCAACACACCTAACCTGCTACCTGTGTTACGGGAGGCAGGCGTGGTGGATGCCGGTGGTCAGGGTTTGTATGTTCTCCTCGAGGGCGCACTACTCTACCTTAAAGGCGAAACCGATACGCTAAAGCAGCGAAAACCGCAGTTGATTCCCACAAGCGCACCATTAGCCTTGGGGATAACTCAGATGCCCGCCGAGGTAGAGGTTCCCTACGGTTATTGCATCAATTTCCTATTGGAAGGGCAAAATCTTAACCCGAAAAAGATCAAGGAAAACTTGAAAAAGAAGGGACAGTCCCTGGTAATCACCGGTAATAACTCTAAAATTAAAGTCCACCTCCATAGCTTCAAACCTGGCGAGATAATTGACTACGCCACAAATCAAGGAGTATTGCACCAAATAAAAATTGATAACATGGATGACCAATATGCCAAGTTCATCAAAATGCAGCGAAAAAGATTGCCCCCGCTAGATACCGCTATAGTAGCAATTGCTCCTGGTGAAGGTCTTTTCAAAGTATTCAAAAGCCTGGGAGCCACTATCATCATCCCGGGCGGACAAACTATGAATCCAAGCGTCCGTGAGCTGCTGGAAGCAGTGAATTCAGCTCCATCAAATAATGTTATATTACTGCCCAATAATAAGAACATCATCGTCGCCGCCTTCCAGGTTCAACCATTAACCTCAAAGAATGTTAAGGTGATACCCACCAAAACCATACCTCAAGGCATCTCTGCTCTGCTCTCCTTTAACTACGATATGAATCTGGAGAAGAATGCTTCCACTATGGAAGAAGCGATGAAAATGGTGAAATCCATAGAAATCACTAAATCAGTTCGGAAAAGTCAAATCAATGGTATGAACATAAAGAAGGGAGAATTTATTGCTGTTTTAGATGACAAAGAGCTGCTAGCCAGTGGTAAAAAGGTTAAAGATGTCATTACCAATGCTCTGGACAAAGCAGAGGTTAAAAATGCTGAACTGGTAAGTATTTACTACGGCGCTGAAACTAAACCCGATGAAGCTGAGAAAATAGCCAGCGAAATTCAAGATGAATTTTCAGTTGAAGTTGAAACAGTTCAAGGTGGACAACCCTACTATAACTATATAATTTCGCTGGAATAAAAATTTGGAGGTTATTTATTTGTCATTGCGAGGAGCGTAGCGGTTGCGAGTCGTAGCCGAAGCAAACTGGAGCATGAGATTCCTCGTTTCACTCGGAACAAGCTCCGCAATCTGGAAAGGAGATTGCCACGCTTCGCTCGCAATGACAGAGGGGAGTTGCTAAACAATAAAATTTTTGAAGTATGCCATGGTTATCGAGGAGGACGCATCGGCAAGACACAAGCTTTCCTGGGTGATTTACTCAAGGTAAATCCTATTCTGGGAATAAAGAATGGAGACACCTTTCCTATTGCCCGAGTTCGTAGTCGAGCACAAGCTATAGACTTTCTGGTAAATTTCGCTAAAAGCTTCAAAAAGGTAGAGGCTTTGGCTATTGAAGACGTTACTACCTCAAACGAGCTGGAAATACTGGGCCAGCGTCTCCAGGGACTGGTGCCCCAAGAACGTTTCTATCGCTCAAAGGTAAGCCCGGTAGTTGGCACACATGTTGGTCCCCATGTCTTAAGTGTCTCTGCCCTAGAAGGAGAATAAGGTTTGGGACAGCCCCCCAAAGAAACGAGCATAAACTCACTCCGAAGAGTCCTGGAATTAGAATGTAACAAGAGATATTCCGATAAAGCGGTAATCGGAGGATTGGATAAGTTCCTCCGAAACCAAGAAGGCAAAGTCTTACAGGGCATAGATAACCGAGAACTTTTAATGAGCTTTAATAATCTGGGGTTAGCTAAATCTAATTACAGTTCCTGGGATGTAAACAAACGTGAACAGTGGATAGCAACTATACTGGAATGGATAGGCAAAGTAGAAGAAGCAAGGGAGAAGAAAAAGTTAACCACACCAGCACTGGGTAGACCCCCCACGGTTGGTAAAACACGCCAGATCGAGAAAGTATCTCCCGAACTGGATTCACCAATAACCTTAATCAGAGGTATCACACCTAACACAGCCACTAAATTTGCCAAGCTTGGCGTAAAAACCCTGTATGATTTACTTTACTTCCTTCCTCGTCGTTATATCGATTACAGCCAGAGAAAAGCCATCGCTGAACTCGAAGAAGGTAAAGAACAAACCATTATAGCAACGATATGGCAATCCAAAGTGGTCACTCTGGGTAATCGACAGGGCACAGAGACAATTGTCGGCGATGAAACGGGTAATATCCGGGTAGTGTGGTTTAATCAACCTTATCTGGCAAAGAACTTTCGTACTAATGCCAGGATAGCAATTAGCGGGATAGTTAGCTCATTTAAGGGACAACGGGTTTTTGAGTCTCCAGAATGGGAACTCATCCAGACCAAGGAACTAATCCATACCGCTCGATTAGTCCCCATTTACCCGTTAACTTCCGGTTTATATCCTCGCCAGGTAAGGAAATGGACAAAGGAGGCTGTAGATAGTTGGGCATGGCAGCTTGTTGAGTTCCTACCCTCAGAAATAAAGAAACGATGTCAACTTCTAGATTTGTCTCAAGCAATTACCCAGGCTCATTACCCTGACAATCACCGAGTAGCAGAGGAAGCAAGAAAACGTTTAGCCTTTGATGAATTGTTTCTACTTCAATTGGGTCTACTGGCAAGAAAGCAAAATTGGCAGGAAGGTCAGCCCGGCAATGCTTTTAATATCAACCAAGTGCTACTTAAAAAGTTCTTAAGTTATCTACCATTTACTTTAACGCATGCCCAACAGCGAGTGCTCAGCGAGGTCTTGCTTGACCTCAAACAACCAAAAGCTATGTCGCGGCTTCTCCAAGGAGAAGTAGGCAGTGGCAAAACTATAATTGCTACTCTAGCGTTACTAATTGCCGGCGATAATGGATACCAAGGGGCACTCATGGCCCCTACCGAAGTCCTCGCAGAGCAACATTTCGACAACATTTGTAACTATTTAGCCAAAGCTAGCACACAACCCCAGCCATCATTACAACCCCGTATTAAATACGGGGACAGCAATGTTCGCTGCTATGGTGGTATTCTTTCGCAACCAATCACCATTGCCTTGCTTATCGGCAGCCTTAGCGAAAGTGAAAAGGAAGAGCTGCATAATAAAATCAGACAGCACAAAATTGACATTGTCATCGGCACTCACGCTCTCATCCAGGAAGAGGTAGAATTCCCCAAGCTAGGACTAGCGGTGATAGATGAACAACAACGCTTCGGCGTTTTGCAACGCTCAGCATTGCGGCAAAAAGGATTCAACCCACATATGCTAGTTATGACCGCTACACCCATCCCGAGAACCATGGCATTGACTATTTATGGAGACCTTGACCTTTCTATTATTGACGAATTGCCTCCGGGACGGGCAATCGCTAAAACAAAATGGCTTGAACCACAATACCGAGGAAAGGCTTATTCCTTCATCCACCGCCAAATAAATAAAGGAAAACAAGCTTTTATCATTTACCCCTTGATTGAAGAATCGGAAGTAGTGGAAGCAAAAGCAGCTACCACAGGATATGAGTGGCTAAGCAAGGAGGTTTTTCCGAGCTTCAAACTGGGGCTGTTGCATGGGCGAATGCCTGCTGCCGAGAAAGAACAAGTGATGCGACGCTTCCGCAATAGAGAACTTGATATCCTGGTATCAACCTCAGTGGTTGAAGTTGGCATTGATGTGCCTAATGCTAACGTCATATTAATAGAAGGTGCCGACCGATTCGGACTGTCCCAGCTTCACCAATTTCGGGGGAGAGTAGGTCGTGATAAAGAACAAGGCTACTGCCTGCTCATCCCTGAAAGAAGCTCACCTGAAGCAAAAGAGCGCCTTGAGTTAATGGAAAAAATTCAAGATGGCTTCAAACTAGCCGAGGAAGACCTGAAGCTGCGAGGGCCAGGAGAATTCTTTGGCACACAACAAAGTGGCTTGCCTGAACTCAAAATAGCTAGTATAACAAACATGCAACTTCTGGAGACAGCGCGGCAGGAAGCAACCTCCTTGTTCAAAAATAATCCCGATGCAGTGAAAGATAGAGACTCTCCCCTTGGTGAGAAATTAAGCCGAGTATGGCAAGGAAATATTGAATGGAGCTAATATGTTTAAACAAAAGATAGCCGATTGTCTACAAGAAGCAGTAGCCAAAGCCCAACAGGAAGGTAGTCTTGCTCCGGGAACACTACCTGAGATAACTATAGAGCATCCTCAAAACCCTTCCCATGGGGATTTTGCTTCAAACCTTCCCTTAAAGCTAGCTCGGATAACCAGGATGCCCCCTTTAGTCATTGCTGAGAAAATATTGGAGAAAATGTCACTCCCTTCCGAGATTGACCATGCCACTACAGCCCCGCCAGGATTCATTAACTTTACCTTGCGGAATGAATGGCTTATCAAGCAAGTAGAAGCTATACTCGCTGCCGCCGACTCATACGGAAATCTCACCTTAGGCACAGGTAAAAACATCCAAATCGAGTTTGTTAGCGTCAATCCCACAGGACCTCTTCATGTAGGTCATGGGCGCGGTGCTGTTCTAGGCAGCACCTTAGCTAATGTCCTTTCTACCGCTGGTTATCTTGTGGAAAAGGAGTATTACTTAAACGACATTGGCAATCAGATAGAACTCTTCAGTCATTCACTCTATGTTCGTTATCTGCAATACTTCGGTAAAAAGATTGATATGCCTCCTGATGGCTATTATGGCAATTATATGATTGACATGGCAAAGGAAATCGCCGAAGAACATGGAGATAAGTTTCTCAATATGCCCCAGAAAGAAGCAATCGAGGCGATCACCGAAATCGGGCTTAACAAGATAATAAATAACATCAAAGGGGACCTTCATTTATTAAACGTGGAGTTCGATGAGTGGTTTAGCGAAAAAAGCCTCTACGAGGGTGAGCAATACAACAAAGCCATGGCATTACTGGAAAGTGGAAACTATGTGGCTAAAAAGGAAAATGCCGTTTGGTTTGAATCAAGCCTACTAGGCGAAGATAAAGATAATGTGCTAGTCAGAAGTAACGGCTCGCCCACCTATTTTGCCTCCGATATCGCCTATCATTACAACAAGTTCATGGAGCGGAATTTTGACACCGTGATTGACATCTGGGGAGCTGACCATCAGGGACATGTCCCCCGGATGAAAGCAGTAATTAAAGCCATCGGGCAAGACCCGGAGCGACTCAAGGTGATAATATGTCAGCTGGTTACCCTTCATCGCGGAAAAGAAATGCTCAAGATATCCAAGCGAAGTGGTGACCTCATCACCCTGCGTGAGGTGATCGACGAAGTAGGAACAGATGCTTGCCGCTTCTTTTTCTTATCCCGTTCCGCCGATAGCCAAATGGACTTCGACCTGGAGTTAGCTAAAAAACAGTCAGCAGATAATCCTGTTTACTATGTCCAATATGCTCATGCTCGAATTGCCAGCATCATTCGGCTCGCTCGGGAACGAGAGATAGACTACAGCCAGGGAGATGTCTCCCTGCTCTCCACTGAGCCAGAGCTAACCTTGATTCGCCATTTAATAATGCTCCCCGAGATAGTAGAAAGAGTAGCTATCAACCTTGAGCCCCATCACCTACCCTATTACGCTCAAGCACTGGCTACCGTGTTCCACAGCTTCTATAAGCAGTGCCGGGTTGTCTCCCAGGATGAGGCATTGACCCAAGCCCGGCTTAAGCTGGTCAGGGCAACTCAAATCGTCCTAGCTAAGGTGCTCTACCTTATGGGTATGACCACCCCTGAAAGAATGTAACCAGCTGAACCATCCCTACCATACAGATAGCAATCCAGTCAAAAGTCCCCTCTCCCTTGACAGGAGAGAGCTAGGGTGAGGGTGAAAGAGGTCATTGCGAGCGCTCCGCCTCCTGTCATTCTGAGCGGAGCGAAGAATCTCAAGATGCTCAGGACAGGCTCCGCGAAGCAATCTCACGAAAACTAAAGCCCTTCCTTTTTATACTGCTTAGCTAATTCAATGTAAGCTATTGACCCCAATTGTGTCCATAATAACTGTTCCTGCGAAACTTCTTTTTTTACCTTGCCAGGTACGCCGGCAACAAAAGACCTATCGGGAATCTTCGCCCCCTGCCCCACCAATGCGCCCGCAGCAATGATACAAAAATCACCAATCTCAGCATCATGAAGTATGGTGGCATTTATTCCAATGAGAACATTATTCCCGATTTTGCGAGCATGGTTAACGGCACCATGTCCGATAACTACGTTTTCTCCAATCACAATATCCTCAAACCCATCAAGCGACCCTGAGTGTATAACACAATTATCTTCCACAATAGTATTATCGCCGATTGTTATTTTACCAAGGTCAGCTCTAATCACTGCTCCGGGCATCACCACACAATTTTCGCCAATCTCAACGTCACCAATAATATAAGCTGTCTTGCTGATAAAAGCCGAGCCGGCTATCCTCGGGGTCTTACCGTTAAAGCTCCGAATCACTCTGCCCTCCTAATTAGACTATTATATCAATTAACACACCAGCTTTTTTCAACCTTAACCTGACAGGCTGACCTTCCGAGCTACCGAGCCTGAGAGCAATTGATTAAACAAAGCGCTATTTTGTTCAAGGCAAAGGCATATCATAACCTCGCCGTATCATCCATAACCCAATAGCAGAATGTAGAAATACTACTACACGGCCAAGGGTAAGATTAACCTCTTGCCCAATATCCCCCTTTTGCAGACACTGTGCAACCTTGAAAATAAAATTGTTTAGTTATAATATGCTTGAAAAGCTGGCGCATTTGCATCCCATAGGCAAAGAGGAACAAATTGTGGATGTTTCTGAAGTCAATGACAAATTAATAAGGGATAGAGCTATCCGCCTTTTTACATTTCTTAAGGAACTGGCTTTGCTTAGAACCAAAGTCACAAGAGACCTATCTGCATATGAGCATGTGGTATGGTTTCATGAGGTGCCCGAATACAAGGGTTGTTTCTCTAGATTGTCCCCAGAATCAGATGAAACACAGGATGCAGTGTGGCTTGAAATTCAAAGACCTAAAGAGCCCCAAAAACCGCCTATACCATCTTCCTGTTTGAAATGGCTGGATGATAGCTCCGAAGCCGACCCTCTGGTTGAGCCGCGCTTAAGAGACAAGGTACCATCGCAGAATACATTATCCTCCGATCAATTCGAGCGGCTTGCTGACCACCCAGAAATATTAGAGGATTGGCAGCGTTATATTCAGGATAAGTGGCTTCCATGGGCTGAAGTATATAAAACTTGGAAAGCAGCCAATGACCTCTACCTTCAACTTTTCGCGATTCATCAGCAGATAAAGAAGCTCGGTGAGCGCTATGAGCTTCTACTCGGTTTGGGACTTCTAACCTGGGAGACACCGAATAATCAGCGTATTAAGCGGCATATCGTTGTAGGAGATGCTTACCTTACCTTCGATGCTGATCGAGCCAAGTTCGAGCTGCAAGGGGCACCTGGGGGTATCAAGCTTCGCTTTGAAACTGACATGGTTGAGCAAGGCTATCTCCCACCATTGGACCAACAGAAGGAGATTGAAGCCAAGTTAGATTCAATCCAGGAATCACCGTGGAATAAAGATGAACTTAATAAAGTCTTGCGAAGCTGGATTCAATCAATGAGTCCAGATGGAACATACTCTGATTCCTTGGTTCCTCCGGAGAAATACACAAGAATGCCTACTGTTACCTTTGCCCCCGCAATAATACTTCGGGAACGCACCCAGCGAAGTCAAGTCCAATGTTTCGCTAACATTGCTGATCAGATTAGTAGCGGTGGCAACGTTCCCTCGGGAGTACAGCTCCTCTGCGAAATATCTGAGAATACTCCCGAACTTGATGACGACGGGAGGCGTACAGATAGTGGAAAGCCTATAGACAATACGCTTTACCTCCCGCTACCCGTAAATGAAGAACAGAAGCAAATTGTTAATCAAATCAGAAATCGCCGAGGAATCTTGGTACAGGGACCACCAGGCACTGGTAAAAGCCATACAATCGCCAACTTAATCTGTCACTTGCTTGCTCAGGGTAAAAGGGTCTTAGTTACCAGCCAAACGCCTCGCGCACTTAGGGTGTTGAAAGACAAAATACCTGAAGATGTGGCGGCTTTGTGTGTTACTCTCTTGGGTAATGATCAGGCTGCTCGTCGAGAACTCGAGGAATCTGTCCAGAGCATTAACCAGAAATATTCTGAATGGAATCCGACCAGGAGTCAGGAAGCAATAACATCGCTTAGATCGAATTTGTTTGAAACGCAGAAGAATATAGCTGATAAAAATCGACTCTTAAGAGAGCAACGGGAAATAGAGACGTACCACCATCAAGTAGCTGGTGGAACCTATAGCGGCACGGCTCAACAGATTGCTCGTCGAATCAAGGAAGAGGAAGGAAAATTCGCTTGGATAGCTGATGATATAGGGGACAATGAGCCCTGTCCATTATCAATCTCAGAGTTCATAGAGCTAGTGCAGTTATACAGGGAGCTATCTGAAGAGCATTGTTCGGAGCTGAAGCAAGAAGTAGTTAGCCGAGAGGACATACCAGATATCGCTCACTTTGTCAGGATGGTAGATGATGAAAAAGCCGCCAAGCAGAATCTTGAAGCGCGTACTTCTCGGCGTCAATCATTCCGCTTTCGCATACTTGAACAACTTCAGGAAGACACGATACAGTCCTTGCACAGTTCCGTATCTGGTCTGATTGCAGCAATAGGCAGCATCAAACAGAGATTTATATGGATTCCCCAGGCTGTATCAGATATGTTAAGTGACAACGATACACCGTGGAAAGGGCTTCGTGACCTCATGGTGCGACATTTGAGCGGTTTACAGGAAAAGGCTGCCACCGCTCAAGCGACTGAGATTCAAATTCCAGACTCTATGAACAGAAAAGGGCTCCGGGTTGACGCCCAGGATCTTTTAGATCATTTAAAAAAAGGCGGGAGGATAGGGTGGAAATTTCTCGCTCCTCAGGTAGTAAAACGAACTCGCTACATAATGGATGAGGTGCGAGTGAATGGGCAAGCGTGTTCAACGATAGAAAACCTTGCTCTTCTTATTGACTATTTAGATTTACTTGGTGAGATTCAGTATTTGTGGTCAGCATTGCAGGGGAGAGACAAAAGGGAAGAAGGCTCTCTGCTGGTACAGGTTGGATATCTTGAGGAGCGCCTCGAGGCTCTTGAGGCAGTTATTGGACTTGAAAGCTATCTGGACGTAGCAAAGGCTAACGTGAAGGCTATCGAGGGCTTGGCGGAGCCACAGTGGCATAGAATGGAAGAACTTGAGGAGATGGCTCTCGATCTTGAAGCTGTAGAAGCCGAGCATGCTTTCAAGCACGCGAGGTCCGCAATCGAAGACAGTATTCGGAAAGTCCGTATTGTGCAGTCTAGCCCTAAAGGACATATGCTGAACCAGGAGCTTCTCACCGCTCTGGAAGGGCGCGACACTAAGGCACTGGCGAGATGCCTTGATAAGCTCGAAACTCTTGAACTGGGTCACGAGCGCTTACTTAAACGTGACAAACTTCACGAACAGCTAAACAAAGCTGCACCGAAACTTGCTCGACAATTACGGAGCACATTTGCTGACAATAGCTGGGAGCAACATGCGAGGAGCTTTGAAGCGGCTTGGGCATGGAAGCAAGCCGATAGATGGCTAACCAAGTTTAACCAAGAGCACGACAAGATAAGACTGGAAACGGAACTACAACAGCTTTGTGCAGATGAACGAAGAATCATTTCGGAACTCGCCGCTGCAAAAGCCTGGGAGAACTGCCTGCAGCGTATGACAGAGCACCAGCGAGCTAACCTTATCGCTTGGGCAAAAACTATAAAAAAAATCGGTAAGGGGACTGGAAAGTATGCCCCCATGTATCGCAGACAGGCACAACAGTATATGGACGAGTGCAAAGGGGCAATACCAGCGTGGGTCATGCCCCTTTATCGTGTATTCGAGACGGTGAAGCCTGAACCTGAGGCTTTCGATGTCATAATCATAGACGAAGCCAGCCAGACCGGCCCTGAGGGGTTGGTCATCCAGTACCTGGCGAAACAGTGTATTGTAGTTGGTGATGATGAGCAGATAAGCCCCGACGCAGTTGGCATTGACCTAAGTGAAGTGAACATGCTTGTCGAGAAGTATCTTAAGGACATCCCTTTCAATAACCGGTATGACCCGCAAACTAGCCTTTTTGATCAGGCTGATATTCGCTTTGGAGGGAGAATTGTGCTACGGGAACATTTCCGCTGCATGCCAGAGATAATTCAGTTCTCCAACGATCTCTTCTATAAAGCAACTCCACTGAAGCCTTTACGCCAATATCCATCACAGAGACTTGAGCCAATAATAGTGCGACAGGTAAAGAATGGCTTCCGCGAGGGAGACAGTAGCCGAGCCCTAAACCGCCCTGAAGCTGATGCATTGGTTGATACTATAGCGGAATTTTGCTCATTAAAAGAATATGCTGATAAAACCATGGGAGTCATATCGCTTCAGGGCGAGGCTCAAGCCAAATACATTGAAAGCAAATTGCTTACCCGTCTGAGTCCTGCTGAGATAGAAAAACGCAGGGTGGTTTGTGGTGATGCCTACGCTTTCCAGGGTGATGAGCGCGATGTCATCTTTCTGAGTATGGTGGCAGCCCCAAACGAGAGAATAGGAGCGTTAGTAAGAGGGCCCGACCAAAGGCGTTTCAATGTGGCTGCCAGCAGGGCTAGAGACCAAGTAGTGCTGTTCCATACTGCAACCTTGAATGATTTGCATCCTGATTGCATGCGTCACAAGCTACTAAAGTACTATTCGAACCCTGCCCGCCAGACGCAAGATATTGATCTCAGTCGCTGCGAGTCGCAGTTTGAGGGAAAGGTGTGTCTCGCAATAGCCAACAAAGGCTACAAGGTTATTCCCCAATATCGGGTGGCAGGATATCGCATTGACTTAGTGGTTGAAGGAACAAAGAACCAACTTGCGGTGGAATGTGATGGTGATGAATGGCATGGTATTGAGCAGTATGAAGGGAATGTGGCTCGCCAGCGCGTACTGGAACGGTGTGGCTGGAGGTTTTGGAGGATTCGAGGAAGCGAATATTACCGGAACCCCGAAGATTCCCTAAAGTCTCTTTGGAGAACATTGTCCGAAATGGGCATTCAACCTCTATCTGGCACTGGATTCAATGAGGAGAACTTATCAAAACACGAGCAACGCAGCACGGTCGAGGGTATTGGATGGAGCCCTCAGCCTACCGACAGGATCGGGCTAGCGGATATCACAGCCGTAGGAGAGAAGAGAGAACCAATATGGCAAGCACCAGCGCTACCAGATAGCCTCGTTCAACAACCGCAGACGCAGGAACCGAAACCAAAGAGCACCACACAGATAGTAGCCGAATCGGAAATTTATAATTACCCTCCGCACTTCTTTTTTAGTTTGGCTCACTGGGCAAAGGAAAGAGAAAAGCTTAAGCCTTGGGAGAGACGCTTAATGTTTGATATTGGTAGGTACCGCACTCGGGGCTGGCAAATATCGGAGAAACAAGAGCGTCAGGCTCTTCGCATTATTCAAGAAGCAACAGAAGCCGGTTTCTCCGAGACTAAAGGCTAGGGAGGTGGTGGCAAGGGTAAACATCTCCCACAAGATTGAAAAGGGCAACGTTTCTTGGTAATTGGTGGCATGCTTTACTTATCAGCTAACCAAGAATATCGCCTTCCACAGATAGCTAATCAGTTGCACAATTCGTCAGTTTGTACAGTTCCCAAGCTTGCATTGGTAATTATGTTATGCTAGATTTGTTGCCTAAAATGACCCAGATAGAATTAGCTAAACAGGGTATTGTTTCACCCCAGGTAAAGCGTGTGGCTGAGAAAGAGGGGGTGGAGACGGATTTTGTACTGCAGGGTCTGGTTAGTGGCGTCATTGTGATACCAGCCAGCCCCAACCACACCAATTTGGTTCCCTGTGGCATAGGCAAAGGGCTGAGGACAAAGATTAATGTCAATATCGGCACATCGCCAGATTTCTATGACCTAGATATGGAGTTGAAAAAACTGCAAATTGCCATTGATTTTGGCAGCGATACAGTTATGGACCTCAGCACTGGCGGAGATATTTCAACTATCAGACAAGCTATCATCAATGCCAGCACCCTGCCAGTGGGGACTGTGCCTATCTATCAAGCAGGAATTGAAGCCATTGAGAAACACGGTGCCATCGTAAATATGAGCGTGGACGGGATTTTCGATGTTATTGAACAGCAAGCCAAAGACGGCGTTGATTTCATGACTGTTCATTGTGGAGTGACTCAAGCAACAATTGCACGGCTGAAAAACCAGGGCAGGATGACCGATATAGTCTCTCGGGGAGGCGCATTCCTTACTGGGTGGATGTTGCACAACGAAAAGGAAAATCCGTTATACCAGTATTATGACCGGTTATTAGAGCTAGCCCATGAATATGATTTCGCCTTAAGTTTGGGCGATGGTTTACGCCCTGGATGCCTAGCTGACGCAACTGACAGAGCTCAAGTTGAAGAGCTGATTACAATCGGCGAGTTAGTGAAACGTGCCAGGGAAGCTGATGTCCAAGCCATAGTGGAAGGTCCCGGGCATTTGCCGTTAGACCAGGTGACCACCAATGTTCAACTGGAAAAAAGCCTTTGCCATGGAGCGCCATTCTATGTCCTTGGGCCTTTGGTTACCGATATAGGCGCTGGCTACGACCATATTGTCGGTGCTATTGGAGGCGCTATTGCTGCCGCTGCAGGAACGGATTTCCTGTGCTACGTCACCCCAACAGAGCACCTTGGACTACCCGGAGTAGAGGATGTAAAAGAAGGAGTAATTGCCTCCCGCATAGCCGCTCATGCTGGTGACATTGTCAAAGGCATAAAGGGAGCTAAGGAGCTGGATGACCAGATGTCACAGGCCCGTAAAATTTTTGATTGGGAAACTCAAATCAAATTATCCTTAGACCCAGAACACTCGAAACAAATTCATGAACGCTTCGCCACCAGTGGACGAACCTGCAGCATGTGTGGCAAATATTGCGCCATAGCTCTGATAGAGAAATATTTGAACCGCCGTCTGCCAGTCAATGAATAGCAGGAACCGGAGAATAAAAGCAGTAAGCTGCTCATGCTGTCCTTTCAAGCTAAGAAAAATACTATTAAAGGAGGCTTAATGTGCACCTGATTATCGATGGCTATTCTAATAGCAAAGAAATCCTTCAAGATGAGCAATTTATCACCAACTGGCTAGAGAATTATCCAGCAAAAATTGGCATGAATAAAATTTCACCTCCCTATGTGGTTAGATATGTAGGACCGGATTGGGGGATATCGGGATTTATCTTCATCGCCGAGAGCCATATCGCCATTCATACCTTCGTCGAGCAAAGTTATGTCAACATAGATGTTTTTTCATGCAAGGACTTCGACACTGAAAAGACAATAAGGGATTTTCAAGATAAATTCCAATTAGTCAAGTCAAGAACCTGCCTGATTGATAGAGAGTGGTCGGGCATGGAACCCACCGCCGCAGTCACCCCTGCATTTGCTTACCATGAAAGATAACAGGCAGTTATTCCTGCCCCTCAGGGTCTTTGCCGGATTAGAGCCACCATATTCTGAGTTAAAATCAGCCAAAGTAGTTATTCTGCCCGTTCCCTATGACAGCACCACCACATGGAGAAGCGGAACTCGCTATGGTCCACAGAGCATAATTGACGCCTCTCAATACCTGGAGTTTTATGACCTTGAACTTGACCGTGAGATATACAAAGTTGGCATCCATACCCTGCCTGAGGTAGAGCCAATGATGAACAGCCCGGAAGAAATGGTCACCAGGGTTTATCTAATAACTAAGGAATTAGTTAAGAAGAGGAAATTCGTGGTAGGGCTAGGTGGGGAACACTCGCTCACCCTGGGAACAGTTAGAGCTTTTAAGGAGGCATTCCCAAAGCTCTCTGTGCTACAGCTAGATGCTCATGCTGACCTCCTTGATGAATATTGGGGCACCAGATATAGCCACGCTTGCGTCATGCGCCGTATCCATGAAATCTGCCCTATTGCTCAAGTTGGAATTCGCAGCCTTAGCCAGGAGGAAAAGCAATTCATAACTCAGAACAAGCTGAGTGTTTTTTACATGCCCGCGTTAACAGAAGATAAAAAATTCGAAAAGGAGATGTTATCTTCACTTAGCAACGATGTTTATGTAACCATAGATGTGGATGCCTTTGACCCCTCAATCATGCCTGCGGTAGGCACGCCCGAGCCTGGTGGCCTACAGTGGCAACAAGTATTACGGATAATTAAGCTAGCAGCAACCCACAAGCACATAGTTGGCTTTGACTTGATGGAGTTTTGCCCTCAGGAAGGCTCACATTCCTGTGCCTTTCTATTGGCTAAACTAGCCTATAAGTTTATTGGCTACATTGTGCCGCCAGTGTAAGGCTTCTTATTGAGAGTGTTTACTAACCTCACCCCCTTTATCCCCCTCTCCTTCAAAGGAGAGGGGGGAAGAAATTTATAGAGAGGGGTTTCACCCCTCTCTTACCTACACTCCCCCCTTCCCTTGTTAAGGGAAGGGGGTCAGGGGGATAGATTGCTAAACAATCTTCTTATTGTCGATGCGGAGGCTGAGATACATGGGTAACACTCATGGTATGGTTAGTAATGATATTAACTTACCATAAGGAGTTACCAGGATGAGAAAGTCAACCAGCTTCTACTTCTTTAAAAGAAAGCCCATTATTCTGGAGAATAGGTATGAGCACT
>Ga0210033_1000480_pt1 | contig 37779 bp, 18 predicted proteins | sample CryGeymeta201501_FD_185465 | JGI IMG/M metagenome (GOLD analysis project Ga0210033, IMG submission 185465) | Groundwater microbial communities from Crystal Geyser aquifers in Utah, USA - Crystal Geyser metaG 2015-01 (SPAdes) (version 2) | ecosystem: Environmental > Aquatic > Deep subsurface >... | reverse complement strand
GCCCTCACAGCTCGCAGGCTGCCTCCCAATCTCTATCTTCTCAACACAGCCTCAACATACAAGCCCCTGGCGACGGGCGCGCAGCGCCCGAGCCTGGGGCGACGCTAGAATACAGACTTGCTGCGTTGGGTCGGTCGGCGTCGATGTTGCGGTCGCCAGCGCATCGTTCTATGTTTGGAGTGCGGCGTCGCGCGAATACACCCTGAGACGGCTCTCGAGCCCCCGGAGTCCCCATGCCAGCCACCCCGTCACGGTCTACGTTGCTGATCTTCGCGCTGGTGGCCAGCCTGGGGCTCGGCGCCTGTTCGGACGATGGCGCTGGCGCAGGAGGGGGCAACAACGGGGCCGCCTCCAACAATGGCGGCACCCAGGGGGGCAACAACGGGTCGAACAACGGCTCGAACAACGCCAACAACGGGTCGAACAACGGCTCCAACAACGCGAACCCGGATCGGGACGGCGATCGGATCCCCAACGGGGATGACAACTGCCCGGAGCTCGACAACGCCGATCAGGCCGATGTCGATGGAGACGGGGTCGGGGATGCGTGCGACAACTGCCCGGAGGCGGTCAACGCCTCGCAGGCCGACGCGAACGGGGACGGCGTGGGGGACGCCTGCGCCGCGGCGGTGCGGGAGGATCGCGACCACGACGACGTGGAGGATCTCGGGGACAACTGCCCGGACGCGGCGAACCGGGACCAGGCCGACGCGGACGGCGACTCCTTCGGGGACGTGTGCGACGACTGCCCGGACGTCGCCAACGTGTCGCAGGCCGACGCTGATGGCGACGGCGTGGGCGACGCCTGCGAAGCGACGGCGGGCGACGGAGACAGCGATGGTCGCGCGGACGCGCTGGACAACTGCCCGGCGGTCGCCAACGCCGACCAGTCCGATCTCGACGGTGACCGTGTGGGCGACGCCTGCGACAACTGCGCGACCACCGCGAACGCCGATCAGGCGGACGCGGACAGCGACGGGGTCGGGGACGCCTGCGTCGATCTTGCGCTGGTCGACTCGGACGACGACGGCGTGAGCGATCTGACCGACAACTGCCGGGGCATCTCGAACAGCGATCAGGCCGACGGCGACGGCGATCGGGTGGGTGACGCGTGTGACAACTGCGCGCTGGTCGCCAACGCGGATCAGGCCGACAGCGACGGTGACGGCGCTGGCGATGCCTGCACGCTCTCGGCGGCGGATGATCCCGACGGCGACGGCGTCGCGGCGTCTCTGGACAACTGTCTGGAGGCCGCGAACGCCGACCAGGCGGACCGGGACGGAGACCGGATCGGCGATGCGTGCGACAACTGCGTGAACGTGGCCAACGCCGATCAGGCGGACGGCGACGCCGACGGCCTCGGAGACGTCTGCGACGACATCGTGCTGGCGGACGGCGACGAGGATGGGGTGGCGGATCTGTTCGACAACTGCGGCGCGGTGGACAACCCCGGCCAGGAGGACACGGATCGGGACGGCCTGGGCGACGCGTGCGACAACTGCGTGAACGCGGCCAACGCCGATCAAGCCGACCGCGACTCGAACGATATCGGCGATGCGTGCGACGTGCTGCCGGACAGCGATGAGGACGGGACGCCGGATCCCTCGGACAACTGTCCGGCCGACGCCAACGCCGACCAGGCCGACGCCGATGGGGATCGGGTGGGGGATGCGTGCGACAACTGTCCCGAGGTCGCCAACGCGGCGCAGGTGGACAGCGACCACGACGGGCAGGGCAACGCCTGTGCGCCGGCGGACAGCTTCGACCTCGACCAGGACACCGTGCCGGACCTGCACGACAACTGCCCGGCGGACTCCAACGGGGATCAGGCCGATGGCGACGGCGACCGCATCGGGGACGTGTGCGACAACTGCCCCGAGGTCGCCAACCTCGATCAGCGCGACGGCGACGGCGACGAGCTGGGCGACGCGTGCGAGCGCGTGGTCAACCCGAACGACGACTCGGACGGCGACGGTGTGGCCGATGGCGTGGACGTGTGTCCGACCACCGCAGACATGGATCAGGCGGACGCGGATCAGGACGGCGCTGGCGACGCCTGCGACAACTGCCCCGAGGTCGCCAACGCCGACCAGGCGGACTTCGATGGCGACGGCACCGGCGACGCGTGCACGCGGCTGGACGCGAACGTGCTTTCGATCCGGGTGGAGCCTCTGGTCTCGGCGGTGACGGTGTCGGCGCAGGACGTGGCGGAGCACATCCCGTTCCGGGCGTTCGCGCGAACGGCGCAGGGCGAGCTCGAGGTGACCGGGCAGGTGCAGTGGGTGTCGTCGTTCGAGGCGATCGGGACGATCGGGCCGGGCGGCGTGTTCACCACGACGAACCGGGCGGGCGGGGAGGTGACGATCACGGCGCGGCTGGGGGCGTTGGAGGCGACGGCGTCGGTGACGGTGCAGCTGGAGGGTTCGATCGTGGGGGACGGGGTCTGGCCGGAGATCGTGGATGTGTTCGCGGGAGCGGACCCGACCTTCGACGCGACGCGGTCGCCGCTGATCATCTACCCGAGCCACGAGACGCTCTTCCCGCGCAACATCTTCCGGGTGCGCTTTCAGTGGGATGGTGGCCGGGACAACGACGTGTATCAGCTGCGGTTCGTGGGGCCGAACGTGGAGATCCGGGTGACGACGCAGGCGCTCGAGTACGAGTTCTCGGCCGACGACTGGGCGTGGCTGGCCGACTCGAACGCGGGGGGCTGGGTGCGGTGGGAGGTTCGTGCGCTGGACCTGGCCGATCCGTCGGTGGTGTACGGTTCGGACGAGATCCAGATCGGGTTCTCGGCGGCGCAGGTGCCCGGGGCGATCTACTACTGGTCGACGTCGGATGAGGGGGTGATGAAGGCGCGGGTCTCGGACGCAGCGCCGGTGAAGTTCTATCCGGAGGACAACACCTGCGGGGCGTGCCACACGGTGAGCCGTGACGGGCGTCGGCTGTCGCTGGGCTACAACGGCGAGAAGCTGCGCGAGGTGACCATCCCCGACAAGGAGATCCTGATCAACGAGGTGCGCGACGTGGGCTGGGCGACGTTCTCTCCGGACGGCACCCGGCTGCTGGTGGCCAAGAAAGGCCTGCTCCAGCTGCTCGACGCGGACACGGGCGCGCCGATCGGGCCGAACGGCGGCCTGGTGCCGCTGCCTGGCGTGGCGAAGGCCTCGACGCCGGACTGGTCGCCGAGCGGCGAGTATGTGGCGGTGGCTTACGACGGCCCGGTGGTGAAGAACAAGGAGCTTCGGGGCACGTCGCTGGCGCTGATCCCGTACAACGACGGGGCGTGGGGCACGCCGGAGATCGTGATCCAGTCGACCTCGGACGTGGACACCTACGCGTTCCCGGCGTTCTCGCCGGACAGCCGGTATCTGGCCTATGCGCACATGCTGGAGGACAGCAAGGACGCGCGGACGGCGGAGATCGGTATCGTGGCGGCGGACCTGAGCATCGCGCCGGTGGAGCTGCCGCGGATGAACCATCGGGTGAACAACGTGGACGGGGTGGCGTTGTCCGGGAACAACATGCCGACGTGGGCGCCTTCGAACCGTCCGGGCCTGTTCTGGCTGGCGTTCTCGTCGCTGCGGGCCTACGGCCGCATTCGGCCTCTGGATGACAAGGACGACCAGCTGTGGATCGCCGGGCTCGACCCGGCGGAGCTGCTCGGGCAGTCGCCAGGGACGGCGGCGTGGTCGGCGTTCTGGGCTCCGTTCCAGGACGTGACCGCCTCGAACCATCGGGCGTTCTGGAGCAACGATGTGGAGCAGGTCTGCGAGACGACGACCGAGGTGTGCGACTCCATCGACAACGACTGCGACGGTGTGGTGGACGAGGACTGCCGTCCGTGCGAGCCGGAGATCTGCAACGACGGCGTGGACAACGACTGCGACGGAGAGCTTGACGAGGCCGACTGCATGGGCTGCGAACCCGAGGTCTGCGATGGGGTGGACAACGACTGCGACGGGCTCACCGACGAGGGCTGTCCGGTGTGTGAGGCCACGGTCGAGATCTGCGACAACGGCGCCGACGACGACTGCGATCGGCTCATCGACGAGGTGGACTGTCAGGTCTGCGGGCTCGAGACCTGCGACGAGGCCGACAACGACTGCGACGGCCAGATCGACGAGGGCTGTCCGAGCTGCGACATGGAGCTGTGCGGCAACGGCCGCGATGACGACTGCGACGGGCTCATCGACGAGGGCTGTGACGCCTGCTCGCCGGAGCGCTGCGACGGCCTCGACAACGACTGCGACGGCCAGGTCGACGAGGGCTGCCCCGGCTGCGTGCCGGCGCCGGAGCGGTGCGACGGCGAGGACAACGACTGCGACGGCGAGATCGACGAGCAGTGCGTGGCGTGCCTGCCGGAGGTGTGCGACGAGGTGGACAACGACTGCGACGGCCAGATTGACGAGGGCTGTCCCGGCTGCGGCGCGATGGAGCTTTGCGACAACGGCCTCGACGACAACTGCAACGGCGAGATCGACGAGGGCTGCGGGGCTTGCCAGCCCGAGGTCTGCGACGGTGTCGACAACGACTGCGACGGCCAGATCGACGAGGGCTGCCCCGCCTGTGCGGCGGCCGAGATCTGCGGCAACCACCGCGACGACGACTGCAACGGTCAGATCGACGACGGCTGCGACGTGTGCGGCACCGAGGTCTGTGACGGCCACGACAACGACTGTGACGGCCAGATCGACGAGGGCTGTCCGGCCTGCGGCGCCGAGGAGATCTGCAACAACGGCCTCGACGACGACTGCAACGGCTTCATCGACGAGAGCTGTGACGACTGTTCACCGGAGCGCTGCGACGGCGTGGACAACGACTGCGACGGGGTGGTCGACGAGGGCTGTCCCGCGTGCGCGGCGGCGGAGGTCTGCGGCAACGGTCGTGACGACGACTGCAACGGCCTCGTGGACGATGCCTGCGGGGCGTGCAGCGCGGAGACCTGCGATGGCGTGGACAACGACTGCGACGGCGTGGTCGACGAGGGCTGCCCGGCCTGCATCCCCCGCGAGGACCTCTGCGACGGCGTGGACAACGACTGCAACGGACAGGTCGACGACGGCTGCCGGACGTGCACGCCGGCCACCGAGCGCTGCGATGGCCTCGATAACGACTGCGACGGCTTCATCGACGAGGGCTGCTACGCCTGCGACCCGAGCCTCGAGCCGGAGCTGTGTGATGGGCTCGACAACGACTGCGACGGCGAGGTGGACGAGGGGTGCGGCTGCGTGCCGAGCTTCGAGCCTGACGGCTGTGACGGGATCGACAGCGACTGCGACGGGCTCGTGGACGAGAACTGCGGGACGGGCGTCTGCCACCCGACCTTCGAGGTCTGCGACGGGATCGACAACGACTGTGACGGGCTCATCGATGAGAGCTTCGATCGCGACGGGGACGGGGTGACCACGTGCGGCGGGGACTGCAACGACCGCAACAGTCGGGTCAACCCGAGCCAGCCGGAGATCTGTGACCACATCGACAACGACTGTGACGGTGAGATCGACGAAGGGGCAAACTGCGGATAGCTCACACAAGCCGCAGCGAGGTCACCGGCAGGTCGCGGCCGGCGCGCCAGGCGGGGTAGAGCCCCGCGAGCAGCGTGAGCACGAACAGCACCACCACGATGCCAGCGAGCGTCGTCAGCGGCAGGTCGAAGCGCATGATGGGATCGAGCGCGACGCCTCCCACGCTCATGCCCTTGCCCATCATCGCGCCCATGTCGAGTCCGACGACGTGAAGGTAGAGGGCCCACGGCGTCGTGATCGCGGCGCCGAGCGCCAGCCCCACCGCGCCGATGTACACCGACTCGGCCAGGATCATCCCGAACAGCCTGGCCGGCGCCATGCCCACCGCCATCATGATGCCGAACTCACGACGGCGCTCGAGCACGCTCATGAGCAGCGTGTTGAGCACGCCCGCGGCGATCATCAGCCCGATGAACAGCTCGAGAAAGACCTGGGACACCTCCTTGATGGCCGCCAGATCGAGCAGCGCGCGCAGCGTCTCCCGCCACGTCACCACCTCCTCGCCGCTGACGGCCCGGGCAGCCAGCGCCGCCTGCACGGGCCCGACATTGCGCTGGTGGTCCACCATCACGACCAGCGCGGAGGCCTCCTGGGGGCCATAGCCGAGCAGCTCGCGGGCCCGGTCGATGGGGAGCAGCACGATCGCGCCGTCGATGTCGGTGAGGCCGGTCTCGTAGATGCCGCAGACGCGCCCTGCACCCGAGACCAGCTCGCCGTGCTTGTCCGTGGTCGTGTAGACGACCTTCTTGCCGAGCCCGACGCCGAGCTGATCGGCCATGGTCCGTCCCATCACGACGGTGTGCTCGCCGGGGGTGGTGAAGAAGGCGCCCTCGGTGATCGCGGCGGGGAAGATGTTGGTGGCCTCCGACTCGACGGTCGGGTCGACCGCCATCATGGCGCCGCCGCGCACGCGACCCGCCGCAGCGAACAAAGCCTGGCCGGAGATCCTCGGCACGGCGGCGACCACGTGGGGGGCCGCCATGGCGGTGTCCCGGAGCCCGTCCACGCCGCCGATCGTGCGGTCGAGCGAGGGCTCATCGAGGGCACCTCGCGGCTGAACCGTGACGTGGCCGACCCCCATCAGCGCGCCGGTGTCGATGAGATTGGAGAAGGTGTATTCGCGCACGGCGGTGAAGGTCACCGCGATCCAGAACCCGAAGGCGACCGTCCCGGCCGTGATCCAGGTTCGTCGCGGCTGGCGCCAGAGGTTGCGCCAGGCGATCTTGAAGAGCATGTGGGCCTCCTGGAAGGATGGCACCCCGCCGCGCGATCGTAGCACACAGCTGGCCGGGCCAACAGTCGAGCTGTTGGGACGGGTTCTGGCGTCGCTGTTCAAAAACTGTTCGCATTCGCGCGCGACAGACGGTAAACCTGTGCGGCGAATGCACAGGAGTTCGAAGCGACACGTCGCGCAGCACAGCGGTGTCCAACCACAGGGGCAACGGCCCGAGGGCGCCGAAGGTGCCCGAACGAGAGGAGCTTGGTTCGCCATGATGAAGAAGCTTGCAGCGGAGACGGTGGGCACGTTCGTGCTCGTGTTTGGAGGATGTGGGTCGGCGGTCTTCTCGGCGGCCTTCCCGAACGTGGGGATCGGGCTGCTGGGTGTGAGCCTGGCGTTTGGCTTGACGGTGCTCGGCTGCGCGTATGCGCTGGGCAGCGTCTCGGGCTGCCATCTGAACCCGGCGGTGTCGGTGGGGCTCGCGGTGGGCGGTCGGTTCCCGTTCAAGGACCTGCCGGGCTACATCATCGCGCAGGTGCTGGGGGCGATCCTGGCGGCCGGGGCGCTGCTGATGCTGCTCAAGGGGATGCCGGATGGCTACGACGCGGCGGTGGGCGGCCTTGCGGCCAACGGCTTCGCGGACCACTCGCCCGGCAAGTACAGCATGGTGTCGGGGTTGGTGGCGGAGATCATCCTGACGTTCATCTTCCTGACGGTGATCCTGGGCGCGACGTCGAAGAAGGCGCCTGCGGGCTTTGCGGGCATCCCGATCGGCCTGACGCTGACGCTGGTGCACCTGGTGGGCATCCCGATCACGAACCTCTCGGTGAACCCGGCTCGCAGCACGGGTCCGGCGATCTTCGTGGGCGGTTGGGCGCTGGAGCAGCTGTGGTTGTTCTGGGCGGCGCCGATCGCGGGCGCGATCGTCGCGGGCGCGCTGGCGCGTTGGATGTTCTCGGAGTCTGTGGAGTCGGCCGAGGCGTGATGACGGCGGCTGGCTGACGGGCTTTGACGCGTGAATAGGGGGTCGTTAGAGTGCTCGTGTCGAACGCGCTCACAGCCCCTGGGAAGACCATGTCAACGCAGCTCTCCTCTCCTGCCCGTCGTACCGCTCTGGCGGCGGGCGTCCTCCTCCTGCTCACATCCATCGCGTGGTCGGCGTCTGCGGACCCGCTGAGGATCATCGGCGGTCGTCGGGCGACGCAGGCCGAGACCTACGCCACGGTGGTGATCGGCGACGAGATCGACGGCCTGTTCGAGCCGACGTGCACGGGCACGCTCGTGGCGCCGGACCTCGTGGTGACCGCGACGCATTGCGTGGTGGACATCGACGAGGAGACGGACGAGGTGCTGGGGGTGCTCGACGCCGGGACGATGCTGGTGGGCGTGAACATCCTCGATGCGTACAACGACGACGGGGACTTCTACGAGGTCGACGAGCTGATCCCGAACATGCGCTTCCCGAACCCCGACGACGAGCCGATCGACGAGACAGGGTTGGGCGAGGAGGACGACATCGCGCTGATCTGGTTGACGGAGGATGTGGTGGGCGTGGAGCCCGTGCCGATCCTGCCGTCGGCGGCGGTCTCGGAGGCGCTGGCGCCGGGGAGCCCGATCATCATCACGGGCTACGGGCTGACCGAGGCGGACAACGACGACTCGGCGGGCGTGCTCCACATCGCCGAGGTGTTCGTGGACGGGCTCGGGCCGTGGGAGTTCTCGGTGGAGGGAGGCGGCGAGGTGGACTCGTGCCAGGGGGACTCGGGCGGGCCGGGGTATGTGGAGTGGGACGGAGACATCTACCTGGTCGGCGCGTCGTCGCGGGGGGTGGAGAACTCGGACCGGAGCTGCGGGGACGGGGGGATCTACACACTGGTGCCCGCCTTCCAGACCTGGATGGCGCAGATGACCGACGGCGAGTTCGATCCGGCGGACACGGGCGCGGGCGATGGGCCGGCGGCTGGGGCGGGGGGCGGGGGCTCGGATGGCGGCTGCAGCGCCTCGGGGCTGCGTCCGTCGGCGGCCGGGGCGAAATGGTTGCTGGGGGCGATGGCGTTGCTGCTCGTGGGCGTCGGCCTCCGCGGTCGTCGTTGAGGATGCGTGGGCGGGTCCTCGGTGGCCTCCAGGAGCGAGATGAACAAGCGAACGAAGAGCTGGTTGGCCGGTCTGCTGGGCGCGGCGTTGGCGGTGGCGGGGTGCCAGGCCCATGAACCCGTGGAGACTGCGATGGTGACGGTGCCGCCGACGGCGGAGCCTTCGGCCGAGGTGGCGGAGCTCGTGCGTGCGCACAACGCGTTTGCGCTGCGGGTCACCCGCATGTTGTCTCCGGCGAACTCGAACCTGGCGTACTCGCCGTTGAGTGCGACGAGCGCGCTGGCGATGGTGCAGCTTGGCGCGGCCGGCACGACGGAGCAGGAGCTGGCGGAGGCGATGGGGGTGCCCTCGGCGTCGCTCCCGGCGTTGGGGGTGATGCTTCGGGGGCTGACCGGCGCGCAGCTGACCTCTGCGCAGCGGGTGTGGCTGGCGTCGACGACGACGGTGCTGCCCGGCTGGAGCAAGGCGTTGCTGGAGCACTTCGGGGGGGAGCCAGGTGTCATGGAGGCCGGCTCGCTGGAGGGCGCGCGCTCGACGATCAACCGCTGGGTCAAGTCGCAGACGGCCGGGGCGATCGAGGAGCTGCTGCCGTCGGGATCGCTGGCCGGGCCGACGTCGCTGGTGGTGACGAACGCGGTGCACTTCAAGGGGCGCTGGGCGCGCCCGTTCGACCCGGCCGACACGACGACGGCGTCTTTCCACGTGAACGGCGTGGCGCCGCAGGAAGTGCCGATGATGCACGCCTCGCGCGGGTACCGGTACGGCGCGGCGGAGGACGCTGCGATCCTGGAGCTGCCCTTCGAGGGCGACGCGTACGCCATGATCATCCTGCTGCCCACCGCGGTGAACGGTCTGGTGGGGGTGGAGGCGAGGCTGACGCCCGAGGGCCTGGAGGCGCGGCTGGCGAGCATGGCGCCGCGGAGCGTGGAGGTGGCTCTGCCGCGCTTCACGGTGTCGAGCGAGCTGCAGCTGAGCTATACGCTGTCGGCGCTGGGGATGCCGTCTCTGTTCAAGCAGGGGGATGCGGACCTGAGCGGCATGGACGGGACGCATGACCTCTTTGTGAGCGCCATGTTCCACAAGGCGATCGTGGAGGTGAACGAGGAGGGCGCCGAGGCCTCCGCTGCCACGGGAGCGGTGGTCAAGCGGCGAAGTCTGAATACGGCGACGCCGTTCGTGGTCGACCGGCCGTTCCTGTTCGCCATCCGTCATCAGGCGACGGGGGCGCTGCTGTTCGTCGGTCGGGTGGGCGACCCCCGGCTCGGGATGAAGGGTATCTGAAGGGGTGAGTACACATGTCCGAGAGCCCCTACCATCACGGCGACCGGGTCGAGGTGTTCAAGGGCCCCCAGTCCGTGGGTGTGGTCGGCGAGGTCTTCCGGTCCGAGCACACGGTGCGCCAGTTCGGCGACGATGAGTCGAGCATCTGGGAGGCGTGGCGGCTCGGGATCAAGGACGACCTCGGCGGAAAGCATTGGGTCAGCGCCCACAACGTTCGCCTCGCCAGCGCCCCTGCGCCGAAGGCGGTCCACAAGGGCGACGCGGTGCGCTGGCGCCACCAGGGGCGCGAGGGGACGGGGATCGTCTTCTGGGTTGGCAAGAGCAAGTACGGCCCGGAGCTGCGCGTCGGCCTGAAGGACGACGCGACGGGCGAGTCCGTCTGGGCCGACGCGGCGGAGGTGCACCCGAGCACCCGCGGCGGCCTTCAGACCCTGCGCGACCGGCTCACCGAGCCGCCGTCGGCCGACCTCTGGAACGAGCTCCTGGCGTTGCTCAACGACTGGCCTCCGCATGATCCGGGCCTGGCGGTCGCCATCGACTACGCCGAGGCGCACATGGACGCGACCTGGCCCGACGCGCTCCGGACGCTCCCCGCGACGTGGCGGGTTCGCATGCATGAGGGGCAGGCGGTGCCCGGCCTGCGGTTGGTTCGGCACGTCGCCCACGCGCCGCTGGAGGGGTCGCGGACGCGGCGAGAGAGCAAGAACATCGTGGACGCGCTGGTCGGATCGGACCTGCGTCACGCCACCTTCCTCGACCTGACCGGGCAGAACATCGGCGACAAGGGGCTGATCGCGCTGCTCGAGGCGGGCGTGTTCGGCCGCATCAAGCACCTCGAGCTCGCGGGCAATGTGTTGGGTGACGCGGCGGTGGTGGCGCTCGCTGGCTCATTGGACGTGGCGGGCCTGGAGGTGCTGGGGCTGGAGAAGACCCACGTGCTCGCGCAGGGGGTGACGGCGCTGGCGACATCGCCGCACCTCGGGGCGCTGCGGCTGCTCAAGCTCAGCAAGCAGACAGGGGGCGTCGAGGGCGGGCAGGCGCTCCTGCTCAGCGAGACGTTGCGGGACGAGGTCCGTCTGGCGGCCGGGCCGCTGCTCACGCTGCCGCAGCTCCGGTCCATCGCGACGAAGCTCGGCCTGGCGGGGGCGGCGAAGCTGCCCAAGGCCGGGCTCGTGGCGGCGATCGTCGAGGCGACCCGACCAGCACCGTAGCTCAGCGCAGCCGCAGTGCGCGCTCTCGGAGGACCTGCAGCGCGTCGTGGAGGCGCTGGACGTCCTCTGCGCCCGACGGGCACCGCTCGAGGTGCCGCCCGGCGCGCTCGAGCAGGCCAGCGACCGTGGAGGCGACCGGCGGGTCCTGGTCGAGTTCGCTCTGGGCCTCGACCAGCAGGGCTTCGACGAGCTGAAGGCGCATCGCGGGGAGCTCGGCGGTGAGCTGCTGGAGGGTTTCGGCGTCGCCGCGGTTGCGCGTGGCCCAGGGGCTGCCAGCGTCGAAGCGCTGGAGGTGCCGCTCCATCGTGTCGATCAGCTGGGGGAAGCGGCGAGTGGCGTGGTGGCTCTGCATCAGGAGCCGGCTGGCGGAAGGGGCGGTGCGGTCGAGGGGCCAGGCCGCGAGCAGGAACTCCAGCGTCTCCGCGGCGAGGTCGTAGCGCGTGACCTCGACGAGGGTGCGGCCGAGGGCGAGCGCGATCTCCGGCGTGCGCGGATCCGTGGGTGGGAGGAAGGTCGCGAGGTGGCGGAGGGGGCGGGGCCGTGAGGCGTCACCGTCAGCCGCGTCCTCGGCGAGCGTGATGGCGATGTACTCGACGGCCTCACTCCGCAGGTCGGGCTGCGCGTCGGGGGGGCCGAGCACGGCGAGGAAGCCGCGGAGGGCGTCGTCCCAGGCCTCGCGACGATAGTGGGTCCAGGCGAGCTTGTAGAGCGCCATGGTGCGGAAGTGGGGTTCGGTCGCCCCGCTGGCCCGCGTATACGCCTCCACCGCCTTCTCCAGCGCCCCCTCGTCGAAGTAGACCTCGCCGAGCCGGAACCACGCATCTGCAGTGAGCGCTGAGTCTGGCGTGGTCCGCAGCAAGCCCTCGAAGGCGACGATGGCCTCGGCCGGCCGGCCCGCGTCGAGCAGTGTCACGCCGAGCAGGTGATAGGCGAGGTCGATGTTCGGGCGGCCCGGATGGGCGGTCAGCTCGGCCTCGAGGTGGGCGATCGCCGCTTTGGTGTGGGGGTTGGGGTCTCGCTCGGCCTCCAGCGCGAGGTCGGCCCTGTCGAGCTCGAACTGGCCCAACAAGAGCCGGCGGCCCGGGAACTCCGCCGCTTGTTCCAGCGCCGAGACCAGCGCGTCCAGCGCGCCCGCCTCGCCGCGCTGCGCCCGCTCGACCAGGGCAGCGACTGGCGGTGGCGTCCCCGCGGGCAGCGCGCGTACGCGGCTGCGCTGGAGCACGAAGGCGGCCTGGGGTTTCTGGATCTGACAGCAGATCTCGATCTCGTCGAGCACGATGACCTTGCGCTCGCGCTGCTGGGCGACGCCCGGGGCAGCGTGAGCGAGGACAGCGAGTCCGACCAGGGCAGCGATGACGGTGTGAAGGCGAGGCATCGTGGGCTCCGAGGCGGCAGACAGCTCTCGAAGACGTGTTGGCGCGGCCGCTTTGACGCACGTTGCGTGGCATCCGGCGCGTCGTGCGCCTCTGCCAGTGTGGCACAGAGCAGCGACGGCCGCGAGGTGCGGCCGTCATGAGCTCGAGGTTGTGGAGGTGAGGGGCGGGGCGGTCGCGCCGCCCCCTGACCGGAAGGAGAAGCAGACCTACCAGCGCTCGGAGCGGTGGGTCTTGCCGTGGCAGGAGCCGGTGCAGGTGCTGGTTCCAGCGTTCCAGGCGACGCCGTTGGTGGGATTGACCTCGAAGATGCCGTCGATGTGGAGGTTGGGGAAGAGGATGCCTCCGGTGGGGGACATGCTGGAGTGGCACTCGGAGCAGGGATACCGCTCGCCGCTGACGTGCTTCTGGTGCTCGCCGGACAGGCTGCCGCTGTTGGAGCCGGTGGCGTGGCAGGTGCCGCAAGCGGCCTGGCTGCCGTTGACCGTGGTCCAGGTGGGCCGCACGTTGGTGCCGCCGGCGCCGAGGGTGGGTCCGTGGCAGTAGGCGCTGGTGCAGCGGGTGCCGTCCCAGGTGGGGTTGGCGCCGTCGGCCCGTGAGACGCCCGTGAAGGTCAGCTCGGCGGGCAGGGCGGTGTCGATGTGGCCGGCGTCCGTGGTGGCGTTCGGCACGTTGTGACAGGCCGTGCACAGGACCTCGAGGTGCCAGCTGGATGTGCCCAGGTGGCTCTGGTGCGCGCCGACGCCGCGCAGCGACGTGGCCGAGCCGCCCGTGGTGCTCACCGGAGGGGCGGCGTTGGTGACGTTGCCGTGGCAGGTCGTGCAGGTCATCGGGTTCACGTCCAGGATGCCGTCCACGTGGCGCTCGGGCGCGATGAAGTTGCCCGCGGCGTTCATGGTGGGATGGCAGGTGGCGCAGTCGGTGCGGTTGGGGTGGCCGTTGGTCTGAGGCGGCGTGCCGTGGCAGGTCCCGCAGGCCGCCTGCGTCCCGTTCACCGTCGTCCACGTCGGGGCGACGTTGGTGCCCGAGGCGTTCAGGGTGGCGCCGTGGCAGTACGTGTTGTTGCACTGTGTGCCGGTGAACGCCGGGTTGGCACCGTCGAGGCCAGCCCTGGTGCCCCAGGTCAGCTCGGCGGGGAGCGCCGAGTCCATGTGACCGGCGTCGCCGACGGCCGCAGGCACGAGGTGGCAGTCCGTGCACAGGAGCTCGGCGCGCCAGGTGGAGGTTCCCTGATGGCTCTGGTGGGCGCCCACGCTACGCAGCGACGTCGCCGAGCCGCCAGTCGTGTTCACCGGAGGCGCCGGGTCGGTGCCGCTGCCGTGGCACGAGGTGCACGACAGCGCCGTCACGTCGAGGATGCCGTCGATGTGGCGCTGCGGGTCGATAAAGTCGCCCGCGGCGTTCATGGTCGGATGGCAGGTGGCGCAGTCGGTGCGGTTGGGGTGGCCGTTGGTGGACGGAGGCGCGCCGTGGCACGTCCCGCACGCCGCCTGACCGGCGCCGACGCTGGTCCAGGTCGGGGTGGTGTTGGTGCCCGACACGTTCAGCGTCGCGCCATGGCAGTAGGTGCCGTTGCACCGGGTGCCGTTGAAGGCGGGGTTGGCGCCGTCAAGGCCGGCCTTGGCGCCCCAGGTGAGCTCGGCGGGCAGGGCGGTGTCGACGTGGCCCGGGTCCGTGTAGACGACCGGCACGGTGTGGCAGTCGGTGCACGCGATGTCGGAGCGCCACGTGGAGGCGCCCAGATGGCTCTGATGCGCGCCCACGCCCCGGAGCGTCGTCGCGGTCCCACCGCTGGTGCTGACCGGAGGCGCCGGGTCGGTCCCGGAGCCGTGGCACGAGGTGCACGTCACGACCGAGACGTCGAGGACGCCGTCGATGTGGCGCTGCGGCTGCGTGAAGTCACCCGCGGCGTTCATGGTCGGGTGGCACGTGGCGCAGTCGGTCCGGTTGGGGTGCGTGCCCGTCTGCGGCGGAGCCCCGTGGCAGCTGCCGCACGCCGCCTGACCCGTGCCCACGTTGGTCCACTGGGGGCTGGTGTTGGTGCCACCCGCATTCAGCGAGGAGCCGTGGCAGTAGGTGCCGTTGCAGCGCGTGCCGTTGAAGGACGGGTTGGTGCCGCCGGCCGTGGCCGTGTCGCCCCAGGTGAGCTCGGCGGGCAGCGCGGTGTCGATGTGGCCGGCGTCGGTGAACACGCCAGGCACGGTGTGGCACTCCGTGCAGTCCACCGTGGCATGCCAGTCGGAGGTGCGCAGGTGGCTCTGGTGCGCGCCGACGCCGCGCAGCGTCGTCGCCACGCCGCCGGTGGTGTCCACCGGCGGGGCGTTGTTCGTCGCACCGCCGTGACAGCTGTTGCAGTCGAGCGCGATCACGTCGAGCACACCGTCGATGTGGCGCTGCGGGGCGGTGAAGTTGCCCGCGGCGTTCATGGTGGGGTGGCAGGTGGCGCAGTCCGTCCGGTTCGGGTGGCCGTTGGTCTGCGGGGGCGCGCCGTGGCAGGTGCCGCAGGCGGCCTCACCGGCGTCCACATTCGTCCAGGTGGGGATGGTGTGGGTGCCGGAGGCGTTCAAGGTGGCGCCGTGGCAGTAGGTGTCCGCGCAGTTCGTGCCGTTCCAGTCCGGTGCGGCCCCGTCGAGGCCGGCGCGCGTGCCCCAGGTGAGCTCGGCGGGCAGCGGCGAGTCGAGATGCCCTGCGTCGCCGATGTTGACGGGTACAGTGTGGCAGTCGTTGCAGGCGATGGAGGCGCGCCAGGTGCTGGTGGCCAGATGGTTCTGGTGTGCGCCGACGCCGCGCAGCGCGGTGTCCGAGCCGCCGGCGGTGTCGAAGGGTGGTGCTGGGTTGAAGTCGTTGCCGTGACACAGGTTGCAGGACAGGGGCCGCACGTCGAGGATGCCGTCGATGTGGCGCTCGGGCGTGAGGAAGCCGCCCGCGGCGTCCATGGTGGGATGGCAGGTGGCGCAGTCGGTCCGGTTCGGGTGGTTGTTGGTCTGCGGAGGCGCGCCGTGGCACGTCCCGCAGTCGGCCTCACCCGTCCCGACGCTGGTCCAGGTGGGGGTGGTGTGGGTGCCCGAGGCGTTGAGCGTGGCGCCGTGGCAGTAGATGCCGTTGCAGCTGTCGCCGTCCCAGTCGGGCGCGGCGCCGTCCAGTTCGGCCCGGGGCCCCCAGGTGAGCTCAGCGGGCAGGGCGGTGTCGAAGTGGCCGGTCGCGATGACGGTCTGCGGCACCGTGTGGCAGTCATCGCAGGCGATGGTGGAGCGCCACGGCGAGGAGCCGAGGTGGGACTGATGGGCGCCAACGCCGGTGTTGGTGGTGGCGGTGTTCCCGGCGAGGTCGGTGGGCGGGGCCGGGTCGTTGCCTGAGCCGTGGCAGGAGGTGCAGTTCAGGGGCACCAGGTCGAGGATGCCGTCGATGTGGCGGTCGCGGGCGTTGAAGTCGCCGGCGGCGTTCATGGTCGGGTGGCACGTGGCGCAGTCGGTCCGGTCCGGGTGGCTCGCCGTCTGCGGAGGCGTTCCGTGGCACGTCCCGCAGTCGGCCTCGCCGGCCAGCACGTTCGTCCAGTTCGGCGTCGTGTTGGTGCCAGTCAGGTCGAGGGTGGCGCCGTGGCAGTAGGTGCCGTTGCAGCGCGTCCCGTTGAAGGTCGGCGTCGCGCCGCCCGTCCGCGACTTGCTCCCCCAGGTCAGCTCCGCCGGAAGCGGCGTGTCCATGTGGCCCATGGCCCCCACGCTCGCGGGCACCGTGTGGCAGTCCTGGCAGGCCACGTCGGCGTGCCAGGATGACGTGCGCAGGTGACTCTGGTGGGCGCCGACGCCGCGCACCGCGGTGTCGCCCTCACCCGTCGTGCTGACCGGAGGCGCGTTGCTGGTCACGCTGCCGTGGCAGGTGTTGCACGCCAGGCCGATCACGTCGAGCGTGCCATCAATATGACGGCCCGGGGCGATGAAGTCGCCGGCCGCGTTCATGGTGGGGTGGCAGGAGGCGCAGTCGGTGCGGTCGGGGTGCGTCGCGGTCTGGGGCGGCGTGCCGTGGCACGTCCCACAGTCCGCCTCACCCATCTGGACGCTGGTCCAGGTCGGACTCGTGTTCGTTCCGTTGGCGTTCAGCGTGGCGCCGTGGCAGTACACACCCGCACACTCGGTGCCCGTCCAGTTTGGCGCGGCGCCATCGGCGGTCGCGCGCGTCCCGAACATCAGCTCAGCAGGCAGTGCCGTGTCGATATGCCCTGCGTCTGTATACGCGTTCGGCACGCGGTGGCACTCCGTGCAGGCGATCTCTGCGCGCCAGTCCGCGTCTCGGAGGTGGCTCTGGTGGGCGCCGACGCCCCGGAGCGTGGTGTCGGCGTTGCCGTGGGTGTCGGTCGGAGGGGCGTTGTTGTCGACGCCGCCGTGGCAGCTGTTGCACTCGAGCCCGATGACGTCGAGCACGCCGTCGATGTGGCGGTCAGGGGCGATGAAGGCGCCCGCGGCGTCCATGGTCGGATGGCAGGAGGCGCAGTCGGTGCGGTTGGGGTGCGTCGTCGTCTGCGGCGGCGTCCCATGGCACGTCCCACAGTCCGCCTCGCCGGCCAACACGTTCGTCCACGTCGGGGTGGTGTTGGTCCCAGCGGCGTTGAGCGTCGAGCCGTGGCAGTAGGTGTCCGCGCAACGGGTGCCATCCCACGTCGGCATGGCGTCGCTCAGCGTGGCCTTCTCGCCCCAGGTGAGCTCGGCGGGCAGGGCGGTGTCGATGTGGCCGGGGTCGGACGGGGTGCCTGGCACCACATGGCAGTCCTCACAGACCACCACCGCGCGCCAGTCCGAGTCCCTCAGGTGGCTCTGGTGGGCGCCGACGCCCGCCAGCGTGGTGTTGGCGCCGCCGGTGGTGTCGAGCGGGGGGGCGGGGTTGAGGTCGCCGCCGTGGCAGGTCGAGCAGCCCACGTCGCTCAGGTCGAGGTTGCCGTCGATGTGGCGCTCGGGGGCGATGAAGTCGCCGGCGGCGTCCATGGTGGGATGGCAGGAGGCGCAGTCGGTCCGGCTGGGGTGCGCGGCCGTCTCAGGGGGAGCGCCATGGCAGGTCCCGCACGCCGCCTCGCCCTGGTCCACCGCCGTCCACGCCGGGGCCGTGTTGCTCCCGGCCCCGTCCAGCGTACCGCCGTGGCAGTAGGTGTCCGCACAGTTTGCGCCGTCCCACGCCGGCATCGCCCCGTCGTGGTTCGCCCGGTCGCCCCACATCAGCTCCGCAGGCAGACCCGAGTCGATGTGACCCGCCGACGTCACCGACGAAGGCACGTTGTGGCACTCCTGGCACGCGATCTCTGCGCGCCAGTCCGCCGCGCGAAGGTGGCTCTGGTGGGCGCCTACGCCGGTGTCGTTGGTGTCGGTGCTGCCGCCGGTGTCACGCGGCGGGGCGGCGTTGAGGTCGTTGCCGTGGCAGGTGTTGCAGGGCACGTTCTCCAGGTCGAGCACGCCGTTGATGTGGCGGTCGGGCTCGGCGTAAACGTCCTCGTGGCAGTTGCCGCACTGGTTGCTCGCAGGGTGCGGCGCTACAGGGGGCACGCCGTGGCACGTCCCGCAGTTGGCCTCGCCCTGACCGACCCGCGTCCACTGAGGCGTGCGGCGGGCGTCGGCGCCAGCGAGCGTGGTGCCGTGGCAATAGATGTTGGCGCAGGTGACGCTGTCCCACACCGGGGCCAGCGCGCCGCCGTGGGTGGCCAGGTCGCCGAACGCCAGCTCGGCCGGCAGGGGCGAGTCGCGGTGGCCCTCGGCCTCGATGATGGAGGGCACGGTGTGGCACTCGGTGCAGTCCATCTCATGGTGCCACGCCGAGGCGCCGAGGTGGCTCCTGTGGGCGCCGACGCCGAGCCCCGCGGTGTCCATGGCGCCGCGCGTGTCGGCGGGGGGCGCGGCGTTTCCGTCGCTGCCGTGGCAGGAGGTGCAGTCGAGGGGCTTGACCTCGAAGGTGCCGTTGATGTGCAGCGAGGCGTCCACGAAGGTCAGGTTGGGTCCCATGGAGCTGTGGCAGCTCTCGCAGTCCGAGCGCTCGGGGTGGGGCCACATGGGAGGGGCGCCGTGGCAGGTGCCGCAGGCGGCCTGACCCGTACCGACGTCGGTCCAGACGGGCGCGGTGTTGGTGCCGCTGGGGGGCAGGGTGGCGCCGTGGCAATAGATGCCGTCACACGTCGCCGCCTCCCACGTGGGCTCCGGCCAGCCCTCGGGGGCGGCCTTGTCGCTCCAGATCAGCTCGGCGGGGCGGGGGTCGATGTGGCCCGCCGCCGTGACGGTCTCCGGCACCGTGTGGCAGTCCTCGCACTGGACGGGCGCGTGCCAGTCGGAGTCGCCGAGGTGGTTGCGGTGAGCGCCCACGCCCAGCGCCGTCGTCTCGGTGGCGCCGAGCAGGTCGCGCGGCGGCGCGGGGTTGCCGTCGTTGCCGTGGCACGAGGTGCACGTCAGCTCGCCCGAGTCCAGATCCACGTCCGCGTCGTCTGTCGCGTCCGCGGCGTCCGCTGTGGCGTCCGCATCGGCGTCATCCTCGGTCGCGTCGCCGGTGCCGCCGCCGTCATCATCCACCAGCACGTCCAGCGGGGCCGTGTCGTCGCTCGTGTCGAGCGCGGTGTCGGCGCCGTTGTTGCCGTTGTTCCCACCGCCAGCATCGAGGTCGCCTGCGTCGTCAGTCGGGTGCCCGACCTTGCCAACGCCCGTGCCTGCGTCGTCGCCGCAGCCTCCTGACCAGAGGATCAACAGGGCCGCCAGGGCCAGCAGGCCAGCGGTCGCCGCGGGATGGCGAGATCGGGTGGGGGATTGCGCGCGCATGGACACCTTCCGGTCGGTGGTGAAGATTCCAGTTCAACCGGAATCGTCGGCATGCAGGCACTGTGCCCCCTGGTGTTTGCCCCCACAGCGACGGCGTGCACCGTGTGGTGGAGGGGATTCAACGACGCTCGCAGGTCTCCGGGGCCGACTGACCGCAGCACGATCCGCTCGCGAACATTTTGCGGGAATGGTCGCGATTGCGCAGGTGGTGCGCTGCGAGGTCGGCGGTCCAGCCAGGATGATGCATGACGTGTCGTGACGAGAGTGTGTCAGCCCAGCGTCGTGAAGATGAGCACGAACCCGGTGAGCAGCCCCAGCACCGCGCCCACCAGGATGAGCTTCCACTCGTCCTCCTGGAAGATCGGCCTCAGCAAGCCCTCGAACTGCTCGCGTGGGAGCTGCTCCAGGCGCTCGCGCAACGTCCGCTCGATGTCCATCGCCTCCTCGGCGTAGCCGTGCAGGTTCTGGATCGGGCCGTCGGGCAGACTCTTCACGATGCGCTCGCCGATGTTGGCCTTGATCGACGCGTACTGCTGCGAGCCCACGGTCAGCTTGATCACGGGGTTCATGAAGCCGCCGTAGTCCTTCGCCGCGCGCTGGATGTGCCGGTGGATGATCTCGAGGATGCGGTCGGCGGCGGGCCCCTGGAAGACCACCTGCATCAGGTTGCGCGTGTTGACGATGTGCGCGCTGATCATGGAGGCGAAGGCCGCCGCGACCTCCTTCTGGCGAATGAAGAACAGGCCCTGCCAGACCAGCGGCCCGAGCCGGACCGGCTCTCTCGGCGCGAAGATCATCTGGAGCGCCAGCCAGTTGGTGATCCAGCCGACCACGAAGCCCATCACCGGCATCATCCAGTCGCCTTTGTAGAAGAACCAGATCCCCATCTGCACCAACCCGAACAGCAGCCCGAAGAACACCCCCGACCGCTCGATGAACCGAAACTCCTTCTCCCCGCACTGCAGGAAGATCTGGTTGAGCAGGTCTTTGTCCTTGACCAGCGCGTCGATCGACGTCGCCTTGAGGTCCAGCAGCTGCTCGATCTCCTCCTGGATGTCCCGCAGCGACTCCTCGATCACCCGCGGCGTCTCCGCCTGGGCGCGCCGGTAGATCTCCTCCTTGATCGCCTCGGGCAAGCTCCGCCACAGCTCCGGCTGCGTCTCGGACAAGACCTCGTCGATCGTCTGCCGGATCATCGCGTCCACGTCAGGGCCCAGCGCCTCGTAGACCCGGTCGGCCTCGAGCCGTCCGACGACCTCGCGCACCTGCACGAGGTGCGTCGTCATCAGGTCCACGGTCGTGCTGGCCATCTTGCGCGCCTTGGCCGGGATGATGCCCTGCCAGCCGAACCATGGCCGGACGCCGACGAACTCCAGCGGGTAGAAGGTCATCTTGAGGGCCAGCACGTTCGTCCCCCAACCCACCAGCGCAGCCAGCACGGGGATCGATCCATACTCGAGGATCGGTTGGTAGGGGTCGAGGGCCAGCAGCAGGCTGTCGAGGAGTTCCCACATGGTCGCACGCTGGAGCTGCCGGGGCGCGCCGACGCACAGGCCGTCCCCCGAAGTTGTGGCGCGTCATCGTCGCACAGGTCGGGGGGTTGGCATAGAGCCGGAGCGAGCACGCGCTCCAGGTGGCGCTGGCGTCTCTGCACCGGCGCGGATCGGCCAGGCGTGGAGGTTGGCGTGCCAGCTCGGGTCCTGGTGGGGCAGCGCGACAGTGTCGCACGAAGTAGTCGAGCCCGCGCCCAGCGCGGGGCTGGCACAACGGTCCGGGCGGACGACCACGGCTCGAGGTTGTCGCGGGGCCAGGCGCCTGACCCGCACGGGACAAACATCCCACCGAAACCATGCCACGCGCCTCTGTCCGACGCGCAAGTCACCGGCTACCCTCGCGACGGGTTGCTCCACATCACCAGACATCGCCGTCGCACGAGAGGAGCCCGCGCTGACCGCTGCCTGCCTGGCGGCAAGGGCTACGTCGTGGCCCTGCGGCGAGAGGACTGGGAACGGGTGGATCAGGACGGCGCACCGGCGGTGGTGGGCGGCCTGCGACGGCTCAGCCGAGAGGGCCAGGTGGTGCACGACTTTGGCGGCGCGGTCGAGGTGCTTGATGACCTCTTTGTGTCGCCAGATGGCACGCTGGTCGCCATCTGGGAGGCGGCGGCGCAGAAGGGGACCGCAGCGCGGTGACGGGCGCCGGCGCGGCCCGCCGCCACGCGAGGGCGGAGGACCGCCGGGCACAAAGCGCCAGCGACCAGGCCTATCTCCAGTCGGGTGTGTCACATCCCGCCGCTCCTGACTCCAGCTCCGCGTACCGCTCAACCCTCGATCCCCCGGTTTCGAGGCAGTCGCCGGAGACGTCATGCGTCACCCTCGTTGGACCCGCCTTGTGCTCCTGCTCTCGATCGTGGTGTTCGGCACGTGCTCGGCCTGCGGCGAGGACCGGGCCCGGTCGGACCGCGCCGACCGCGACGCGGCCGACGCCGGCGGACAAGGCGACGCCTCGTTGAACAATGAGATCGGAAACAACGGGCCCAACAACGGAAATAACGGACTCAATAACGGAGAGGACTCTTGTTCGCGGATCGAGATCTTCGCGCTGAACGCCGAAGCGGGGGGACTGGTGGCGTCGCCGGTTTCGGTGGACGGACCGCTGCCTGGCGCGTGGGGGACGGGCGACTTCGATGGGGACGGTGAGGACGAGCTGCTGACGGTGCAGGAGTCGAGCGGTTGGACACGCTTCGACCTCGGCGTCGACCCCGTGGAGGTCGTGGGTGAGGGCGCTGTCGACGCGTACGTGGCGGAGGTCGAGGCGGTGGACCTCGACGGCGACGGTCGCCTCGACGCCATCCTTTCGGGGAGTCCGAGCGTCACCCTGCTCATGGGGCGCGGGGGAGGGCAGCTGGAACCCCATACGGTTGAGCTGAGCACGACGCCGAACGCGGGGCAGTTCAGGGTCCGGACCGGCGACGTCAACGAAGATGGGGTGCTGGATCTGGTGTACACGGGGCCGCTCCAGCTGGCCGAAGGCGATGAGGGTCCCTTCCACCTCCAGGCGCTGCTCGCCCGGGGTGAGCTGACGTTCGACCATGCAGCGCCGGCCGTCGAGCCGCTCGGAGAGACGGTCAATCGAGACGTGCGAAGCCTTGAGCTCTTCGATGTCGACGGTGACGGGCATCTCGACGCGGTCACGGTCAACGTCCAGGCCACCTTCCCACCGGGCGATGAGCCCTGGCCTTTCGTCGGCGTGGAGCGAGGCTGGGGAGATGGCACCTTCCTGCCGCTCGAGACCACGCGGCTCGTCGGCCTCGGGAGCTACGTCTGGGTCGGGCCGCTGGCGGACCACACGCAGGACGGGCTGCCTGATCTCGTCGTGTGTTCGCCGACGGGGTGCTCGCTCGTGGCGGGTGAGGCGGATGGTGGGTTCGGCGCACCACAGCCCATCGACGCCCTGCACTACCCGCGCGTGGAGAGCGCGCCGCTGTCCGCGGACCTGAACGGCGACGGGACCCTGTACCTTGTCCTCCACAATCAAGAGGCGATCTACCTCGCCGCCGGCCAGCCGGGCGCGCCGTTCGCCGAGGCCGTGACGGCGCTCGAGGGCTGGGGTGACGTCTCTCAGCTCGCTGTCGCGCGGGCGAGCGACGGTCCGTACCTGCTCGCGGCGCTCAGAACCGAATGTGCCAGCGCCTGTGAAGAGGCCACGTGCGAGGGCCTGTGCGTCTTCGGCGCATGCGTCGAGTGCCTCAACCATGGCGACTGTGCGACGGGGCATTGCGTCCGGGCCACGTGCATGGCGTGCAACGTACGGAGTGATTGCGAGGCCGGCGCGCGCTGTGAGGAGGGGCAATGCATCCGTCAACTCAGCACGGCTCATGACTTCGTTCAGTTGTCTACGGGGTGGGGGCAGACGTGCGGTCTCCACGTCGATGGCTCCGCGGCGTGTTGGGGGGCCAGGGCGCAATCACCCGAGGGGACCTTCGCGAGCATCGACGTCTCCGCGGGCGAGGCGTCAATCGGGTGTGGGCTCGACTCGCAGGGCAGCCTGAGGTGCTGGGGAGACGGGATCGCGCCCATCCCCGACCTGACGCTCACGAGCTTGAGCGTGGGCGAGTGGTTCGGGTGTGGTGTCGACCCGGACCATGCGATCGTGTGCTGGGAGGTCCTGCCGGGCCTCGGGGCACCGCCGGGCCCGCTGGGTGTCTTCGAGCAGGTCTACGTCCACGGTGACCGCATCTGTGCGCTTGGAGAGGATCACCAGGCCGCGTGCTGGCGGTGCGCTGGTCGAACGGACGCGCACCTCTGCCCGAGGCTCGCAGTCGAGCAGACCCCTGCGGACACCTTCGCGGCGCTCGCCTTCGGGGCCGAGGGCACGTGCGGCCTTGGCAGCGACGGCCGGGTCACCTGCTCGGGCGACCAGGAGACCGATGGCGGCCCACCTGCCAGAGCGCTCATGTCCATCGCGGGGAACGGCGGGGCGATCTGTGGGCTGGATCGACAAGGGCGGCCCGTGTGCTGGAGCGATGGCTGGGCCATGTCGCGGGCCGAGCTGTTCTTCGAGGACGTCCCATACCAGCAGATCGATCTTCGCACGGAGCTGTGCGCCCTTCGCGAGGACGGCGCCATCGAGTGTGTGGGGCAGGGGCCTGTGCCCTGACCAACTCCGCGAGGTCCAGAGCATCGACGGCTCGACGCGGACCGACTCGGTGGCGCGAGCGCACCTGCGACCGGCGCCATGCCGTCAGGAAACTCCGTGAGCGCAGTCTGTTCACGCACGGCCCATCACGCCGACCGGCTCGCGTCGCCGGACGCCCTCCATCCGGTCCTCGGCTCGCCGGACGAGCGCCTCACGGCGTGCCGAATCGCGCGGTGCAGACCCCGAGGTGGCCCTTCATCCGCTTCGGCTCCTTGAGCCCGTTCAAGTCCCCCGCGAGCACGAAGCGTCCGTCTTTGCAGGAGCCCGCGGTGATGTCGGCCTCATGCTCCACCTTCCCGCCCAGCACGTGGTGCGACCTCGACTTCGGCGCATCGAAGCAGCGGTGGTAACCCTGGCCAGCGCCGTCAGCAAGAGGTCAGCCGAGCCGGTCGCGGACAAGCGCGAGACGAACAGTCTGTTCGAATCCTCCCGGACAGTCGGCTGGACGAGCTGAACAGTCCAGTCAGTGTCCAGCGCGGCGAGACGAGCTGCCTCGGGTCGCCCCGCGTGTCGTCGCTGACCTCGTGAGGCGTCCCCCGCTACGCTCCCAACGCGCAGCGGGGTGGCTCCCCTGCGCGCTCCTGACGGGCAGCCGCGCGGTCGTCGCCGGCTGCGGCCCGGCGCAAGCTGCCTGGTCGACTGGACTTCAGGCACCGTCGGGGCTCTGGCACGCGACCTGCTGATTCCCGTGTGATTCTGCGACAGGGGCGCTGCCCTTCGCAGCGCGCCCTGGCCCTGTGGCGGGCGCTCTCATTGACGGCCAACTGCGGCTGGAAGGAGACGACGATGACACGTGGTGCATGGCTTCTGTTGGGCGTGATCGCCTCGTTGGGGCTCGTGGTGGCGGGCTGTGGAGATGACGAAGGCTCAGCGGCCCCACAGGCCGATGCCGGGACCGACACCGGCGCTGACGCGGACGACGACACCGGCGGTGACCCGGACGTCGCCGCCGATGCCGAGCCCGACGCAGTCGTGACGGACGAGACCATGGTCGACTGGCTCGTGGCGCAAGGGCACTTCGGCTTCGTCTACGGGACCTACGGCAAGGGGACCTACTGCGGCGCCTTCGAGAAGGGCGCGATCGAGGGCTACCCGGACGTCCGCTGCACCGACAGCGGCGGCTACCACTTCAGCCTGAACGACGACGGCAGCATCCGGATGGAGGAGACCATCTACCTGGTCAAGATCTCCGCCCAGAACCCCGACGGCTCGATGCCCTGGTTCGTGGACGGCGGCTTCTCCGGGGCCGTGATCTACCGCCTCACGCCCACCGAGACCCCGCTCGCCAACGTCGACCCGGCCGAGGCCATGGAGTTCGACGTGCAGGCGGTCGACGGCTATGGGCCCGACGGGTACTGGGCGTCGCTCGGCGCCGAGGGGGCCCGGACTCGCATGATCATGGCGCGTGGCCAGGCCGACGACTCCCTGGTCGACTGGACCACCGCCGAGCTTGACGCCGACACCGACACCTGGACCGAGATGGGCGACCACTTCCCGGGCTGGTTCATCCAACGCTACCCGACGGGCGCCTTCTATGGGAAGGCCTGTGTCGCCGCAGACCTCCTGCCCGGCGCCGTCGTGCCCGACGGTGAGGGCGGCACGCTCGACGCGGGGCCCGGCTACTGCCCGCCGACCTGCCGCATGTACACGCCCGCCAACCCCGACGGAGCCAACGACCTGCCCGTGTGCGCCAGCGACGTGCTCGACGAGGCGCCGCGCGCTGCGGGGCTGCTCCTGCCCTTCGAGCCGACGGTCGCCGAGTGGCTCACCACCGAGGGCCTCTTCAGCTTCGTGCACGGCACGTACGGCAAGGGCACCACCTGCGGCGCCTTCGAGAAGGGCGCCATCCCCGGCTACGAGACCGTCCGCTGCACCGACACGGGCAGCTACGTCTTCAGCCTCAACGAGGATGACAGCATCCGGCTTGAGGAGGCGGTCTACGTTCACCTCATCTCCACCGACAACCCCGACGGCGAGTACGCCTGGTTCGTGGCCTACGGCTACGCGGGCTCGCTGGTCTACCGCCTGACCCCCGCGGACCCCGCGCTGAACGTGAACCCGGCCGACGCCATGGAGTTCGACGCGGAGATCGTCGACGGCTTCGGCCCCGACCCCTTCTGGACCGCGCTCGGCGAGTCCGGGGAGAAGAGCCGCATGGTCATGGCGCGCGGCCAGGCCGACGACGCCCTGCTCGACTGGACGACGGCCAACTACGACGCCGAGACCACCACCTGGACTGACAAGGGCGACGCCTTCCCAGGCTGGTTCATCGAGCTCTTCCCCGAGGGGGCCTTCAGCAGCAAGGTCTGCGCAGAGGCCGATCGGCGTCCCGGCGCCGTCGTCTCCGACGGCAACGGCGGCAACCTCCTCCAGGGGCCTGGCTACTGCGCACCCGCCTGCCGCATGAGCACCGAGGCCGACCCGACGGGCGCCAACGGCCTGCCGGTTTGCGAGGGCGACGCGCTGGCGGAGCGGCCGCGCGCTTCGGCCCTGTAGGTCGAGGTGGGCATGGGGGACGGCGCGCCGTCCCTCGGCTCCTCGGCGTTGCCCCTGTCGAGCCACGTGTGAGCGCTCCATCGGCGCGACCGACCGGCCCCATCCTCGCCCACCTCCCTTCTGCGCACCTGCCTCCACCGCTACCACCGCAGCCTCCCCCTGGGAGCACGGCCCGTGGGGCTTGTGCGTCCGCGTTGCCCACAAAGACCCTGGCCGCGCCGCGCTGGACCTGTGCGCAGGGAACCTCCAGGCGTTGAGCGTGCCCGGGGCGGCGCTTGTTCGAGCCCGTCCGGCCATGTTACCTTCCTGCTACACCATGCAATGGTCCAGACAGTTCTTCCGAGCGCTGGACGCAGCCATGACGGAGCCAGGTGTGACGGGGCTCGAATATTGTACGGGTCAACAGCCGGGCTGTCATGGCTCAAATTCGAGCCCGTCACTGTCGACCTCGAAGTGCTCGGGCATGACGGTCAGAAAACTGTCCGGACCATTGACCATGCAAACGTATGGAAATCTCATATGTGCCACCCGACCGGCGGACGCGCACCGCGCGCCGGCACGACACCGTTCAGGCCAGGATGGACTCGACAATGCAGAACCCGATCCGTGCGATGGTGAATTTATTATGCCTTTTCACGCTTGTCGTGATCATGGGCTGCGATGACACCGAACTACCTGTGCCCGAGCTCAGCTGTCGCCTCAACAGCGACTGCGCCGCGAACGAGTCGTGCGAGGACGGACTGTGCATCATCTCCGAGGCGCGGCCAGGCGAGGGCTGCCGCGTTGACCAGGACTGCGACGCGGGCGAGCTCTGCGGTGCCGACGGCCAATGCTTCCCGACCGCGTGTCGCTCGGACCTGGAGTGCGCCCTTGGACAGCTCTGTGACCGAGGGGCTTGCGTGACCGATGTGGACGCCGACCGCGATCGTGATGGCGTCCCGGACGCGCAGGACAACTGCCCCAACGCGTCCAACACCGGCCAGGACGACCTCGATGGCGACGGCATGGGTGACACCTGCGATGCCGACACGGACGGCGATGGAGCACCCGACGCCATCGACAACTGCCCCATCGAACAAAACCCCGAACAGGCCGACCTCGACGGCGACGGCGCAGGCGATGTCTGCGACGCAGATCTCGACGGCGACGGCTTGACCAACGCGGTCGACAACTGCGCCCTGGTCTCCAACGCCAACCAGGACGACCTCGACGCCGACGAAGTCGGCGACGCGTGCGACGCGGACCGCGACGGCGACGGCGTCCCCGATGCGGATGACAGCTGCCCCGTCAACCCCGATGAAGCCCAGCTCGACGCCGATGGCGATGGGCTCGGCGACGCGTGCGACACCGACCTCGACGGCGACGGCCTCGCCAACGCCGACGACAACTGCCCCGACGTCCCCAACCCCGGCCAGGACGACCTTGACGGTGACCGTCGAGGCGACCTCTGCGACGCGGACCGCGACGGTGACGGCGTCCCTGACCGAAGCGACAACTGCCCTGTGGTCGTCAACGCCGATCAGACCGACGGCGACTTCGATGGACTCGGCGATGTGTGCGATGACGACCTGGATCAGGACGGCGTCCCGGACCACCTCGACAACTGCCCCGCGCTCCCCAACGCCGACCAGCTCAACACCGATGGCGACGAGCTCGGCGATGTGTGCGACGGCGACCTCGACGGCGACGGCCTCGCCAACGCCGACGACAACTGCCCCGACGTCCCCAACGCCGACCAGGACGACCTCGACGCGGACGGCCGGGGAGACCGCTGCGATGCGGACCGCGACGGTGACGGCGTCGCAGACCGAAGCGACAACTGTCCGGTGGTCAACAACCCCGACCAGGCCGACGGCGACCAGGATGGGCTCGGTGATGCGTGCGACGACGACCTCGACCGCGACGGCGTCCCCGACCACCTCGACAACTGCCTCGCGCTCCCCAACGCCGATCAGGCCGACCTCGATGGCGACGGGACGGGCGACAGCTGCGACAGCGACATCGACGGGGACCTCCTCCTCAACATCGACGACCGCTGCCCCAGGCTGGCCTCCCCGAATCAGTCGGACACCGACGGCGACGGCATCGGCGACGCTTGCGACAGCGACGATGACGAGGACGGCATCGCCGATGAGCTCGACAACTGCCCGCGTCACCCCAACGCCGACCAGCTCGACACCGACGACGACGGCCAGGGCGATGTCTGCGACGTGGACCACGACCGCGACAGCGTCATTGATCTCCTCGACAACTGCATCGCCATCCCGAACACCGACCAGCGCGACACCGACTCTGACAGCGTCGGCGATGCGTGCGACTCGGACGCCGACAACGACGGGATCTATCGCGGTGAGGACAACTGCCCGCTCGTGCCCTCCACCAACCTGCGCGACCAGGACCTCGATGGCCTCGGCGACCTCTGTGACCCCGACCTCGACGGAGACCTGGTCTTCAACCCGGACGACAACTGCCCCCGACAGCCCAACGCCACCCAGGGCGATGAGGACGGCGACGGCATCGGCGACGTCTGTGACAACGACCCCGACGATGACGGCGTGCTCACCCGCTTCGACAACTGCCCCACAATCCCCAACACAAACCAGGCCGACCGCGACGGCGACGAGGTCGGAGACGTCTGTGACGAGGACCGCGACGGCGACGGCACCGAGAACACCCTCGACAACTGCCCCGACCTCGCCTCACGAAATCTCCTGGATCGCGACGGTGACGGGATCGGCGATGTCTGCGACGCCGACGTGGACGGCGACGGGATCCTCAACGACGGCGACGACTCCGGCGATCCCTCCGACGCCGTCTGTCCCCACGGCGTCATAGATGCCTGTGACGACAACTGCCGATTTTCATCCAACCCCGACCAGCTTGACAGTGACTTCGATGTCATAGGCGATCTCTGTGAGCGCGATGGAGACTCCGACGGCGTTCGGGACGACGAGGACACCTGCCCCGGCATCTTCAACCCCGATCAGGCCGACCTCGACAGGGACGGCATAGGCGACCGTTGCGACCCCGACATCGACGGCGACGGCTTTTTCAACCCCGACGACACCTGCCCCAGGCTTCGCTCCCAGCTCCAGGCCGACCTCGACGGCGACGGCCTCGGGGATCTCTGCGACCCGGACGTCGACGGCGACGGTATCGACGATCGCTTCGACAACTGCGGGCGCACGCCCAACCGCGACCAGTTCGACCTCAACGCCAACGGCATCGGCGATGCCTGCGACGCCGACACGGACGCCGACGGCGTCATCGACGCCCTGGACAACTGCCCGCTGGTCACCAACCCAGCTCAGGTCGACCTCGACGGCGACACCCTCGGTGACGCCTGTGACCCAGACCTCGACGGCGACGGCATCGCAAACCTCGACGACCGCTGCCCTCGCCGGTTCTGGACCGCCAACCGCGATCAGGACAACGACGGCCTTGGCGACCTCTGCGACGCCGACCTCGACGGCGATCAGGTCGACAACCTGGTCGACAACTGCCCCCAGACACCCAACGCCGATCAGGCCGATGCCGACGGCAACGGGATCGGCGACGTCTGCGACTCCGATGTCGACGGCGACGGACACACCGACGTCTCCGACAACTGCCCGCTCCTGAGCAACCCCGACCAGCTCGACCTCGACCTCGACGGCGTCGGCGACGTCTGCGACCTCGACAGAGACGGTGACGGCATCCCCAACGTCCAGGACAGCTGCCCCGACGATCACTCGCCGAGCCAGCACGACGTCGATGGCGACGGCCAGGGCGACGTCTGTGACCTCGACCTCGACGGTGACGGCGTTCAGAACGACCTCGACAACTGCCCCTCCGTCCCCAACCCCGCCCAGCTCGACGCCGACGGCGACGGCCAGGGCGACCTCTGCGAGCTCGACCTCGACAGCGACCAGATCCCGGACAACATCGACAACTGCCCCGGGCTCGCCAACACCGACCAACGCGACACCGACGGCGACGGCGCGGGCGACCGCTGCGATGCAGACATCGACGGTGACCGCATCGCCAACGACGGCGACCTCTGCCCGTTCCTCTACGGCTTCTCCCTGTCGGACATCGACGCCGACGGCCTCGGGGACGCCTGCGACGACGACATCGACGGCGACGGCCTCCTCAACGCCGACGACAACTGCCCTCGAACCCCCAACGCCGACCAGACCGACACCAACATCGACGGCACCGGCGATGCCTGCGAGGGCGACGACGACGGCGATGGCGTCCCCGCCTCCGACGACAACTGCGCGGACGCCGCCAACCCGGACCAGCTCGACATCGATCAGGACGGCCTCGGTGATGCCTGCGATCCCGATCTGGACGCCGACCTGCTCCCCAACACCCTCGACAACTGTCCCTACGTCTCGAACCCAGGCCAGCTCGACATCGAGGGCCTCGGGATCGGCTTCGCTTGCACCCCCGGCACCCCCGACGCCCCTCACGACGTGGGAGAGGGGCGCATCGGCCTCCGCCTCGACACGCGCGGCGATCAAGACTGGACCGCCTCTCCGTGCGGCGGCGCCGGAGCCCCGGACGTCACCTTCGGGCTGACCCTCGCGTCCCAGGAGCGCCTCACGATCGACGTCGCGGCCGCTCACGACGTCGTCCTCCACATCTCCACCGAGGACGGTACCCCCGTCGCCTGCCAGCGCGGTGACGCGCTGACCTTCGACCAGCCGGCCTACGTGGATGTCGCCGATCGCCACACCTACCGCGTGACCATCGACGGATTCACGCAGGGCGATGCCGGCCCGATCGAGGTGACCATCCGGCGTCGACTGCGCGAGCTCGCCCTGCTGCCCGTCGACGTCTCGCTCGGCGCCTCTCCACAACACGTGGCGCTCGCCGACGTAAACCTCGACGGCACCCTCGACACCCTGACCGCCAACAGCGCCAGCAACATCTCCCTGGTGGACGGCCTCACCGGCACCATCACGACGATACCGGTCGGCCTGATGCCCACGAGCATCGTGATGAGCGACCTGACCGGCGATGGCCGCCCAGACGCGATCGTGGTCAACGCGGCGGACGGCACCTTGAGCTTCCTTGCTGGCGTGGATGCGTCGAGGATCTTCGAGGACCAGGTGATCCATGCCGTGGGCATCTCTCCCGCGGACGTCGTCGTCGGCGATGTGAACGGCGACACGTTCGCCGATGTCGTCGTGGCCAACCGGGGCAGCGACTCGCTGACGCTCTGGATGGGCGCTGCCACGGGCCCCTTCGCGACGCGGACGGAGGTGCCGCTCGAACCCGGCTCGGCGCCGAGGGCGCTCGCCCTGGTCGACATCGACGCCGACGGCTACGACGACGTCGCGGTGGCCCACGAGAGCTTCCTCGACGCGGCCGGTGCGGTCACGGTGCTCTTCGGCGACGTGTTCCCGCTCATGGAGTCGCGCACCGAGCTCATGGGCATCGGCGCCTCGGACGTCTGGCTCGGCGACCTCGACGGAGACGGGTTTGTCGACGTCGCGACGACCGGCTCGACGACGAACAGCCTCAGCGTGTGCCTCGGTGCGTCGCTGCGCAGCTTCGGACAAGAGCGCTCCTTCCCCACAGGTCTCTCCCCGCAGGCGGTGACCGGCGACGACATCGACAACGACGGGTTCATCGACCTCCTCGTGGTCAGTCGCGACAGCAACGAAGCGATCTTGCTGCCCAACACCGGCACGGCGGCGCTGCTCGACGCCCCGCTGGTCTTCGAGACCCCCGCCCAACCCACGGACGTCGCCGTCCTGACCGACGGCAACGGCGTCAAGTACGCCGTGTTCACCGGCGCGACGGTCATCCGAACCACCGAGATCCGCTCGGCCACGATCCTCGCCCCGCCCGTCAACACGCCTCTCGCGACAGGCGGCGCCGAGCTGGTCTGGGTGGGTGACCTCGACAACGACGGCGCGCTGGAGCGCGTCAACGTCGAGCCCTACGACGTCGTCGTCAGCTGGGGGCGCCCGGCCCCCGATCCTCGCCCCACCCACTTCAACACGGGCGCCGGCGCGACGGTGATTCATGCTGCGGACCTCGACGGCGACGGCTTCATCGACCTCATGATCGGAGACGGCGCCTCAGACCGATGCGTCGTCCTGGCGAACCAGCGTGGCGCTGGATTTGACGAGCCGCGGAGCCTGTTGGTCGGGCCGGGCGTCAACGGGTTCTGGACCGGCGACACCAACGGAGACGGCCACCTCGATCTGACCACCCGCGGTAACGGGGAGCTCATCTTCTCCGAGGGCCACGGCGACTTCACGTTCAGCGAGACCGCCCGCCTGGCAACCGGGGCCTGGTTGGGCGAGCTGTGGCGAGGCGACCTCGATGGCGACGGCTTCACCGACCTCCTCAGCGGGTGGTCCGAGCGCTTCACGGGAGGCCGCTGGTACCTCCACGTCGCGTGGGGGACCGGACCTTCGACGTTTGGGCCCACCCAACAGGTCTTCGAGCTGCGAGACGGCGAGGGTCAGCTCGGCGCGACAGAGATCCTTGATGCGGACGTTGACGGCTTCCTCGACCTCGTCGTGCTCCGATCCACCGGCGTGGAGATCCTGTGGGGCGACGGAAGCCGAACGTTCACGGCCCGAACCCTGCCTGAGCGGCTCGGCGGAACCCACGTCGAGCAGCGGCCCGACCAGATCCAGGTGTCACCTCTGACGGTCGGCGACTTCGATGGAGACGGGCGCCTGGAGCTCGTCGTGGGGTGGTGGCGGCCCAACGCAAGCGCGGATGCAAACCACGACCACGAGGCGCTGTTCTCCGTCCTGAGCGTCAGCCCGGATCGGTCGATCGGGCGCCGTCACGAGCGGTACAGCCTTGGCCGCGACAACACCGTCCTCCCGAAGGCCAGGACGCTCCAACTCCACGACGCGGACGGCGACGGCCGCCTCGACATCCTGACGACCTTTAACACCGGCGCCGCCTTCCACGCCCGCCTGCTCAATCGGACGGGCAGCCCCACAGGTCCGGGCACGCAGCTCGGAGACTCCGCGCTGCCGTCCTGCCCGCCCACCGCTGTTGCGGGCACGCTCACCGACGGAGCCCACACGGTGACCTTCGAGGCGCAACCGGCCGCTGACTGCCGCGTCGACGGGGTGCGACTGGACGTGACCGCCGCCGCCGCCGCCGCGGGTCCGATCCGCAGCTCCAACGGCCCCGCCGCCATCTTCATGCGCGCGCCCGGCTCGATCGAGGCGACGGTGGTGCCGTCCCACATCGCCTTCCGACGAGCTGGGCGGACTGGCGCAGCTGGCAGGTGGCCCCGCCCGCGGCACCTGGACCCTGGCCGGTCGCCACATCGCCTGCGGCGGCGCCCCCGACTGCGGCCTCCTGCCGAGCTTCCAGGCGGTCGAGCTCTGCATCAACTGCATGGACGCCGACCCCTTCGCGTCCGGCACGATGGCCCCCCTCTGCAGCTCCGGGCAGGACGCCTCCGCCGGCCCCCTCGAGCGTCTCTGCCAGTGGGACGGAGCCTCGCTCAGCGAGACGCTCCAGGACAGCGACGACGTGGACGTCTTCCTGCTGCCCCCCCGCGACCAGGGCGAGATCATCCTCGTTGAGCTGAGCGCCGCGGTCGGTGGCGCGGCACCGCTCGTCGGCATCTTCACCCCCTTCGCCAGACACCCGGTCGTGTGGGCGCAGGAGGTTGCGCCCGGCCTCTGGCGCGCAGAGTTCCAGGTCCCGGCCAGCTACGCGGGCAGGGCGCTCAGCGTCCGGGTGACCCCGGCCCCGGGCACGGCCTTGCCCCTCGGCTACACGCTTGACGCGCTGTAGAGCGCTGGCCGTCTGCGCCTGACCGGTGGACTGGATGCGACCTGCTGGAGGCCGCCCCGCCTGCCGGGGGCAAGCTCGCGGCGGCCGCGCCTGTTCGATCGGGCATCGCGGACCGTCCAGGGTCAGCGCCGCCCGGACAGGAGCGCCCGCCCTGAGACCCCGGGCATCGGTTCAGCACCGACGAGGTCGTGCGGAGTGTTTGTGTTTGAGTTGTATTTATTGTATTTTGTATAAAATTAAGAAAATAAGCATAAATCCGTAGCGCGCACAGAGCAGACTCTACCCCCGCGAGGTCGCCCCATGCTGTACCGACAATCACTTCTCACTCTCTTCCTGTGCACACTGGCGCTCACGGGCTGCAACAAGACCAACGACGTCACCGCCAACCAGAACCTCGACTGCGGCGAGGACGCGATCAAATGCATCCCGTGCGAGCCGGGGGAGATCGACTGTGACCACGCGACCCTGATCGTGTGCAAGGAGGACGGCAAGGGATACGCGGTCAGGGCGGAGTGCGAGTCGGCCCAGCTCTGCGCCGAGGGTCTCGTGCTCGGCGAGTGCGAGGAGCCACTCTGCGCAGCGGGAGCGGTGCTGTGTGTGGGGCCGGTCCTGCAGCTCTGCGCCTCGGGCCGCCATCGCTACGATCTGATCGCCTGTGAGAGCGCCGACGCCTGCCTGCGCGGGATCGCCGACGCCAACTGTGCGGCTGTGGAGTGCTCCGAGTCGACCGACTGCACCGGTGAGGACACCCAGTGCCGCCGTCGGCGTTGTGTGGAGGGCGCGTGCGAGGTCGAGAACCTCGCCAGCGACACCGCCTGTGAGATCAGCGGCGTCAACGGACGCTGCGACGGCGACGGCGCGTGCCGCGCGAGCGACGCGTGCACCATCGCCTCCGATTGCTCGGGCCAGGACACCGAGTGCCGCCTGCGCGCTTGCCAGGACGGCGTCTGCTTCCTCGTCGACCTGCCTGAAGGGACCGCGTGCGCGACGACCAGCGTCACCGGAGCGTGCAACGGCGAAGGCGCGTGCCTGCCGGTCGCGCAATGCACGATCGCGACCGACTGCCCCGGCCAGGACACCCAATGCCAGATCCGCGCCTGCGCCGCCGGGACCTGCCTGATGGTTCCCCTCCCCATCGAGAGCGTCTGCGACATCGGAGGGCTCGGCGGCTCCTGCGACGGCGAGGGCGCGTGCGCGGTCGAAGCGGACTGCACCATCGCTTCCGACTGTCCCGGTGAGGACAACGCGTGTCAGACACGGAGCTGCGCAGACGGGATGTGCGCCTTCAGCTACGCCGCCGAAGGCGTGACGTGCAGCGAAGGCGGGTTCGGAGGGGTGTGCACCGGCGCGGGGACCTGCCGCATCACCGCGCAGTGCCGCGCTGACGCAGACTGCCCCGGCATCGTCACCGAGTGCCAGCGACCTCGATGTTCAGGCGGTCGTTGCACCACGACCAACACCTCGGGGTCGTGCCCGATTGGTGACAGCATCGGTGTCTGCAATAATGGCCAATGCCAGTGTGGTACGAACTTGACCTTCTGCGCCGGGAGCTGCGTCAACCTCAGCTCGAGCGAGCTGCACTGTGGCCAATGCGACAACGCCTGCGCCGCTGGCAGGACCTGCGACCGCGTCGGCAACTGTGGGCAGGCGTGCTACTGCCCCTCCAACGCGCACGTCTGTCGCACCCCCTCCGTCGATCTCAGCCTGGCGGGCACGTGCGTCATCCCAGATAGCTCTCAGTGGATCGCTGCAGGTTGCGAGGACACCAACGTCTGCCCCTGGCGGGACTGATCGAGCGGCGGTGTTCGGAGCGCGTCCAGCGTGTGTCTCCCGTGGTTCCGTCCGCGCACAGGGCCGTTCACCTCGCTTGATTGAAGCACGCGCCGATGGGGGCACAGCGCGGTCCGGCAGGGGAGCCTCCCACACCAGGGCAGGACGCCCGCCAGCATGCGTCATGGGACCGAGGAGCTGGTGCAGCTCGCCCTCCTGAGCAAGTCCCCCTCTGCTGGACCGACGAGGTGACCACGCCCACGCCCTGGCTACCCATCCGCGACCCCGACGGCACCCTGGAGGCCCCGGCGCGCCTGGGTGTTCCCAGTATGCGGATCGCCCTCGTGGCGCGCCAGGGAGCCATTGCAGGGCGTCAGTGCGGGGCCTCCACGCCGTCCCTCCAGGCCGGGAACAGGGCCTGTCTCCCGCAGGGCGTGCCACATCCAGTCCTTGCCGTCTCCCTCACCGTTGAGGCGAGAGGCGCCCCATCGCAAACAGGAGAGCGGCACGATGCGAGACCTGAAACTGAATGCCCCGTTCTGGGCCCTGGTGCACGCCATCGCGGTCCTTGCGACGAGCATCGCGGCGTGCGCGCCCGAGCAGGAGACCCAGGATCGTCCCTCAGGCGCCGGGACCAACAACGGCGACCACAACGGAGCCAACAACGGGGACGGCGGCGAATGCAGGACGTATTCACGGGGGTCCACGTGGACCTACGACGACGAAGGCAGACCCCTGTCGCGGACGTTCGATGCAGACGGCGTCACGTCCCACGTCGAGGCCTGCACCTACGATGAGCAGGGCAATCTCGTCCGCGATGCGCGGGATGAGAATGCCGATGGCACCTTCGAGCGATACTTCGTCTTTGCCTACGACGACGAGGGAAGGGTCACCATGGAGGGCCGGAACGAGGACGCCGACGGCTCGGTGGACATGAGCTTGAACTACACCTACGACGACGAGGGGCGTCTCGTGTCGGTTCAGGAGGACCCGTTTGATGATGACACGGGTGGATGGACCCTCACCAACACCTATAACGAGGCGGGGAATCTGACCATCACCGCGATGGACTGGGATGGTGACGGACTCGCCGACCACGTGTGCACCCTCACCTACGATCCGGGGGGCCATCTGACGACGGAGGCGTGCGCCCAGGACTCGGTTGACACCTTCACGCATTGGACCTGGGAGGGCGACAACCAGGGCAATCGAGTTCTAGGTCCGCGCCGCCGTGGGCTACGATACTGACTTCCAACGTACGGCCTGGACCTGGGACGAAGCGGGCAACATGACCTCGGAGGAGTATGGCTATGGTCGCCGCGACGCTGTGACCATGCGCACCACGTGGACATGGGATGAGAACGGGAACAAGCTCACCGAGGAGATCGACCATCTCGACGGAGCGTGGGAAGATGAGCGCACCGTCTGGACGGCCTTGTCCACAAGCTCGTCACCTGGACGCCTGGTCAGTCATAGCTGTCCGACGTCCGACACTGAATAGACGCCGTGTTCATCGCGTGGCCCGGCGTTCTACCGCTGCTCGCCCGAGCCACTGTT
>Ga0210033_1000479_pt1 | contig 37893 bp, 33 predicted proteins | sample CryGeymeta201501_FD_185465 | JGI IMG/M metagenome (GOLD analysis project Ga0210033, IMG submission 185465) | Groundwater microbial communities from Crystal Geyser aquifers in Utah, USA - Crystal Geyser metaG 2015-01 (SPAdes) (version 2) | ecosystem: Environmental > Aquatic > Deep subsurface >... | reverse complement strand
GGACCGCCCAGGAGCTCGGGCGTGCGCTGGAGGTCGCGGTCGTGGTGACCGGCTCGCTCCGGCGCATCGGGGATCAGGTGCAGATCCGGACGCGGGCGATCTCGGTGGAGGACGGTTTCCAGCTCTGGGCCAGGCGGCTGTCCTGCGCGGTCAGCGAGCTGCTGTCGGTCAGCGACGAGGTCGCCGCCTCGGTGGCCGATGCGCTGATGGTCAAGCAGGAGGTGGCGCCCTCGGCCCACCCGCGCCCCGACGACACCGGTGCGGTGGAGCTGTACCTGCGCGCCCGCTACCTCCTGCGCCTCAACTGGCATCTGGATCTATCTGAGCCGATTCAACTTTTTGAGGAGGCGCTCAAGCGCGCGCCCGGAGATGCGCGCATGCTGTCCGGCGCCGCGGTGGCGCGGGCGCGGCTCGGTTTTCTGGGCGCGCCGTCGGTTGAGGTGTTCGCCGAGTCCCGACGACTGGCCGAAGCGGCGATGGCGGCGGCGCCCGATCGCAGCGAGCCGCACTTCGCCATGGCGATGGTGGAGGTCAACGAGGGCGCCCCTCGCGCCGCGATCCCTCACCTCGAGCAGGCGATCGCGCTATCGCCGGGCTCGGCCGACGCGCATGACCTGCTGGGCCGGGTGCTGTCGGAGGTTGGCCCGGTAGAGCGCGCGATCGAGCACCTTCAGACCGCGCTGGTGCTGGACCCCACGATCGAGAGCGCCCGGTGGGATCTGATGCGTGCGTTCGCCCTCGTGGGCGACTGGTCCCAGGTGGACACGCAGCTCGCCCAGGGCGCGAGCGACGACTACACGCTGTGGGTGCGCGCCCTGATGCGGACCCGGCTCGACACCTGGCGCCCGGAGCCCGCCTGGCAGGACGCGCCGCTGCCGACGACCGCCAGCCAGACCCTGTCGCTGATGGTGGGCATCTATCGTGAGGCGTTGTCCACCCGCACCGTCTCCCCGCTCTCCTACACCTTCTTCGACCAGAACATCCAACTGGCCGCCAACGCCCCTCGCCGACGCCCCCTGATGTATCAGATGATCGCCGAGCTCGCCGCCCTGTGCGGCGACACCGAGCGCTGCCTCGACGCGCTCGAGGGCGGGCTGGAGGCGGGCCTCCAGGACCGGATGTGGCTCCTGCGCTGCCCGCTGCTCGACGTCGTGCGCGCCGAGCCCCGGTTCGAGGCCGTCGCGCGCTGTCTGAGCGGCTCCTGAGCCCCCCGGTCAGCCCAGCCGCAGCAGCTCGACCATCGCCGGCAGCACGACGTTCAGCGCCCCCTCGACGTGCAGCCCCCCCACGGCGGCCAGCGCCTCCCGGTCCACCTCCCCGAGGGCGATCACCTGGCCACCCTCCTGCCGCATCTCCAGCGGTATGGGTCGCAGCGGTGGCCTGCCGATGTCCGCCCCGAGGATCAGCAGCGACCGCCCCCCGTACACCCAGTTGGCCGCGAGCTCGCGCGGCGCGCGCGGCATCGGCTCACCGAACAGGACCATGTCCGGTCGGAGCGCCTCACCGCACAGGGCGCAGCGCGGAGCGACCACCACGTGGGCGCGGTGCTCGGTGATGTGGCGGCAGCCCCGGCACCGCAGCCGGTCGATGGCGCCGAAGAGCTCCGCCACGCGCTCCACCCCGGCGGCGCGGATGAGGCCATCGGTCGTGGTCGTGATGACGCCGCGCAGCAGCTCGAGGCTGGCCAGCGTCGCCAGGGCACGGTGGGCCGGCGATGGGCCTTCGGGGCGCGCGGTGACCTCCAGGACCGCCGCGCGGTACTCGGCGAAGGCCTGCCAGGCGATCTCCGGCGAGTCGTCGAGGGCCGCGGCGGTGGCGCAGCGGGTGACCCCCCAGCGGTCCCAGAGGCCGCCGTGGCTCTCGGGTGGCGCGAGGCCGGCCGCGGCCATCAGCCAGGGACCGGCCAACACGACGGCGCGTCCACGGGCCAGCGTCGTGGCCGCCTGTTCAAGGATGGGCACGAGGGGGCTCCGGGTCAGAAGCAGCCGCAGCCGCTGCTCGAGGAGGGCGGCAGAGGGGGCGGGAGGTCGGGCACGGGCTGGGGGACCTCCTCGCACTTGATGCGCCGGAAGACCACGGTGGTGATGGGGTTGTGGCCGTCGTCGTTCTCGGTGTGGAACTCGGTGTTCTCGAGGATGAGGTCACCGGAGAAGCCGTCGGGGTAGTAGTCGCTGAAGTGGCCGCAGATGACCCGGCGCACCTTGTAGCTCTGGCCGATGAACTCGATGTGGTTGTTGCGGTAGCTGCCCCGGGCCGGCATGTCGAGCAGGTACTGGTCGTGGTCGTTGTCGTTGCACGGCGGCGGCGTGCCCTGCCCGGCCTCCCCGTCCCACACCAGCGCCTCGATGTTGCCTGTCAGCTCCTCGCTGCCCGCCTCGACGCGGTGCACCTCGAGGATGAACCGATACCAGTCGTTGCGAAGGACCTGATAGCCCATCCACCAGCCCGTGACGGGGTCGGTGCAGTCGTGGGCGGGCGGCGGCAGGCGCTTGCGCTGCTCCTCGATGGTGGCTGGCGCCAGCGCCGGGCGCAGGAACATCGCCAGCACCACGACCGCCGCGGCGGCCAGGAGCGCGCCGCGGGGCGTGCGTCGTCGCTGTGTCGTCGTCGCGTCGTCGCGGCGCGTTCCCTTCGCATCGGCGCAGCGCCGGTCGGCTGCGCTCCCCTCGTCTTGACGCTCACGCATGATCATCCCTGCTCGAAGCTGTCGACATCTCGGACTCAGAAGCAACCGCCGCAGCCCGTCGCATACTCCGGCGGACGCGCCGGAGGGGGCAGGTCGGGGGTGGGTTGGTGGGGCTGGCCGCACTTGATGCGGCGAAACACCACGGGGATCTCGGGGTTGAAGCCATCGTTGTTGATGGAGATGAACTCGCTGCCGTCCTCGCTCAGATCGCCGGAGAAGGCGTCCGGGTAGTAGTTGCGACCGTGGCCGCACAGCACCTCGGTCAGCTCGTAGCTCTGACCGATGAACGAGACGTGGTGCTCCTCGTAGCGGCCCTGGGCGGGCATGACGCCCTTGAACTGATCGCGGCCGTCGCAGGGCGGCGGCTTGTCGATCTCCGGCGGCACCTCCCAGACGAACGAGGTGATCTCGCCGGTCAGCTCGGGGGAGCCAGGGCTCACGCGGCGAATGTGCAGCTCGAAGCGATTCCAGTGGTCGCGCAGGTATTGGTGCCCCATCCACTCCCCCGTGATCGGGTCGGCGCAATCGCGCGCTGGCGGCGGCAGGCGCTTGCGCTGCTCCTCGACCGTGGCCGGGGCCAGCGCCGGCGCCAGCAACATGGCGAGGGCGACGGCCGCGGCGGTGAGCGCCAGGAGCGCGCGGCTCCGCGGCCGCGGGGATGGGTGGGGGCTTCGGCCCATGGGGCGTCCATCGCGCGAGGGGCATGCTCGAGAGGGGGCGCGTGGCGTCCCGTCCCCGTCCGAGCCCGCATCATAGTCGGGCCGGGGGGCCGCGTCGAGGGGGTGGCGGGCCGTCGCGATGGGCGGCGGCTTGCATCGGGTGTCGAAAGTGGCCAATATGGCCCGCCGGAGCGTCGGGCGTATGGCCGACGCTCGACCCCTGGCCGTATGAGGGAGTCCGATGACCACGCCCGACCCGAAGCCCCCTGAAGCTCCAGCCCTGGAGGTGACCCCCGAGGTCGCCGCCCGACCGGCCCGGAGCCTGTGCAGCGATCGCCCGACGCCCGAGGGGCTCTTCCCCGACCTGGCGCAGCTCAAGGACATGGCGCCCGAGGCGCTGAGCCGCTTCGTGGTCGAGGAGCTCGGCGAGAAGAAGTTCAGGGCCGAGCAGCTGTTCAACTGGATGTACGTCCGCCAGGCCGCGAGCTTCGACGAGATGACCACGCTGGCCAGGAGCCTGCGCGATCGGCTCAACGCCAGGGCCGCCCTGCACAGCATCGTTCCCCACGAGGCCCACCAGGCCGCCGACGGCACGACCAAGGTCACCTTCAAGTGCTGGGACGGCGCGGTGATCGAGTCGGTCTGGATCCCGAACGCCGACCGCAACACCCTCTGCGTCTCCAGCCAGGTGGGCTGCTCCATGGGCTGTACCTTCTGCCTGACGGCGAAGATGGGCCTGGTGCGGAACCTCTCGACCGGGGAGATTGTGGACCAGGTTGTCCACATTCGGCGCCTGTTCCCCGAGGAGGAGCACGGAAAGCTGACGAACATCGTGATGATGGGCATGGGCGAGCCGCTGCACAACTACGACAATGCCGTCGCGGCGATGAAGCTGATGACCCATGAGAAGGGCCTCCAGCTGTCGAACCGCAAGGTGACGGTCTCGACCAGCGGGCTCGTGCCGGCGCTCGAGCGGCTGCCGGCGGACATCACCGTGAACCTGGCGGTGAGCCTGAACGCCACGACGGACGAGGTCCGCGACGAGATCATGCCGGTCAACCGGCGCTGGCCGATCGCGAAGCTGATGGAGACGCTGCGCAACTTCCCGCTCAAGCAGCGCCGTCGGATCACGATCGAGTACGTCCTGCTGGAGGGCATCAACGACTCGCTGGACGACGCCCGTCGGCTGGTCCGGCTGCTCCATGGCGTGCCCAGCAAGGTGAACATCATCCCGTGGAACCCCCACCCGGGGACGCCGTTCAAGCGCCCCTCGGCCGAGCGGATCGAGCGTTTCCAGCAGATTCTGCTGGATCGGAACATCAACGCGTTGATCCGCGAGACGCGGGGGATCGAGGCGATGGCGGCCTGCGGTCAGCTCGGGCAGCCCGGCAGCCGCCTCCCACCGCGGTTCCGACGCATGATGGAAGCGGCGGAGGCCGAGTCGAGCTCGGGCGAGCCCCCCCCGCCACGTTGAGTGCCGGACATCAGACGACCTGAAGACGGAGTCCAGAGACCATGAATTTGCTGGTGGTAGGGAGCGTTGCGCTCGACTCGGTGAAGTCACCGTTCGGGAGCGTCGAGGAGGTGGTGGGTGGATCTGCCACGTATTTTTCGACCTCGGCGAGCTATTACACGGACCTGGCGCTGGTGGCGGTCATCGGCGATGACTTCCCGCAGGCCGCGCTGGACGACCTGGACCAGCGTGGCGTGGATCTGGAGGGGCTGATCCGGCATCCGGGCAAGACGTTCCGTTGGCGCGGCGAGTACGGCTTCGATCTGAACGAGGCGCACACGCTGGAGACGCACCTGAACGTCTTTGAGACGTTCAACCCGGTGCTCCCGGAGGTGTATCGCAAGAGCGAGTTCGTGTTCCTGGGCAACATCGACCCGGAGCTCCAGCTTCGGGTGCTGGACCAGATCGATTCGCCGCGCTTCGTGGGCGCCGACACGATGAACTTCTGGATCCGCGGCAAGCGCGAGGTGCTCCAGAAGGTGCTGTCGCGGATCGACATGCTGTTCGTGAACGACGCCGAGGCGCGCGAGTTGACCGGCGAGTCGAACATCGTGAAGGCGGCGGCGGCGATCCGTCAGATGGGGCCGACGCGGGTGGCGATCAAGCGCGGCGAGTACGGAGCCTTGCTGTTTGATGGGGACACGGTGTTCTTCGCGCCGGCCTATCCGCTGGAGGAGGTGTTCGATCCGACGGGTGCGGGCGACAGCTTCGCGGGCGGTTTCATGGGCTATGTGGCCCGTCGTCGGTCGGTGGAGAACGCGGTGCTGTGCCAGGCGACGGTCGTGGGCAGCGTGATGGCGAGCTTCTGTGTGGAGCGGTTCAGCCTCGAGCGCGTCCGCACGCTGAACCCGGAGGTGATCGGCCGCCGGTTCGAGCAGTTCCAGCGGCTGATGCACTACGACCCGCTCGACCCGCTCGAGACTTGACCCGGAAGGGCGCTCCATGGCGAGACAGAAGAAGCGACGGGGTGGCGGCGACGTGGAAGAGGTCGATGACGCGGCCTCGGAGGTGAGCGAGGCGTCGGAGCCCTCCGAGGTGTCCGATGCGCGCGTCGCTGCGGCCGTTCCGAAGCCTGAGGGGGCTTCACCGGTGTCGGGCACGGCCCCGTGGTGGCGGCAGCCGACGTGGGAGGCGCTGGCCTTCTGGGCGTCGGTGCTGGTGCCGCTGGGGCTGTACGTCTACTGCATCCCGCAGGAGATCACCTACGGGGACGCACCAGAGATCCTGGCGGCGGTGTTCCGTCGGGGGATCATCCACCCGAGCGGCTATCCGCTGTACACGGTGTTGGGGCAGCTGTTCGTGCACCTGCCGTTCGCGACGCCGCACTGGCACCTGGCGTTCTTCCTGTCGGCGCTGCCGGGGGCCGTGGCGTGCGGGCTGATCTTCGCGACGCTGCGGCACCTGAAGGTGCATCCGGGCGTGGCGGCGACGGCGGCGCTGTGCTTCGGGCTCAACGACAGCGTGGTGTTCCAGAGCGTGAAGGTGGAGGTGTACTCGCTGCACTGCGCGCTGCTGGCGGCGGTGGTGTACTTCGTGGTGCGCTACGCGCTGGATCGGGATCGGATGCAGTGGGCGTATCTGGCGGTGCTGGCGCAATGTTTGGCGCTGGGGAACCACCTGACGAGCGTCTTCATGGTGGTGCCGCTGGTGGTGGCGCTGATCACGATCGCGCCGCGGGCGTTCTTCCGGCCGCGCTCGCTGCTGATCTTCACGGGGATCGCGGCGCTGGGGGCGTCGGTCTACCTGTACCTGCCGATCGCGGCGTCGCGCAACGCGGGGGAGGTGGTGGACTGGAACCGGCCGGAGACGTGGGAGCTGTTCTGGTATCACGTAAGGGGTGCGGAATACAGCAAGTTCAGGGATTTCAGTAAGCTCGTCGACAACCTCGCGAAGTTCGGCGCGCGTCCGGGCACGGTGTTCGCGCCGGGTATCATGGTGGTCGTGTTGGTGGGGCTGGTGGAGAGCTTCCTGCGTCAGTGGAAGGTCGCGCTGATGCTGGTGCTGTTCATGGCGGGGTCGCTGCTCTACGTGTCGACCTACAACATCAATGATATCAGCACCTACTACGGCGGCCTCTACGTCGCCGGGCTGGTGTACGCCGGCGTGGGGGCCGATTGGCTGCTGCACGCGCGGATCCCTGCGGCGAGCCCGAACGCGAAGCGGTGGTGGGCGATCGCGGTGGTGGTGTTGCTGGCGTTGCCGGTGTCGCTGCTGATCCGGGCTCGCGGCGAGCGCTACCACGACGTGCTCGCCCAGGACATGAGCGAGGGGGTGGCGGCGGACCTGCCGGACAAGGCGATCGTGCTGTCGTCGGTGGACGGACACAGCTTTCCTCTTTGGTATCAGGCCTATGTGGTCCACCCTGAGAAGGAGTGGATCATGATCGATCGGGTGCTGTTCAAGTTGAAGGACAAGAAGTGGTATCGCGATCATCTGCGTCGTCGGCACCCTGACGCGGTGTTCCCGACGGAGGAGGAGATGGACACCCTCCGGAACCGCGGCAACGCCTGGGAGGTCTGGGTTCTCGACCACAACCGCGACAAATATGGTATCTACGCCATGCTGGCGCGGCGATGGGGTGTGCCCGGCTACTACGCGGTGAACCGTGGCTGGCACTTCCAGCTCCACCCCAACAGCGACGGCAACGCCGAGCGCGACCGGACCCGCGACGGGATGCACATCTACCTGGCCAGGCACACCCCGATCGGCAGCCGCAACTACTTCCACGACAGCCAGACCACCTACCCAAGCGGCGATGAGCGCCTGGCGTGCGTGGCGGAGTGGGTGAACCACAAGGACCTGAGCGCCACCTGGACGTTCACCGGCCCTGGCGACAAGAAGGTCACCTTCAAGCCCCACTTCGTCCCCTCGAACGCGAGCATCAGCTGGGAGTTCCTCGAGCTGGAGGACCAGACGCCGGGGCCATGGGTCTGCGAGGTGCGGGTCGGTGGCCGGGTAGAGATGTCCCGGACGTTCGTGCTGGAGTAGGCCAGTTCTGGCGCGCGCTCGACACAGAGTCCGTGCTGGAGGACTGTCGAGGGCGTTCGGTTGACCGCGTCGCGGACTCTGGCTATAGTCCGCGTTCACCGGTACTCGTCGCTGTGGGCGCGCACATCGCGCTCGCATCGTCCGCCGGAGGAGAGATGAAGTCCATGCGCCTTTGCGCTTTCCATTGTCGATAACTCGAACCCCAATCATACTGCGGAGTATCCCATGCACGCCTCCCGTCTGACGCGCCTTCTGCTCATCACCACCCTCACCGCTGGACTTGCCTTGGTCGCCGTCGCCTGTGGCGACGACGAGACCAGCAGCGGCAACAACGGCATCGCGGCCAACAACGGTAACAACGGTAACAACGGCAACAACGGCAACAACGGCAACAACGGCACGAACAACGGCACGAACAACGGCACGAACAACGGGACGAATAACGGCGGCGGCGCCGAGCACGCCGATGGCGCCTATCGCCTCAACTCGATGTCGATGACCAAGCCCGAAGGCCCCGCCGCCCTGCTGAACGGCATCGTCGGCCCCGCCATCCAGAGCGGCAGCATCATCATCATCGTGGAGCTGACCGACTACAGCGCCACCTCGGGTGACGCGACCCTCATGGTCACCGGTGACGCTGGCGTGGACAACGGCGACGGGACCTACTCCTGGGCCGAGGGCGCGGGCACGACCGCCGTCTCCGGCAGCATCGACGGGTCCGGCAACTTCGCCAGCGACACGCCCGCGGACGTGCTGAACTTCCCGATCACCGTGGGCGTCGGCGCCGACGCCATCGAGCTCAGCCTGCCGGTTCGCAAGATCGACCTGTCGGGCGCCGTCAGCGCCTCGGGCATCGCCGGTGGCTCGCTGATCGGCATCATCACCGTCGAGGACGCCATGGCGATCGAGGTCCCCCTGGGCGGCAACCCGCCCCCGACGCTCGACACCATCCTCAACACCGCCAACATCGACGCGGACGCCGACGGCGACGGCACCCTCGACGGTTGGGCGCTCGAGGCGAGCTTCACGGCGGAGACGATCACGCTGCAGTGATCGCTGACGTCTGAGCAAAAAGGCCCGGCTTCCGCCGGGCCTTTTTGCGTTCCTGGCGCGGCGGCGCCGCGCGCTACCGGTCGTGGAAGGCGTCGCAGGCGTCGCCGATCCCGTCTCCGTCGAGGTCGGTGTTGCTCGCGTCGGCGGTGCGCGGGCAGCGGTCCCAGGTGTCACCGAGGCCGTCCCCGTCGGTGTCCCCGGTGCAGGCGTCACCGATGCCATCGGCGTTGCGGTCGCGCTGCTCGGGGTTGGGCGCGAAGGGGCAGTTGTCGGTGTCGTCATCGATGCCGTCGGAGTCGCGGTCGTCGATGCAGGCGCCGGTCAGGCCCACGTCCGCGATGAGGGGACAGGGGTCGCAGGCGTCGCCGACGCCGTCCCCGTCCACGTCCCACTGGTAGGCGTTGGCGTTCGTGCGGCAGTTGTCCACGGCGTCGGGCACGCCGTCGTGATCGACGTCGGGGAGCGGCCCGTCGGCCTCGCACCGATCGCCGACGCCGTCGCCGTTCTGGTCGGCCTGGTCCGGGTCGGGGACCAGGGGGCAGTCGTCGCAGGCGTCGCCGACGCCGTCTCCGTCCCGGTCGGTCTGGTTCGGGTTGGCGAGGTAGGGGCAGTTGTCGAGGTTGTTTCCGATGCCGTCGGTGTCGAGCGCCGCAGTGCACGGCTCGCCGGGTTGTCGGGGGCAGGGGTCGAGCAGGTCGGTGACGCCGTCGGCGTCGGTGTCGTCGGTGCAGGCATCCCCGACGCCGTCGAGGTTGGTGTCGCGCTGGCCCGGGTTGCGGGCGAAGGGGCAGTTGTCGACGCGATCGGCGACGCCGTCTCCGTCGTAGTCGAGGGTGCAGGCGTCGCCGAGGCCGTCCTGATCGGTGTCGATCTGGTCGGGGTCGGGGACGAGCGGGCAGACGTCGCAGGCGTCGCCGACGCCGTCTGCGTCGGTGTCGCGCTGGCTGGGGTCGGGCAGGTGGATGCAGCTGTCGACGATGTTGGGCACGCCGTCGAGGTCCATGTCGGGCAGCCCGGGCTCGCAAGCGTCGCCGACGCCGTCCCCATCGCTGTCGCGTTGATCGGGGTTGGCGAGGTCGGGGCAGTTATCGGCGAGGTCGGGGACACGGTCGCGGTCCCGATCGAAGCGGGGTTGAGCGGGCTGGCAGAGGTCCCCCCGTCCGTCGGCGTCGAGGTCGAGCTGCGTGGGGTTGACGATGGCGGGGCAGTTGTCCCTGGCGTTGGGGATGCCGTCGCCGTCATCGTCGAAGGTGGGGCCCGTGGTCGGGGGGCAGGCGTCGCCGACGCCGTCTCGGTCGGTGTCGGCTTGATCGGCGTCGGGGACGAGCGGGCAGACATCGCAGGCGTTGGGGACGCCGTCGCGGTCGGCGTCGAAGGCGAAGGGGTCGAAGGTGTTCGGGCATCGGTCGAGCTCGTTGGCGATGCCGTCGCCGTCGCTGTCGACGGCGTCGACCGTCTCACAGGCGTCGCCCTTGCCGTTGTGGTTGCCGTCGAGCTGGAGGGCGTCCGCCACGCGCAGGCAGGTGTCGCAGTGGTCGCCGATGCCGTCGTGGTCGAGGTCGGTCTGGCCCGGGTTGTCGGCCCGTGGGCAGCTGTCGAGGGCGTCGAGCACGCCGTCGCCGTCGTCGTCCCGCCAATCACCGCGGGCATCGGGGTCGCAGGCGTCCCCGAGTCCGTCCTCGTCGGTGTCGGTCTGGTCGGGATCGCGGGCGGTGGGGCAGAGGTCGCAGGCGTCCCCGAGGCCATCGCCGTCACGGTCTGAGAAGGGGGCGTCGGCGATCAGGGGGCAGGGGTCGCAGGCGTCCCCGCGCCCGTCGTGATCGGTGTCGGCCTGGTCGTGGTTGGGGACGGTGAGGCAGTTGTCCTGCGCGTCCTCGACGCCGTCGTCGTCGAGGTCGAGGGGGCTGGGGGCGTCCTCGACATCGAGCGCATCGGCCGTGTCCGCGGCGTCCTCCACGTCGTCGCCGACGTCCTCCGGCCGCTCGATCAGGCCGATGTCGCCCGCGTAGAGGACACACCGGAAGGCGTCGCAGGCCTCTCCGGGGCCGCAGTCCGAGATGGTCCGGCAGGTGTTGGCCCGGAGCGAGGCGTTGAAGGCGTCCTCGGTCGGGCAGGCGGCCAGCAGCAGCAGGAGGGCGAGGGCGCCGACGCCGCGGCGTGCGGGAGCCGCCGGGGCGCGAAGCGGTGAGCGGCTCATGGCTCCAGCCTCCGTCCATCCCACAGCGCGTGCCGTATGCCTGAGGTCGCGAGCAGGCGTCGCGACAAGGCCTTGTCGCGGTCGCTGAGCTGGGGCCAGGCGTCGTTGGTCCCGCCACGGAAGGGGAAGAAGGCCGGCATGACGTTCACGCGGGCCGAGGGCAGGGCCGCGGCGAGCCAGCTCAGGCAGGGCCGGGTGCAACAGTCGAGGTGACCGGGCATGACGAGGTGGCGGACCCAGAGCTCGACCGGCAGGGCATCGTCCTCGCCGCAGCCGCTGTGCGCCCGCTCCAGCATCATAAGATTGCGCCGAAGGATCTCTCCATACCGTGCGACGTCGCCGATGGATTCAGCGCAGCCGTCGTTACCGAACTTGTAGTCGACCACGAAGACCTCGCACAGGTGGGTCGCCAGCGCCCAGACCTCCGGGGTGACGTAGCCGTTCGTGTTCAGCAGCAGCGGGGGTCTCCCGTCCACGCGCGTGTCGAGCGCCGCCGCGAAGTCGGCGATGAACGGCAGGCTGATCGCCGGCTCCCCCCCGACGAAGTTGATGTTGCGGATCACAGGCCCCCGCTCCCGCAAGCTCCCGAGGTGCTCGGCCACCTTCGCTGCGAGCGCGTCAGCGGTGATGGGTGTGCGCGCGAACGGAGGCCGCAGGTGCTCCTGTTCGGAGCAGAAGCTGCACAACATGCTGCACCCCGACAGGAAGATCGTGTAGCTCGGGACCAGCTCCCGCTCCTCGCCCACATGCACCATCCGGTTGTACACCACCGTCTGGTCCGCCAGACCACACGCCCCCTCCTCGCCAAGCTCCCGCATCGCACCGCAGCGCTGCTCGCAGAGCACGCATGGCCCATAGAAGTCCGCGAGCCGCGCTCGGACCTCACGCGGGGGCAGTCGGGGGGGATGGTGAGAAGCGACCACCATGAAGCGTCTCCGATGGGCAATCGAGCGAGGTCCGGCGGGCGATGTTCCTCGCTGATGGCGACTATGGCGGCCTCGGGGCCAGTTTGCAAACACTCACCGAGAGCGGCGATGGGGCTTCAGTTGGGCCTGGAGCGCTGATCGGTTTGACGGACCGAGCATGAGCGAGTCCCGTGGATACGGGGCGAAGCTCAGGCGACGGGAGTCAAACCAATCAGCGCTCTAGAGGTCCAGCAGCCACCACTCCCCGTCCCGCTCGACGAACAGCAGCCTCCCGCAGCCGCGCGCCGCGCCGCGCCGCTCGGCCAGCGTCAGGAGGACCAGCACCGTCCCCGGCCCGAAGGTGTCGCGCGGCCCCGGGCGGGCCTCCTCGATGGTCCACACCGCGAGCGTGGGGGCCACATGCCGGGTCCAGGCGGTCAGCAGGTCGCGGCGGTCGGCGGCCGTGAGGTCGAGCAGCGCGTCCAGGTCCTCGCCGCGCCAGGCCTCCACCGCTCGGCTCACCGCCGCGTCGAGACTGGTGGGCGGCGGCGACGGCGCGTGGGCGCAGGCGGTGGCGACGAGGCCGAGCGACAGAACCAGGGCATACTTGCCTGAGCGATGGGGTTTGGACATTGTCGTGGCGTCGAGGTCTCGTCAAGTCGGGGATGGTCGCTGCGGGTGACCACCGCAGCCAACCTCCTCCCAGTGTTTCATGCGCCGAGCCCTTCTCACAATCCTTGGGACGATAACCCTCTTGAGCGCCCCGCGCGCCGTCTCGGCCCAGGAGCATCTGGCCGACCGCGCGCAGGCCACGGCGCTGTGCCGCTATGCGTCGCCCGCGCCCGAGGAGGCGCCGACGAAGGCGATGCGGCCAGCCGGGGAGGTCGTGTCGGCCGGGAGCGGCCGCCCCTCGGCCCAGCACCCCATCGAGCTTGCTTCGTGGGTCGAGGCGCGCTCGGCGAAGCTGTTGCAGGTGTATTCGGTCGACATCTCGGCGCTGGCCTTCCGGCTGGCTGCCTACGATCCGCGTCGCCGACTGCTGTCCGTGGTGGCGCCGCCCGTGTTCGAGGTGTTCGACGGCGCCTTCGGGGTGACCTTCGAGCCGGAGGCGGCCATCTTGTACGAGGTGGATGAGGCCGTGGCCGAGGAGGTGCGGGCCGCGTGGGTGTCCGGCGCGCTCAGCCTGCGGCTGTACTTCGTGGTGGCCTCGGTGCGCGCCCCCGAGTCGCCGCTGTGCCTGCCCGGTGCGGACGGCGCTCAGGTGAGGCTCCCGGCGCAGCTCCTGGCGACGCGCCTCTGGCGGGCGCCAGAGGCCGGTGCCCGGGTCGCCACCCTCGACGCCGCGATGGTGATGCTGGAGCAGCGGTTGCCGGTGGCTACCGCGCTCGCGTCGGTGTATGGGCTCGAGCCGTTCGGGTCGCCGGGGGCGCTCCCCCACGTCAGCGTGCGCCAGGCGGCGTCGCCCTCCTCCGCCGACGGTGCCCCCCTGGCCGACCCGACGCCGCTGGCCCATGACCTCGAGCGCCTCGCGCTGCCCTGCTACCTCCATGCGCTCGGTCAGGGCGGCCCTCAGACGGCGGCCCTGACGGTGGAGGCGGTCTTCGATGGCGCGTCCGTGACGGGGAGCTTCGTCAACGTCGATGCGTCGGGGTTCCCGCCGCTGGGGGCGTGCATCGTGGAGAAGGTCCGGCAGCTCGTCGCTCCAGAGGCGCTCGGGCCATGGCGGGTCCGATTCACCGCGTACTTCGAGCGGCGGTAGGTGAAGCTGGCGAACAGGCGTCGGCTCCTCACGTCGCCAGCCACGCCTCCAGCTCCTCGGCCGTGGAGTCGAGCACGCGCTGCTCCAGTGCGGCGACGCCGAGCTTGGGGAGTCGACCCCGCAGAGTGATCGTCTCAGCCTCGGTGAGTGGTCGTCCCAGCCGTAGAGTGTACAGGCTGCCGAGGGCTTCCTCTCGTCCTTCCTCTCGTCCTTCCTCTCGTCCTTCCTCTCGTCCTTGCCTTCGGGCGAGGTCGATGAGGGCGGGCTTGAGCTCTGGGACGAAGTGAACGAGGACGTTCCGGACCTGGTCGGGTGTGAGGACCTGGTCGTCGTCTTGTGCGTGGCGATCGTCGTCGTCGTCGAGGAGCGCGAGCAATTCAGCGTTGGTCATGTGGAGGGCCTCCATCCATCGCCCGAACCAGTCAGGCAGCCTGGCGCGTTGCGCCATCCAGTGAGCGAAGTCGATGCGGGCCCTTCCGTTCCTGACCTGCAGGAAGGGGATGAGGGGCTCGTCGAGCGGAAGGTCGTTGGCGGCGATCCACAGCGCGTGCGCGTCGGGGCCTCCAACACGCCAGATCCCCGGTGCGCAAAGGATAAGGCGACTGTGCTGACCGATCCAGCGGCCGACATGGAGGGGTTATCGGCAGAAGCGGCCCGATGTTGCGTAGAAACGTCAAGAAAGGTTGTCCGTGCCGTCCGGCTGGGCGTCGCGCGGCGCTGCCCATCCACGCCACCGCGCCCGACGGCAGATGACCGCGCCCCTTGCTCCATCCCGGCCATCACGGTACCTTGCGACGACCGGGAGGAAGCGGCCGCCGGCGCAGGGTGTGTGGGCCGCGGTGTGTTGGCTGGAGGCGCAAGCGTGGGATCGGGCGAGGGGGTCGACACGACATCAACAAAGCAGCCGTCGTCCGGCAAGGGGGCGTCGAATCCAGCGGCGGATCCCGAGCAGCTGGCTGCGGGCGATGGTCCACCTTCCGCGCCGGACAAGCCGCTGTCGCCGTTCCTTGCCTCCTCCAAAGCTGCGATCGAGGCGGTGGGGTCGTGGACGATCTCGGGCGTCGAGCACATCGGCCAGTTCAGCCTGATGGTCTTCGAGACCCTGCTGATGGCGTTGCGGCCTCCGTACCGGATCGGCATCCTGTTTCAGTCGATGGAGGATGTCGGGGTCGGGGCGTTGTTCATCGTGCTGCTGACGGGGCTGTTCACCGGGATGGTGATGTCGCTCCAGGGCGTGCTGGCGTTCGCGATCTTCAACGCGGAGGCGTTGGTCGGCGGCTCGACGGCCGTCGCGCTGATCCGCGAGCTGGGGCCCGTGTTGACGGGCTTGATGGTGAGCGGCCGCTCCGGTTCGTCCATGGCGACGACGCTCGGCACCATGCGGGTGTCGGAGCAGATCGACGCGATGGAGGTCATGGCGGTCAACTCGCTGCAGTATCTGGTCGCGCCGCGCATCGTGGCGACGGTGATGATGATGCCGTTGCTGACGGTGCTGTTCGACTTTGTGGGGATGGCGGGCGCGTACTTTGTGGCGGTGAAGGTGATGGGTGTGGACGGCGGCATCTTCCTTGACAAGATCAAGGGATTTGTCGAGCCGATGGACATCATCAAAGGGGCGATCAAGGGGGGGGTGTTCGGGATGAGCATCTCGACGCTGTCCTGCTATCGTGGCTACTTCGCCGCCGGTGGTGCCAAGGGCGTGGGCGAGGCGACGACGTCGGCGGTGGTCATGAGCTCGATCTCGATCCTCGTGCTCAACTATTTTCTCGATCTGGTGCTCTGGTAGAGTGGTCGTCGCAACGCAGGTGTTTCGGCGCAAGGATACGGCATGAAGAAGTTCCTGACCCCATTCAAGGTCGGTCTGGTCGTGATTGGCTCGGTCGTCGCGTTCATCCTGATGTACAACATCGTGGACACGAGCCTGGACGACAACAAGGGCACCTACACGACCTACGCGATCTTCGACGACGTCACCGGGCTGGTGGCGCGCGGCGAGGTCCAGATGGCCGGCATCAAGATCGGCGAGGTCGAGTCGATCGAGCTGTTGCAAGGCAAGGCGCAGGTCAAGGTGGTGATGCGGATCGAGGGGCGGGTGAAGCTGAAGGAAGGTGAGCCTCCCACCGACAAGAGCGTCAACTACTGGAAGGACGGCGCGACCGTCTCCAAGAAACAGGCCTCGCCGATCGTCGGGACCTCGTTTCTGGACATCACGCCCGGCGTCAAGGGCCGGGACATGAAGGACGGCGACGAGATCAAGAATGTCGACAAGAGCGGCGGCTTTGATTCGCTCTTCAAGAAGTTCGAGAAGATCACGTCGGACATCTCCCAGGTGACCGACTCCCTGGCCAAGACGTTCGGCTCGGAGGAGGGGCAGCGGTCGCTGCAGAAGATCCTGGAGCGCCTCGAAGAGATCGCGAACACGATCGGTCGCTTCATCAACGAGAACGAGCAGCGGTTCACCTCGATCGTGACGAACGCCGAGGGCATCACGGGCGATGTGAAGGTGCTGACGTCAGATGCGCGCGAGGACATGCGGACGATCCTGTCGGACGCCCAGGCGATCACGCGCGAGGTGCGATACATCGTCGGCCAGAGCGGCGCCGATGTGCAGGAGGGGCTGGGCTCGCTCAAGGGCACGCTGCAGCGCCTGTCGACCACCCTGGACAGCCTGAACTACTCACTGCAGAACGTCTCGGAGATCACCGACAAGATCAACGAGGGTGACGGCAGCCTCGGTCAGCTCATCAACGACCCGACCCTGGCCGACAGCACCGAGAAGCTGGTCGATGACGTCGGCTCGTTCGTCAACCGCATCGTGCGGCTGAAGACCATCGTGGAGCTGCGGAGCGAGTATTACGGTCGCCAGAGCGCGCTCAAGAACACGATCGGCCTCCGCCTGCAGCCGACGGACGACAAGTACTACCTGGTGGAGTTCATCGACGACCCGCGTGGCCGGACCCGGTTGACCCAGTCGACGGCGACCTCGACGGACCCTGGCAAGCCGGTCGTCGTGCGCGAGGAGAACGTCCAGACCACGGACGACTTCAAGTTCTCGATCCAGATCGCCAAGCGGTGGGGCTTCTTCACCGGGCGGTTCGGCATCATCGAGTCGAGCGGCGGCGTCGGCGGCAACCTCAACTTCTTCGAGGACGAGGTGGAGCTTCGCTTCGACATGTTCGACTTCGGCGAGGCGGTCAACCCGCGGCTGAGGATCTCCACGGCGTACAGCCCGCTGGAGTATGTGTTCGTGGTGGGCGGCGTGGACGACATCTTCAACAGCGAGACGTTCGACTTCTTCCTGGGCGCGATGCTGCGGTTCAACGACGAGGACCTGATCACCATCCTGTCGTCCGCGCCGGCGCCGAGCTTCAACTGAGAAGCCATTCGGAAAATAGATGCCGATGGATCCGACGTAGATTCTGTCTCCAGGTGGCGTCTGATGGGAGGGAGTGGGCCCAGAGGCCCATGACCGAGCAGAAGACCCACCTGGGGACAGAGGATACGAGGAAACGAGGCATGTATTTTTCGAACGGCTTCTGAGGCTTCGCCGAGGCCGCGAGCGGGGGCTGCTCGCGCGTCTGGATCTCCATCCTCTTGATTACAAAGCACTTTCGCAGGGTTGCTGCGCGATGGGCCAGGCTCAACGCCCGCCCGCTGGAGACGGCCTGTCGAGGATGTGACGTGCAAGGCGTCCCTCCGCTACTCGCCCGCCCCGTACAGCCGCAGGTTGCCGCGGAGCCGCTGGCCGACGGCGAGCTCCCTCGCCAGACCCACGTCCTCGGTCTCCCGGGCTTCGAGGTCGAGCCAGTCGAGGATGGAGTCGAGGAAGGCGGCGGCCTCGGCGCGGCGGCCATCGTGGTAGAGGGCGCAGGCGTCCTGGAGGCCGTAGACGGTCATCAGCAGGTCGAAGTTCTTACGGACGGCCGGGTGCTCGAAGAAGACGAGCTCGCCCTGCGGGGTGCGCTGCCGGGGAGGCAGGATGATCTCGTAGCGGCCGACCTCGTGGCGGGGGCTCCCGGTGAGCTTGTAGGCGAAGGTGGCCGTGCCGACCCGCTGGGGGGCGCCGGTGCGGTCGAGCAGGGCGCCGAGGTCGAGCTCCAGCAGCATGACGCCGTTGCGGCGGGACAGATAGACGGTCGGGATGCGGATGGTGGGTCGGCCGTCGTCGTCCAGCGTCAGGGGCAGGCCGTGGGTGTCGGTGAGGGAGACGCGCTCGTCGAGGTCGAGCGAGATGGTCATGTCCTCGGCGATGGGCGTCAGCATCGTCTCGAGCTCATCGCGGAAGACCGTGCGGACCCGGCTGACGTCGTCGAGGTAGTAGAAGCTGCCCCCGCCGTGCCGGGCGAGCTGCAGCATCAGCTCGTGGTTGAAGTCGTCCCCGACCCCGATGGCCGAGATCCCGATGCCCTGGCTGACGAACGGAGCGGTCGCCGCCAGGAGGTCCTCGATGGTGTCGGGGCCGACGGTGGGCACGCCATCGGACAGCAACATGACGCGGTTGACGCCGCGGGGGTTGAGGTTGCGGGCGACCTGCTGGAGGCCGAGCACGAGGCCGTCGTGCAGGTTGGTCGCGCCGCCGGGGTAGATGCTCTCGATGACGGTCTGGATGAGCCGTCGGTCCCGGACGGGCGTCGGCGGCATCACGAGCTGCGCGGTGGTGTCATAGGTGACGATGGACAGCGTGTCGCTGGGGTCCAGGGCGTCGAGCATGAGGGTGAGGCCCTCCTTGGCGTAGTCCATCTTGTTGGCCTCGTTCATCGAGCCGCTCTTGTCGAGCACGACGGCGACGTTCACCGGGACCCGCGGCAGGCCGGAGAAGTCCAGGTGCGAGCTCATGCCGAGCTGCAGGACGGTGGCGGGCGTGTTGGTGCGCGGATCGATGGAGACCCCGAGCAGCGGATGCAGCGTGATGGCGCGATCGGTCAGGGGCGCAGGCATGGCCGTGGTGTGCTGGGCGAAGACGCCCTCCACCGTCACGTCGCCGCCCCGGGGGACCTTGCCTGCGCGGACCTCGTGCTGGAAGAAGGCGGCGTCGTGGGCGCCGTCGCGGACCACGCCGCTCTGGACGCTGCTGGTCATCGGGGCCGGGCCCGTGGGCCGGAAGGCCGGGGCACCCCCGGTCGATGGGCCCCGGAAGATGGCCGCGCCGGCGGGTGCGGAGACGCCGCCTGCCGCGGTCGGCGCTGGCGCCGCGTGGACGGCCCGGACCTCGCTCATGGACGGGGCCGACTCCAGCCGGCCAAGGTCGGAGACGCGGGCGGGACCGCTGCCGGTGCCGCAGCCGTGCAGGAGGGTCGCGACGCCCAGCAGGACGAGCAGCGTGAGGGGGCGAGAGGGCAGGATGGGCATCTTCATGACGGCGGCGCTCCTTGCACGTGACGGGACCCCGACAGGGGCGGTGCGTGGGTGCAACGCAGTCGGGCGGCGAGGCTTACAGGTGTTGACAGGTGGGGAGCGGGCCTATATGGTTGCCTGCCTTTCGCGCCGCGCCCGAATCATTGGGGCCCGGCGGTGAGGGGATGCGTTGGGGCGTTCTGCGGTGCACGGCACCGAGGCACCCCGACGAGGGCGGACCACCGTTGAGACATCGCCGTGAAGATCCATCTCAAAGACATCGGTGAAGGCAAGGACCTTCGCTTCCACCTCGACCGCGAGCAGGTGGACGAGCTGTTTGCCGTGACGGGAGGCGAGCTGACCGGCACCGACGCCGGGCTCTCGCTCAACGGTCGCGTGCAGCTGCTGGACGACACGGTGATCGTCAGCGGCGCACTGTCGGCCGAGATCGGCTTTGTGTGCGTGCGTTGTGCGGAGCTTCGGAGCCGACGGGTGGAGCTCCCGCTCGACGCGGTCCTGATGCCGCGCTCGTCCACCGACGAGCTCGACTCCGACCTCGAGCTGACGGCGGAGGACATGGATGTGTCCTTCTACGACGGCGAGGAGATCGAGCTCGATCCGCTGGTGCGCGAGATAATCTTTCTCGAGTTCCCTGCCTTTCCGGCCTGCGAGGCTGGATCGGAGGAATGCGAGCAGGCGCTCGAGGCGATCAAGGCGGCGCTGGACACCGGTGAGGACGAGGTCGTGGACGGCCCCGATCCCCGCTGGGCAGCGCTGGGCGCGATCCGCGAGAAGCTGAGGAACGGCTCGAGCTGATCTCGGGCCGGATGTTGTGTGTGTTGTGTGGATATGCCGCCGTTGGCGGCCATTGACTGAAGCATGAGGTGAGATCATGGCAGTTCCCAAGAAGCGCAAGTCCAAGAGCCGGACGAATATGCGTCGCAGCCAGCACGACAAGGCGACGCCCCCCAACCTGGGCTGGTGCTCCGAGTGCGGTGAGCCGAAGCTCCCCCACCACGTGTGCCTCTCCTGTGGTGTGTACAACGGTCGGCAGATGCTCACCGTCCAGGTCGACTGAACGGTCGCCGGGTGAGCCCCTCCGCGCTCACCCTCCGATGGGCGAGATCATCTCCCGAGCACAGTCCCGGCGGCGCGCATGGTGCGCCGTCAGGGCGTTCGTGCGTCCGGATGGAGCTCTGTCTCGCCGTCGGTGGGTGTGTTCCAGTGGCGCCGTGAGCGCGTCAACGACGCGCCCTGGCGGGCCTGGGGTCGGATTGACCTGGCGGTGAACGCGCGCTGACGTGGAGGCCTGGCGGTCCTGTCCTCAAAGACAGGCGGCAGGTCGGCGTCAGCGCGCAGGGAAGGTGCGCGGCGCACGTCGGTGGGCCGGCGGTGTGGCGCCCCTTTCGCGCACGGTGCCGGGCTCAACAGGGCCCGGGTGTTGGCGTGGTGTCGCTGCGGGGCGGCACGACGTCGTGGGTTGCCCCAACAGGCGCGTGTCGTATGGCCGGTGACGTCACTCAGCGGATCTCTGGAATCATCGCCGATGTGCTCGAGATCGAGTCGTCGCGCGTGAAGCCGACCAGTCACTTCTTCAACGATCTGGGCGCGAGCTCCCTCGACATCGCCGAGATGGTGTGGCGCATCGAGGACGACAAGAGCTTCGGCGTGGGAGAGATCCCCGACGAGGTGCTCGAGAACGTGCGCTGCGTTCAGGACGTGGTGGACTTCATCGAGGGTCGTCAGCACGGCGCTCCAGTGGACGCGATGGACTCGCCATCGGAGCCCGAGGCCATCGCCGAGGTGCCGCCGGCGGAGGCGACGCCCACGCTGGAGCGCTGGGACGTGGTGGTCGGCTCGGACCACGCGGGCTTCGGGTTGAAGGAGGTGATCTGCGCCTTCCTTCAGCAGCGCGGGCTTCGGGTGCGCAACATGGGCCCGGATTCGACGGAGCACGTGGATTACCCGGTCTACGCCGAGCGGGTCGGCCGTCTTGTGGCGTCGGGTGCGGCCGAGCGCGGCATCCTGGTGTGCGGGACGGGGATCGGGATGTCGATCGCGGCGAACAAGGTGGTGGGGGTGCGCGCGGCGCACGTCCAGGACCCGCTGTCGGCGCGGCTGGCCCGCCAGCACAACGACGCGAACGTGCTCTGTCTGGGGGCGCGGATCGTCGGAGAGACGATGGCGGCGGCGTGCGTGGAGGCCTTCGTCAAGACGGCGTTCACGCCCGGAGACGATGCGCGTCACCGCCGTCGCCTCGACCAGGTGTCGGCGCTGGAGGGTGCGCTGCCCGGCGCTCCAGTTGTGTCATGAAGCCCGCCACGGCGCCGCCCGCGCCGCCTCTCACCTCTCCCACCTCAGCGATGGCCGGTGCGCGTCCGCTCCCCTTCACCGAAGCGGAGCTCAGCGCGCCGACGTCGGCCGATCCCTCATGGATGCTCGAAGCCCTCGCGCTTGCCCGCCTGGCCTGGGGTCGCACGTCGCCGAATCCGATGGTGGGGTGCGTGATCGTGCGGGACGGGGAGGTGGTGGCGCGGGGGTATCATCGCCGGGCGGGCGGTCCGCACGCTGAGGCTGCGGCGTTCGCGGACGCGGCGTCGCGTGGCGTCTCGGTGCAGGGGGCGACGCTGGTCGTGACGCTGGAGCCGTGCAGCTTCCATGGGCGGACCCCTCCGTGCGCGGACGCGTGCGTGGCGCAGGGGGTGGGCCGGGTGGTGCTGGGCACGTTGGACCCGAACCCGCGGGTGAGCGGCGCGGGGGTGCGTCGGCTTCTGGACGCGGGCATCGCGGTGACGGTCGGGGTGGAGGAGGCGGCGTGCCGTCGCCAGAACGCGCCGTTCTTCACGGTGATGGAGCGCGGCCGGCCGCACGTGACGGCCAAGGTGGCGATGAGCCTGGACGGCAAGCTGGCGACGCGCATGGGGGCGTCGTTCCCGTTGACGGGCGAGCTGGCGCGCGAGCGGGTGCACGTGCTTCGGGACCGGATCGACGCCATCCTGGTGGGGCGGCGGACGGCGGCGCTGGACGATCCGCGCCTGACCTGTCGCCTGCCGGCGTCTCTGGCGGCGGAGGGCGGCCCGCGCGACCCGCTCCGGATCGTGCTGGACCCGCGTCTGCAGCTCCCCATCACGCAGAAGGTCTTCAACCTCACGGCCGACGGCAGCTCGCGCGCGTCGACCTGGCTCGTGGTGGCCGAGGACGCCTCGGCCTCTCCGGGGCATCTCGCGGCGCTCGAGGCCCGCGGGGTCGAGGTGGTGCGCTGTCCGCACGGCCCGGGCGGGCTCGATCTGGCCGCGCTGTTGACGCTGCTCGCCCAGCGGGGGATCTTGAGCGTGCTGGTGGAGGGGGGCGGCACGGTGCTGGCGAGCCTGCTCGAGGCGGGGCTGATCGATGTGTGGGTGGCGCACATCGCCCCGCGCCTGATCGGGGGACAGGATGCGTTGACGCCGCTCGAGGGTCTCGGGGCGGCGACGTTGGCCGATGCGGCGCGGACCCGTCCGCTGTCCTGTCGGTCGCTGGGCGAGGACATCGAGATCGTAGCGGCGGTGGCAGGCGATGTTTACGGGTTTGATTGAGGACATCGGGCGCATCGCCCGGATGGATCGGTCCGGCAGCAACTTCCGGGTGACCGTGGCGGTGGACGCGATCGACACCGCGACGCTGAAGCTGGGCGAGTCCATCGCGGTCAACGGCGTGTGCTACACGGTGGTGGGCTGGGACGGCGGCAGCTTCGACTTCGAGGCGAGCCCCGAGACGTTGTCACGCACGACGCTGGTGGATGCGCGGGCTGGCCAGCCGGTCCACCTCGAGCGGGCGATGGCGGTGGGCGACCGGCTGGGCGGGCACATCGTGCAGGGGCACGTGGACGGCGTCGGAAAGCTCGTCTCGGTCGAAGTCGACGGCAACGCCTGGCATCTGACCCTGTGGGCTCCGCCGGAGGTGGCGCGCATGGTGGTGGAGAAGGGCTCGATCGCGGTGGACGGGGTGAGCCTGACGGTGAACGCGGTGGATGATGCGCGCTCGACGTTCCGGGTGACGATCGTGCCGCACACCTCGCACAAGACGCTGCTGACGTCGCTGACGCCTGGCGTTCGGGTGAACCTGGAGAGCGACATCATTGGCAAGTATGTCGAGCGTCTGGTAGGTGGATACACAGCGCGCGGTGAGTCGCCTCAGGGCGCCGCTCGTCCGTTGTCGCTTCAGGATATTCTGCTCAAACACGGCTACATGGGCTCCGACGAAGGGATGTGAGGTCCGCGTTTCGGTGGCTCGTACGGAACACGAGGAGAGGCTGTGACCCGCTCAACTTCGATCGAGCGCATCGAGCGCGCCATCGCCGCGATCGCGCGCGGTGAGATGATCATCCTGGTGGACGACGAGGGTCGAGAGAACGAGGGCGACATCGTCATGGCGGCCGAGAAGGTGACGCCCGAGGCGATCAACTTCATGGCGCGCCACGCACGCGGGCTGATCTGCGTCTGTTTGACCGAGCAGCGCCTCCTCGACCTGCAGATCCCGATGATGGTGCAGGACAATCAGACCCCGTTCGGCACGGCGTTCACGGTGAGCGTGGAGGCCCGCCATGGGGTGACGACGGGGATCAGCGCGGCCGATCGGGCCCACACCATCAAGGTGACGGTGGACCCGGCGTCGACGCCGTACGACCTCGTGCGGCCCGGGCACATCTTCCCGCTTCGGGCACGACCGGGCGGCGTGCTGGTGCGGACCGGGCAGACGGAGGGCTCGGTGGACCTGGCACGTCTGGCGGGCCTGACGCCGGGTGGCGTGGTCTGCGAGATCATGAACGACGACGGCACGATGGCGCGGATGCCCGATCTTGAGGAGTTCGCCAGGGCGCACGATATGCTGATCGTGAGCATCGCGGACCTGATCGAGTACCGGATGCACCGGGAGAGCCTGGTGGAGAAGCTGGTGGACGCGCCTTGCCCAACGGAGTTCGGCGACGACTTCCGCGTGGCGGTGTTCAAGAGCGTGGTGGACAACTCCCAGCACGTCGCGCTCTACCGCGGGACCATCACCCCCGACTCGCCGACGCTCGTTCGCGTCCAGTATCACGTCGTGACGGCGGACGTGTTCCACGGCACGACGGGCAAGCACCGCGGCCAGGTCCACGAGGCGCTCACGACGATCGGCGCCGCCCAGGGCGGGGTGCTGCTGTACATGTACCCGCACGAGCAGACGCCCTACCGGAGCGTGGTGACCCACGTGCTGCAGCAGCAGCCCGGCGAGGAGGCCGAGGCCCACACGACGCGACAGGGCGAGGACGGGTCGATGATCCGGGCGCGCTCGGTCAATCAGGTGAACCCGGAGTTCCGGGACTTCGGGGTGGGTGCGCAAATTTTGCGCGCGCTCGGCGTGGGCAAGACGATCCTGTTGACGAACAATCCCAAGCGCATCATCGGCGTGGAGGGCTACGGCCTCGACATCGTCGGCTCGCGCCCGATCGGGACCTCGACGGTGGGCTGAGCGGCCCCGCAGGGCGACGGTCGTCAGGCGCGGCGCGCCAGGCACCGTCCGTGGCCCCAAAGCGCTTCAACGCGCCCGGCCCGGGGTCGGGGCGTGGCACATCGACATCATGAAGGCCGCGGCATGGCGCCGCGGCCAAGGAGACGAACATGGCGGATCAAGTTCACACGATCGAGGGCAGCCTCGTCGCGACGGGTCTCACGCTGGCGATCGTGAGCAGTCGCTGGAACAGCTTCATCGCGGACCGGCTGGTGGAGGGCGCGCTGGACATCATCGCGCGGCACGGCGGCGACCTGTCGGCCGTCACCCACATCAAGGTGCCCGGCGCGTTTGAGCTGCCGATGGCGGCGAAGGCGGTGGCGGCGAGCGGCCGCTACGACGCCGTGGTGGCGCTCGGCGTGCTGATCCGGGGCGGGACACCCCACTTCGATTACATCTCGGCCGAGGCGAGCAAGGGCCTGGCGAACGCGGCGATGGAGACGGGGGTGCCGATCGGCTTTGGCGTGATCATGGCCAACACCATCGAGCAGGCCATCGAGCGGGGCGGCACCAAGGCGGGCAACAAGGGCGCCGAGGCGGCGCTGGCCGCCATCGAGATGGCGAACCTCTACAAACAACTCAAGCAGGGGTAGATGATGACGGAGCTCCCCGCCGGTCCGCCGGCGCTCAAGACACGATCGGCGGAGCTGCGGCTGGGGCGCGAGTTCGCCCTGCGTGTGCTCTACGCCGAAGATTTGAACCACCTCTCGGTCACCGACGCCTGGGCGCGCTGCCGCGGCAACTTCCTCGACGAGGAGCATCCTGGCCTGCTGGAGCGCACGGACCCGCTGCTGGTCGAGGCCGAGCGGATCGCGGTCTTCATGCTCGAGGGGGTGCGTCGGCAGCTGGCGGAGATCGACGGCCTCCTCGGGGCGGCGAGCAAGCGCTGGAAGCCGAGCCGCATGCCGGTCATCGACCGGAATATCCTGCGTCTGTGCACGTTCGAACTGCTCGACGGGCAGGTCCCGCCGCGTGACGTGATCTTCGATGCGGTCGACCTGGCCAAGCGCTTCGGGGATGGCCCGACGTCGCGCTTCGTCAATGGCATCCTGGATCAGATCTGCAGGGACCGCGGCATCCGGCTTTGAGGGGCAGCGTGATGAAGAGGCAGGAGGACGATCGCATCGCCGCCGAGGCGCGTCGCGCGCTGTGGCGTCGGCTCGGGGGGCGGGTGCTCTTCGGGGCCGTGCTGGCCACGGTGGCGCTGAGCGGCCTCGCCCTGACGGGTTGCCGTGGGCGTCGGGCGGCGATGGTGGAGGAGGAGAGCGTGGCCGTCGCCAGCGTGAACGCGATGGTGTCGGGCCGCCGGACCGAGTTCGTCAATGGAGACGGCGAGGTGCTGCTCAAGGTGCGGCGCCGCCGGGCTCGGACGCGGGTGTTCGGGGCCGACCGGGTGCCGCTCGGCGACGTCCTGCGCGACGGCCAGACGACCCACCTCCTGCGACGCGACCACCAGAGCGGCTACATCATCGCGCCCTTCGACGACGATGACGCCGACGCGGGCTCCCCCATCGGCGAGGGCGACCAACGCCTGACGCTCCTGGTGCACGAGGCGCGCGTCCCCCTGCCGCTTGCCGTGGACTCCGATACGCCCGCCACCGAGCCCGAGAAGCCTGTCGAGCCCAACAAGGCCGAGGACGCGCCGCCCGAGACCTCCGCCATGCGTCTTGCGCGGCTCAGCCGCCTCGAGGTGCGCGGCGCGCCGGTGGCGCGGATGAGCATGACGAGCAACCCGGACCAGACGACGTGGCGGATCTACCGCAAGGAGGATGTCCTGCTGGCCGAGCTCGAAGGGCCAGGCGAGGGCGCCGCAGGGGACTGGACCGTGCGCGTCTTCGACGGCGAGGACGAGGCGCGGGGGACGTTTGTGCTGCGGACGACCGACGATCCGCACGACCGCCGCGTGCTCGCGTTCACCGAAGCCACCGCCGACGCCGACCCGCCTGCGCCGGTCTTGCAGGCCCGCGATCGCGCCTTGACGGCGCCGTCGCTGGCGCCGCTCCTGATCGGGGAGATGGAGCCGCTGCTGAGGGCGGGGATGATCGAGGTGCTGTCGCGTTGAGGGCGTCGGGGTTCGGGCGGCGGCCGAGGGGGCGACTACCAGGCCACGCGGAGCTGCACGCCGTAGTGGCCGTTGAAGTCCTTTCGGATGGACTTCCAGCTCTCGAGGTAGGGGCCGAAGTGGACCGAGGAGGTCTGGTGGGTGTCGAGCATGTTGACCCAGACCGACGAGCTGCTGACGTGCAGCAGATCGGTCGAGCCGAACAGCGGCACCGAGGCCATCTTCTGGCCGAACGCCTCGCGGAAGTCGATGAACTCCTTGATCGAGGACACGGTCAGCTTCCAGGAGCGCTGGAACTCCGCGCCGAGCTCGATGGAGACGTCGTTGGGCACACGCGGGGTCTGCCAGAACGTGTAGAGCGGCTGCTCGGCGTAGCGGAGCTGGGGCTTGTCGAGTTCGAGGCGGTTGCAGGGCGTCTCAGCGGCCTCGGCGGTGACCTCGTCGGAGGCGGCGGGGGCGTGCACGTGGCTGCCGTCGAGCATGTAGATGGCGTGGTAGGGGTTGTTGGGGATGGGCGCGTCGATCTGCGCGGGCTGATCCTGCGCCGCCGCGGTCTGGGCCAGGCCGCACATCACGCACAACACACCGAGTCCGCCGAGGAAACGAAGCGCTCGGGGACGGGGTTGGTTGAACGTGACTGGCGATTGAGCCTGCATCCTTCTCACCTTGCTATACCGCCGTGAGTCTCAGTCCGTCCCGCGATGCAGGGCCTCCTGCGAGCTGTCGCTCGCCGGACTCCCTGCCCTGCGGGTCGGACTGCCACTCAGGCTGGGCTATACCGCCGTGAGTCTCAGTCCGTCCCGCGATGCAGGGCCTCCTGCGGCTATTGCAGTTCGCTCGTCTGGTGCGCGTTGACCCCGCGACGCAGGGCCTCCGGCGAGCTGTTGCTCGCCGGACTCCCTGCGTCGCGGGCTCAACACACACCAGACTCGCTGTCGCTCGCCGGACTCCCTGCTCTGCGGGTCGGACTGCCACTCAGGCGGGGCTACTGTGCCAAGAAACAATGTACACGACCGCCGTTCTTCCAGCAAGGGCAACTTAAATTGGAGTTCGAGTCCGCGTTGGCGGGGTACGGTGGACCAGGGCGCAAGAAAAGGTGGTGAGCGTATGTCACAACGGGTTGGAGGCGACTCCATCGGCTCCGGTCCGTGGTGGTGCGTTCAGAAATTTGAAGGGGGTGTGCGTTGCCTCTCAGAGATCTGAAGCGTACAACGGCTCGTCGCCCGTGTTGGCGGGGTCGGATGGGATCGAGGTGTCTGGCACTTCGATTGCAGTGGCCCCAAGCCAGACTGTTGGTCCGACGAGCAGGGCTGACCGCGAGACGAGCAGAACGATGACCTCCCCGCTGACCACCCTCCAGAACATCGCCTTTGGCCGCACGACGCAGGTGTGGTTGTGGGCCGCGGTGTGTGTCGGGATGCTGTCGTTCGGGACGGTGGCTCAGGCACAGCCGAAGCCGGTGGGTGCGCAGAGCGTCGAGTTGGCGAGCGCGCGTGAGCGCCATGAGGAGCTTCAGGATCGTCTGGTGTCGCTTCGGGACAAGCGGACGGGTCTGGAGTCGCGGTACACGAAGCTGACGGCGAAGATCGCCGAGCAGAAGCGTCAGGGCGCGAGCGGGCAGCTGATCGGCGGTCTTCAGCTGGAGTCGGCGCTGCAGCAGGGTCGCGAGCTGGCCAACCAGCTGAACGGCCTTCAGGAGCAGATCCGCGAGGTGGAGAGCGCGCTGGAGTACAGCCGCCAGGAGATCCTGGCGGTGTATCAGACGTCCATCGGGACGCTGGAGCGCGCGCTGCTGACGTCGAACGACGGCGAGGCGCGCAAGGCGGCGATCGACAAGATCAACGCGCTCAAGCGCGAGCGTCATGGTTACACGTTGCGTCAGGGCGCGACGCCGGATCTGGATCTGGGTGCGTTGCCGTCGCTGGACGCGGCGCCGAACGATCCAGAGGAGCTGCAGGCGATGGCGGCGGAGCTGGACGACACCGAGCGCAAGCTGCGCGGCCACATCGGCGAGCTGGAGCAGCAGATCGAGCGCCTGGAGCGTGACCGTCGGCTTCGTCAGCGGGCGGCGGACTTCGCGGACGAGGAGAGCTTCTTTGATGAGAGCGTGCGGGATCGTCGCGTGGCGCGGTCGAACCCCCGGGTGATCGGGCCGGTGGGCGACTCGGCGGGTTCGGGCAAGGGCGGTGCTGCGCCGGCTCAGCCCTCCGACGAGGCTGCGCCGACGTCGGGGAACGGCGCGGAGGCCCCCTCGGGCGATCAGGGCAGCTTCGGCGGCGCAGCTGAGGGTGACACGGACGGCGCGATGACGGACGACAGCAACGGCGCGCCCAACACGGCGGACCCTGGCGTCGGCGGTGACCGGGGCACAGACAGCGTCGTCGGTGGCGGCGGCCCGGTGGCGGCCGGGATCGGGACGCCCTCGGACCTGCCGGGCGTGGGCCTGCCGAGCGACCCGTTCGCGACGCCGGGCGTGGTGGTGCGGACAGACGTCGAGACGAACGGCCCGACCGGCGGCATCGCCGGTGTGGGCGGCGGCGGGACGCTGGAGGGGCAGATGCGGTCCCTCAAGGACAAGAAGAAGCAGCTCGAGCAGAAGGCGACGGAGCTGCGGCTTCGGAGCAAAGAGCTGAAGAAGCGCGCCAACGAGCTGTAAACGGAGCGGGATGAGTCGATCGCGGCCGCACCCACAGGCTGAGCCCCTTCGTCGCGCCTCTCGCGGCCGCGGCGGGGGTGTGGCCGCGGTGTCGGCCGCGCTCGTGCTCTGCGCTCCGGCGGTGGCGTGGGCGCAGTCCGGCGAGGACGAGCTGCGGTTGAGCTTGAAGGTGGGGGTGGAGTCGGACTCGAACGCCAACCGGGAGGAGGGCGCGGCGCCGACGCCCGACGTGCTCTCCCGCTACTTCTTCGTGCTGGACGCCAACCACGGGATCGATGCTGCGCAGTCGGTGCAGACGCGGGTGCGCTCGGGCGGTAAGCTGTTCCGGCACGTGAGCCGTGAGAGCACCCTGCTCAACCAGGCGGAGGTGCGCTACACGGTGCGCCCCCTGACGTCGCTGGCTCAGGACTGGCTGTTTGTCTATGGGCTGGGCGGGATCAAGGACCGGACCGAGTCCGAGAGCCATCGGGACTACCTGCGGCTGGAGGGGACGGCGGGCCTGGGGGTCACGCTGGGGCCGGTGCTGTTGACGGGCGGCGGCGGCTATCGGGCGTTCGCCTACAAGCCCGACCCGGCGCTGTCGAGCGTGGGTCCGGGGTGGGAGCTGGGGGCGCGCTGGTCGATCACCGACCGGTACGTGCTGAGCGGAGGCGCCAGCGGGCAGACGCGGCGGTACGACGCGACGCGCTTCGTGCTTCGGGACAACGGGGACGTGGTGCAGGCGATCGGGGCGGCGAACCTGCGGGAGGACGGTTCGACGGCGCTGTTCGGCTCGTTCCAGTACCGAGGCAGCTTCATCATCCAGGTGACCGGCACGTGGCAGGACAACGCCTCGAACTCGTACGGGCAGTCCCTGGCGCGGCTCGGCGGCGTGCTGAGCGCGACGGTACCGCTGCCCGCGGACCTCGCCTTGAGCGGCCGGTTCAGCGTGCAGCAGACCACCTACTCCGATGAGATCTTCATCGACGAGACGTTCGTGGTGGACGAGGACAACCGCAACTCGTTCGCGGCGACGTTGGAGTGGGGGATGACGGAGCTGATCGATCTGGAGGTGCGGTACTCGCTCTACACCCAGGAGTTCGGCCTGGCGAGCGCGGACTACCTGCGGCAGCTCGTGTTCGTGGGGCTGGGGGTGGAGCTGTAGGCTTCAGTGGGTGTCGCGCCGCCGGCGCGTTGCGACGCTGCAGGCCCCGCGCAGTGACCGGCAGGCGAGGCGGCACCGAGACCGCGATCAGACAGATATCAAGGTGCGTCAGGGGGTTGCGTGCCGGCATCCGGGGCAGGCGGCGCGGGTGGCGCCTCCTCGGGCTTCTCCTCGGCCTTGGCCTTCTGCTCGGCCTCGACCTCGTCCATGAGGGCGTCGAGCTCGCTGGCGGGCTTGCGGGTGGGCTTGTCCCTCTCCTTGTCCTTGTCCTTCTGCTCGGCCTCGACCTCGTCCATGAGGGCGTCGAGCTCGCTGCCGCCGCCCTTCTTGTCGGCCTCGACCTCGTCCATGAGGGAGTCGAGCTCACTGCCGACCTTCGGGGTCTCCTCGCCGTCGCCGGTGCGCTCGGGGTGGGTGCGGAGGTCGCCGGCGTGCTCGGGGAAGAAGAAGGGGACCTTGTCGAGGTGGATGGTGCGGCAGACGCTCTCCGGGGCGCAGGCGGGGCTCTCGGGGGTGCCGACGCCGCTGTGGGTGACGTTCTCGGTGTTGAGCAGCGCGACCGGGAGCAGGGAGATGCCCGGCACGTAGGTGATCACCATCAGGCACATCACCATCAGCCCCAGGAACGGCACGACCGCGCGGGCGACCTCGCCGATGCTCTTCTTGAACAGGGTGGAGGAGACGAACAGGTTGAGGCCGACCGGCGGCGTCAGGTAGCCGATCTCCAGGTTGACGATGAAGATGATGGCGAGGTGGACCGGGTGGACGCCGAGGCCGACGCCGATGGCCGACAGGAGCGGGACCAGGATCAGGATGGCGCTGATGATGTCCATCACGCAGCCGACGATCAGCAGCAGCACGTTGAGGATGATCAGGAACACGAAGATGTTCATGTCCCAGCTCTTGATCAGCTCCACGGCGGCCTCGGGGATCTGGGCGAGCTCGAGGTAGCGGTTGAAGCCGAGGGCGAGGGCCATGACGACGAGCAGGGTGCCGATCAGCACGGCGCACTCGGAGAGGACCTCGGGGATCTTGTCGAGCTTGATGCTCTTGTGGATGAAGAACTCCACGATGAAGGCGTAGATGACGCTCACCGCGGCGGCCTGGGTGGGGGAGAAGAGGCCCGTCCAGATGCCGCCGAGGATGATGACCGGCATCATCAGAGCCCAGAAGCCGTCGAGGAAGGTCTTGACGACGGCCCGCCCGCTGAAGGCGATCCGGGGGACCTTCTGGCGCGCGCCGACGAAGATGGCGTAGCCGCCGAGCGCGAGCCCGATGAGCATGCCCGGCCAGACGCCAGCGATGAACAGGGCCTCGACGCCGGTGGCCTTGAGGTCGTAGCCCGGCGGATCGGCGAACTGGGTGGGCTCGACGATGGCGTAGACGATCATCGGGATGGACGGCGGGATCAGGATGCCGAGGGAGCCGGCGGTGGTCACGAGGCCGTTGGCGAAGCGATCCGGGTAGCGGTCCTGGATCAGGGCCGGGTACATCACCGAGCCGATGGCGATCACGGTGACCGGGCTCGAGCCGCTGATCGCGGCGAAGAAGATGCACGCGAAGACCGCGGCGACCGCGAGCCCGCCGGGGATGAAGCCGAAGAGCGACTTGGCGAACTCGATGAGGCGCCGGGCGATGTCACCCTCGGTCATCAGGGCGCCGGCCACGACGAACAGGGGGATGGCGAGCAGGATGGGGTTGTCTGCCAGACCTCGGGTCTCACCCACGATGGCGGTGGACAGGAGGTCGAAGCGCGCCAGCACGCCGCTGGCCATCAGGCAGTAGATGGCGATGGCGCCGATGAGCACGAACAGGGGCTCACCGAGCAGCAGGATGATGGCGATGAGCGCGAACAGGCAGAGGAGGGCTGCGGTGGTCATGGGGCCTCCTCCTTGCCTGCGCCGTCGGCGCCGAGGCTGTGGGCGTTGACCTCGCCGAGGGGAAGCCCCTCGCTGGCGGCGGCCGAGAGCGGGTCGTGGTCGTCGGGGGGCTGGAAGAGCGGGCCCCAGATGAGGCGGACAAGGCCGCGGGAGCCCATGCGGAGGGTCATCAGGAGGAAGGCCAGGGGGATGGCGGCGACCTTGATCCAGTCGGGGATCTGGCCGGGCACGTCGGCGGCCCACCAGCGCCCGTAGTCCTCGTTGAAGAGGTAGATGGTGCCGATATAGGTGAGCAGACCACAGAAGCTGGCCGCGACCAGGTCGCTGACGCCGTTGATGCGGTGGAAGTGGGCCTTGGGCCAGAGCTTGCGGGCGGCGTCGACGCGCAGGTGGCGGTTCTGCTTGGCGGCCATGGAGGCGCCGAGGAAGCCGATCCAGAGCAGGAGGAAGAGGGCGAAGTTGTCGGCCCAGCTGTAGCCGGTGGGGACCTGGGTAGCGGCCCACAGGGCGAGGCCGGTGGCGCCCACCATCCCGCCGCCAACGATGGGCTCGCGGCGCGCGAAGAACCAGGCGGCGATGGGGCCCATGATCAGGAGCGTCAGCAGGATGTAGAACGAGGTGCTGCTGTCGAACCAGATGGTGCTGGCGCTGATGGCGGTGACGCCGAGCATGAGGCCAGCGGCGGCGAGCGCGCGCACGGCGAGTGGGCGCTTGTCCCCCTCGGGCGTGAGGCCGAGCCGGGTGTTGTTGACGATGGCGACCATCATGGCGAGCACGAAGAGGCCCAGGATGATGAGCCCGATCGGGAGCTTGTGTTCGAGCTCGGGGTCGAGCAGCTGGGTGAACCGGATCCTCTGCTCGGTGACGTAGATCGACAGGATGTAGACGAACTCGATCACGGTCATGACGACCATCGCGGTGACGACGACGGCGAACTCGACCTTGTAGGTGGCGAAGTCGGCCCAGGCGAGCGCCCAGCCGAGGGTGCCGAGGGGGCCCTGCCACGTCGTGCGTGGGCCAGGGGGAAGGACCTTGGAGGGTTGGTCTGCGCCGGCCATGATGAGTCTGTGTGAAGTTGGAGGGTAGTCGCGCGAGGCGAGGATATGACGCGGTGCGTCATGAGGGCATGGCGGCGCGCAGCGCCTCGGTGGAGGCGCTGCGCGCCGCGCAGGCTACTTGTCCTTGTTCTTCTCGATGAGGTCGAGCAGCGCCGCGCCGCCCTTGACGTTCTTGCGGAACATCGCGTGGACGGGCTTGGTGAGCTTGGCGAACTCGTCCTTTTCGGCCTGGGTCATCTGGACGACGTTGATCTTCTTGCCCTTGAGGGCCTCAAGCAGCTTGGGGGTGAGCAGGCGGATGGCCTCACGCCCGAGGCGGGTCTCCTCGGCCTGGTTGGCCATGAGGATGTCCTGGATGTCCTTGGGGAGGCCATCGAACCACTTCTTGTTGAAGACGACGACGGCGGGCTGGTAGATGTGGTCCGAGACGGTCCAGGTGTCGATCTGGGAGAACCAGCTGGTGGCGAAGGCGAACAGGGGGGTGTTGTCAAACCCCTGGACCTGCCCCGTGGAGAGGCTCGTGAGGACCTCGCCGGCGGAGATGCGCACCGGGTTGCCGCCGAGCGCGCGGTAGGTCTCCTCGTGGATCCAGTTCTCTTGCGACCGCATCTTGAGGGCGGCCAGATCCTTGACGGTGTGGATCTCCTTCCCCTTGGTGGCGAAGTTGCGGTAGCCGTTCTCGCTGTAGATGAAGATCTGGAAGCCGTTCTTGGCCAAAAGCTCGGAGGTGGGCTTGAAGAGGTGGTTGTCGATGACCTTGTCGGCCTGCTCGACGCTCTTGAAGATGTACGGGAGCTCGAAGACGCCCATGGCGGGGATCTCCTCGGCCATGGCGGCGGTGGAGACGCCGATGGCGGTGAGCTCACCGCTCTTGCACTTGCGCACGAGGGCGATCTCGTTGCCGCGGCCGAGGAAGAGCTTGACCTTGATGCGCCCCTTGGACTTGGCCTCCCAGTCTTCTTTGAGCCGGGTGAGCTGGCGCGCCCAGGGCGTGCGCTCGGGGGCGACGGTCTGGAAGGTGATGACAAACTCGGGGTCGGCCTGCGCGTGGGCAGGGGCGGTGAAGAGGGGGAGCATGAGCGCGGCGAAGAGGGCTGCGGTCAGCTTGATGGCGGTCCGGCGGTTGATGCCCATGACGTCATCCTGGGGGAAGGGGTTGTTGATCGAGAGCGCCTGGCTTCGCGGAGTCACGGCGACCCGGCCTTGAGGGGCTCGGGCCGCCGGCGAGGGTCAGAAGTTGTCGTTGATCTTGTCGAGGAGCCGCTGGGCCTTCTTCTGCTCGAAGAGGTTCTCGGCCTTGAGCTCGGGGCTCTGCTCGAGGTCGTACTTGAGGACGAACTCGAGCTGCTCCTTGTAGATGTCCTTCTTCTCGGCCTTGGTGGCGTACATCTCGGCGAGCAGGACGCGGGTGGCGAGGTACTCGGGCGAGGCGGCGATGGCCTTGTCGAAGTACTGCTTGCTCTTGTCGAGGTCACCGCCGGGGAAGGGGAGCTTGGTGTAGTAGGCGCCGAAGTAGCGGTAGGGGGCGCCGTAGAAGTAGAGGGAGTCGAGCTGCTCGACGCGGTCCATGATGGCCTTGATGTTGTCCTTGCGGGAGAGGATCTCGGCGAAGCCGGCGAGCAGGGCCCACTTGCCGACGTTGGTGGCGTACCAGTACATGGAGCCGACGGCGCCCTTGTCGAGGAGCTGGATGGCCTCGGGCATGGGCTTTTCGAGCTTGATGGCCTGGGCGAACTCGGGGGAGTAGAGCGCCATGCCTTTTTCGGCGGCGGTGACACCCTGGTTGTAGACGGTCATCATCTCCTCCTCGATGGCCTCACCGCTTCCGGAGAGGCGGATGTGGGAGTCGGCGAGGAAGTAGTAGGCGCGCGCGAGCTTGGTCTGGAGCCCGTAGAGGGCCTCGCGGCGCTCGGTCTCGGAGAGGTTGGGGGTCTCGATGGTGGCGGCCTTCTCCCAGGCGGCGATGGAGGCCTCGAGCTTTTTGCGGTCGGCGCGCTCGAGCCAGGCCTGGTCGCCCTCCTCGATGGCCTTGTCAAAGTCGCCCTTCTGGGTGGCGGCCATGAGCTCGGCGTCGGACTTGATGAGGGCGGTCTCCCGGTCGGCGCCACAGGCGGTGATGAAGGTGGCGACGAGGGCGAGGAGGCAGGCAAGCCACAGGGTCTGCTTGATCTGGAGTTTGGCTCGTAGCATCGTACTCTCCGGTGCAGGTCGTTGAAGCGAGGGGCGCAGGTCGTCGGGCGAGGTTGCTCGTCTGGCGCCGCAGAAGGGGTCTGAGATATGGGGAGGGTCGGCGGGGCGTGCTGCGTCCCTGGACTCCCGGCAATGCGTCATTCTCCTGGGAACTCAGGGTGATACCCGCTCGTGCGCCGGGTGTCAAGGCGCACACCGTCACAGCGGAGATCATCAAGGTGTTGGGGCAATCGGCGTCGTTGGCGCGTGTGGGGCTTGCAGGGGTGTGTGGGGTGCTGGCGTGGGGTGTGCTGTGGAGCGCGCCGGTGTGTGGACAGCCGCGCGAGGCGACGGACGAGGAGCTGGGGGAGCTGTTGGGGGGGCCGTCGCCGGAGGGTGCCACGGAGGAGGGCGCCGGTGGGTTCTTCGATCCGGCGAAGCTGGTCGGCGCGCGGACGTTGCGCATCAACGGCACCCTGGATGCGACGGTGTTCGCCCCGACGGGCCCGAGCCGCCTCGGCGAGTTCGGGTTCGCGGAGGCGGGGGTAGGGCTGTACTTCGGGGCGCCGGTGTACGAGGACCGGCTGTATGCGTCGGTGGCGTTGGAGACGGGGGCGCACACGGGTTCGGGTGGGGCGCGGCTGTCGATCGAGACCGCGCAGCTGACCTGGGCTCCGGTGACAGAACTGCAGGTGGTGGCGGGCTTGTTCCTGGTGCCGTTCGGCCTGGAGGATGGGGACCATGCGAGCCCGCAGAACCCGCTGGTGACCCGTCCGCTGTCGTTCGCCGGTGCGGTGGTGTATCCGGGGACGTGGAGCGACGCGGGGGTGTCGGTGGAGGCGCTGGCGGCGTGGGCGGGGAGCCTTCGGGTGTACGTGGTGGCGGGGAACCTGGTGCATCGGCGATCGGACCTTCGGGAGGCGCAGGGGTTTGTGAACCAGGCGCAGGGGCTGGTGGAGGGGTTGGAGACGGTGCAGCAGGCGCACAGCTTCAGCGGGAACCTGCAGTCGCGGGACGCGACGACGCTGCGCAGCTATGGGGCGCGGCTTCGGCTGAACAAGCTGGTGTCGGGGCTGGACGTGGGAGGGTCGGCGATCGCGGGTCAGCACGGCCGGCGCGGGGACGCGATCGGGCTGGAGCTGTGGACGTGGGGCCTGGGGGCGCACGTGGACCTGGAGCTGGGGGTGATGCTGGCGGGGGTGCTGGGGGCGGTGTGGCCGCTGCCGCAGGTCCGCGCGGAGCTGGTGGTGCTGCAGGAGGATCGCGCGGTGCCGGTGGGGCCGGATTTTTCGTCGTACGCGTGGCAGGGTCGGGGGCGCTCGGGGGGGTATGTGCTGGTGGTTCAGCCGCTGGTCTTCGACGTGGACCTGGTGGCACGCTACGATGAGTTCGAACCGGACACGGGGGAATCGGGTGACCGGGGTCTGGAGTTGTCGGTGGGCCTGAGGTGGCGTCCGGCGCCTGGGGTCTTCTTGAAGCTGGAGGGTCAATTTACCGATGCGCAGGGACGAGCCCAGACGGGCGGAAACAGCGTGGCGACGCAGGCGGCGGTGGCCTGGTAGGCTGGCGGCGATCGTGATGGTGTGGGCGTCGGCGCTGGTGAGCACGGCGTCGATGGCGCCGGAGGCGGGCGCGCACCTGGCGACGTGGGGGTCGTGGGACGTGACGCGCCGCAACCTGGACGTCCTGTTCCCGACGGCGACGGACTACCTGCGCAAGCGCTACACGCTGAGCGCGGCGGAGATCGTGCAGGTCGAGCGCGCGCTCGGGTTCGCGCTCTACCCGGAGGACAAGGCGCCGGAGTTCTACATCGCGGTGCGGCAGGAGGGGGGGAAGCAGCAGCTGCTGGGGGTGGCGTTGTTCGTCGATCCGCGGTTGCGGCCGCGGGTGGAGGGCGGGGAGATCCTGCGGCTGGAGGTCGGGATCGGCGTGGACGGCGCGGGCAAGGTCAAGCGGGTGGCGCTGTACGACTACAAGGGGAACCCGGCCATGTCGGGGGAGGCGTTCCTGGGGCAGCTCGTGGGCCGCGGGCTGGAGGACAGCTTCTCGGTGGACGCGGCGGGCGGCCTGGACGACAAGGGCCGGGCGAAGGTCAAGCCGGTGGCTGGCGAGGACGAGGAGAGCCAGCTGATCGCCAACGCGGCCTTCGAGGCGCTGACGCTGATGAAGGTGGCGCTTGGACGGTAGTCGGCGTCGGGTGTGTAATGGCTTGTGGAAAAATAAGTGGGGGTCCGGGGGCGGCTCGCCCCCGGCCGCCGGAGGCACCGTGCCTCCGGCGGCCAGGGGGCAGCGCCCCCTGGACCC